>ENA-OQED01000445-OQED01000445.1-human-gut-metagenome-genome-assembly--contig:-NODE-445-length-16199-cov-1.177016_pt1 | contig 16199 bp, 20 predicted proteins | sample MGYA00242790_ERZ504625 | MGnify/ENA primary metagenome ERZ504625 (study PRJEB26092, sample SAMD00036345) | human gut metagenome | host: Homo sapiens | study: EMG produced TPA metagenomics assembly of...
CTTACAACTCATATAACTACACTGGACCTTATCTAATCCTTGGAAATGGTACATCCTCTGCTCGTGCTAACGCTTTCCGTGCCGCTGCCGCTGGTGTGTACTCATCTGGTTCTTATCACAGTTCTGGTGCGGACTACGCAGAGTATTTCGAGTGGCTGGACGGAAATCTCAATAATGAGGACAGACGTGGGCGTTTTTGTGAAACTGGACGGCGAAAAAATATTACTTGCTGAATCAGTTGAAGATGATATCCTTGGCGTAGTATCCGGCAATCCGTCCGTGATCGGCGACAGCTACGAAGATCAGTGGCGGGGGCAATACATGACGGATATCTACGGAGAGCCGCTGACTGAGGACTACACAGATGAGGACGGAACGACTCGTAAGGTCTGGGTACTCAATCCGGACTACAATCCGGACAAGCCGTATGTGCCACGCTCAGATCGGCAGGAATGGTCTGCTGTTGGTATGATGGGCAAGCTCATCGTCATTGATGACGGCACTTGCAAACCCAATGATTACTGTGTCCCGACAACGGGTGGTATTGCCACACGGTCTGAGGGACGGGTTGGCTATCGGGTACTATCCCGGATAGATGATACACACATCAAGGTACTGATTAAGGGGTGAGATTATGGACTGGACAGAAATTATTACCGCAGGCATCGCAGCGTTAGGCGCTGTAGGCGGCTCTGCACTCATGCAGAGTAAGGCGACCGCAGTATTGCAGGTCAAACTGGACGCACTCAGAAACGATGTAGACACGCTCTCCCGGCGTGTAGACAAGCACAACAATCTGATCGACCGCATGACAATTGCGGAATGCAAGATCAAGGAACTGGAAAGCGAGGTAAAACATGAAAAATCGTGACTGGAAACAGTGGACAAAGGCGGCGGCAGTCAGAGCCGTCAAAACAATGGCGCAGACAGCGGTTGCAGCGATTGGTGTAGCCGCAACCATGCAGGACATCAGCTGGGCAGTTGTCGGCAGCACTGCTCTGGTCGCTGGTATCCTGTCCGTGTTGACATCAATCGCAGGACTGCCGGAAGTGGGAGGAGAGTAATCATGACAATCACAAACAATTATCTGACGCACAACCGCCCGTACACCAAGAGAGCTAAGACCACGGCGATTGCGGTACACTGGGTTGGCAACCCCGGAACGTCGGCAATCAATAACCGGAACTATTTCCAGACTACCGACCGTTCCGTGTCCAGCAACTATATTGTAGGATTGCAGGGCGAGGTGATCTGCTGCATCCCGGATGCGGAAATGAGCTGGTGTACCAATCAAGCAAACAGCTACACGGTTTCCATCGAGACCTGTCACCCCGACTGGACCGGGGCGTTCGGCAGCAAAACCTATGCCAGCCTGGTGGAACTGACGGCGCAGCTGTGCCGGAAGTACGGGCTGCATCCCCAGCACGGCGGCGTGATCCGGCACTATGACGTGACGGGAAAGGTCTGCCCCAAGTGGTTTGTCCCGGCGAGCAAAGGCGGCTCTGACACGGCGGACGGGGCGCACTGGCAGCAGTTCCTGCGGGACGTGGCGAACGCTATGGGTACCGGAAACGCTGCGGCATCTGCACCGACAACGGCAGCGTCTGCCGCAGGATATCGGGTAAAGGTCACGGCAGATGCCCTGCACATCCGCAGCGGAAACGGCACGTCCTATCCGGTGGTTGGTTGCATCCGGGACAAGGGCGTCTATACCATTGTGGAGACAAAGGGTGACTGGGGCAGGCTGAAATCCGGCGCAGGCTGGATCTGTCTGCGGTATTGCAGGAAGGTGTGAGAGGGTAAGGAAGATTCCTCTGTTGAATTTATCCCTCCGGCACTTCGTGCCACCTCAGCACAAGGCACACCCTACGGGCGCCTTTTCAAGGGAGGCTTATTTTTTACCATGTCCCCTTGAAAAGGGGGATGTCCCGAAGGGACAGGGGGATTATAACTCAAATGACAATATTGAATCCAAAATACATTCTTAAAAATTGATTTGCACGGCAGCACCGCACCAAAACAGCCCTTATTCCTTTTCAGCGCCGGTGATTCTGCCGCCGCCGACTACCACATCGCCGTCATAGAGAACGACTGCCTGCCCGCAGGTGATGGCACGCTGGGGTTCGTCGAATTCCACGTGGAGCGTGCCGTCCGGTGTCATCCATGCGGTGGCAGGCTGTGCCGGATGGCGGTAGCGGATCTTCGCCTGGGACACGAACCGGCTCGTTCCAGGCTGTCGCAGGAGATGAGGTTGACACCCGATGCGGTAAGCTTTCGAGAAAACAGGTTCTCGCTGTAGCCCAGGGTGACGGTGTTGTCTGCCGGGCAGATGTCACAGACGTACAGCGGATGGGGCGCAGAGATGCCCAGACCCTTTCGCTGCCCGATGGTGTAGTGAATCACGCCACGGTGTGTGCCGATCCGTTTGCCCTCCGGGTCGAGAAAGTCGCCGGTCTCCGGAACTTTTCCCGTGTACCGCTCAATGAATCTGGCATAGTCCCCGTCCGGCACAAAGCAGATGTCCTGGCTGTCCGGCTTGTCCGCATTGAGAAAGCCGTGTTCCTCGGCGATCTCACGCACCCGGTGCTTGGAAAGTTCGCCCACCGGGAACTGGGTGTGCGCCAGCTGTTCCTGGGTCAGATTGTACAGTACATAGCTCTGATCCTTGCTGCCGTCCAGCCCCTTTTTCAGCAGATAGCGCCCGGAAGTTTCGTCGTATGCCACCCGGGCATAGTGTCCGGTGACAATGGTGTCCATCTGCATTTCCTGCATCCGGAGATAGAGCTTTTCAAATTTCAGATAGCGGTTGCAGTCGATGCAGGGGTTGGGCGTCCAGCCGTTTTCATAGGCGTGGACAAACCGGTCCATGACCTCTTTTTCGAAGTTTGCCGTAAAGTTGAAAACATAGTAGGGCATATGCAGACGATACGCCACGCTCCGTGCGTCCTCCACATCGTCCAGGGAGCAGCAGGTCTTTTCCCGCTTGACCCCTGCCTGTTCGTTCTCGAACAGTTTCATGGTCGCACCGACGCATTCATAGCCTTTCTGCTGCATCAGAAGCGCCGCAACGGAACTGTCTACGCCGCCGCTCATGGCAATCAGAGCCTTTTTCATACAATCACCTTTTTCCTGGAGTTAGAACTTGTCTTCACAAGCATATACACGTGTCTTTTCGGCAAATTTTGCTGCATACTGCGGAAAAAATACTTGCCGGGCGGCAGCCCGCCTGCGTATTTTTTTCTTGTCTGCAACAAAATTATGCTCGAAAATCCGCATATATTTCTTGTGAAGACAAGTTCTTATTATATATCAGTATAAACGAGAATCGTGGAAAAGTCAAGGGAATGTGGAAAATCATCCGGCGGCAGCATTTGACATTTTCCGGAAAAGTGCTATACTGGAAACAATGCGGAAAATCACGGGAACAAAGGAGAATGTATCAATGAAACGCTTTTTGCAATGGTGGAAAGGACAGCCTGTGCTGGGGATCTCACTTCTGGCGGCGCTGGTGTCCATGTGCTTTGTGCCGCCGGATGCCGGCTATTTGTCCTACTGCAACCGTGCTGTGCTGATCCATGCTGTTTTGTCTCATGCTCACAGTGGCAGGACTGCGCAGCATCGGCGTGTTTGAACAGGTGACGCAAAACTTGTTGAAACGTGCCGGGACAGTGCGGCGTGTGGGACTGTTTCTCGTCCAGCTGTGCTTTTTCAGCGCCATGCTGGTGACCAATGATGTGGCACTGCTCACTTTTGTGCCGCTGACGCTGCTGCTGTTCCGGGACATCGGGGACGAGAAAAGCCGCATCCGGGTCATTGTCCTGGAGACGGCTGCTGCGAATCTGGGCAGTATGATGACGCCGGTGGGCAATCCCCAGAACCTGTACCTCTATGCGGCGTACCAGCTGCACACCGGCGACTTTTTCCGTACCATGCTCCCTGCCGGCGTGCTGAGCTGGCTGGTGCTTCTGGGATTGTCGTTCCTGCTGCCGAAAACACCCTGTGCCGGAAAACCTGGGGAAACAACCTTGCCTGTCATCCCGAAAAAGCCGGCGGCGGTGTATCTGCTGCTGTTCCTGGTGTGTCTGCTTACCGTGTTCCGGGTGATCCCGGACTGGCTCTGCCTTGTGCTGACTGCCGTGCTGGTGTTTTTCTGTGACAAAAAGCTTTTCGCCCAGGCGGACTACTGCCTGCTGGGGACGTTCGTCTGCTTTTTCGTGTTTGTGGGCAATATCGCACGGGTCGATGCCGTCCGGGCGTTCTTTGCCGGCGTGATGCAGGGCAGGGAACTGTGGGTCTCGGCGGCGCTTTCACAGTGCATCAGCAATGTGCCGGCGGCTGTGATGCTGTCCGGCTTTACGGAAAATGCAAAGGCGCTGCTGCTGGGCGTGAACCTGGGCGGTCTGGGAACGCCTATCGCCTCTCTGGCGAGTCTGATCTCCTATCAGTTTTACAGCAAGGCGGCGCATTCCCGTCCGGGAAAATACCTGGGCATTTTCTCTGCCGTGAACTTCGGGATGCTGGCGGTCCTGCTGGCAGTAGGCTGGCTACAGCTGCGTTTTTTCTAGGCAGATTTCCGCATACGCCAGACACCGGGCATCCGGCTGATGCCCCAACTCCGTGGTCACGGCAAGGGGCAGTGCGGGGTCGGCGATGATGTCCTGCACTATCCGGTACAGTTCCGGCAGCTGCTGCTTTTTCGCCAGCTCCGAAAAATTTCCCAGCAGTACGCCGCTGCACCGGGAGAACATTCCCATTTGCCGGTACTGGTGCAGCATGGTCTCCATCCGGGCAAGACTGCCGGAATAGCTCTCCAGGAACAGCACCCGTCCCGTCGGGTCCGGCTGCCACGGCGTTCCGGCAAGTTTCAGCGTGCAGCGGGTGTTGCCGCCGCAGACTTTTCCGGAGAGCTGGCTGCCCTGTAAAAAGGTACAGCGAAAGCGAAACAGGTCATCGTCCTGCCGCTGTATCCAGCGTGTGAACCGTTTTGCGGCGGCAGGGCAGCTTGCCAGAAAGCGTGGCTGGCAGTAGAACACCGGCACGTGACCGAAATCCTGCAGGGGATTGAGCAGAGCCGAAACGTCGCTGTATCCGAAAAAGGGCTTGGGATTGTGGGAGATCTTCCGGAGATCCAGATGGGGCAGAACTACATTTGCCCCGTCGCCGCCGGTCAGATCAAAGACTGCATCCACCTCCGGCGACGCAAACGCCACCTGGATGTCTGCGGCACGTTGCTCTGCCGGCTGGGGTGTGCCGGCGGCAGTCTGGTACAAGGACGGGAAAACCACCGTGCGCAGTCCCAGCGATTCCAGAAAAGCGCAGAGCCGTGGAACGGCGTCACTGCCCCGGGGCAGCCCGTCGGAACTGCCAACCAGTGCGATGGTGCTGTTTGGTGAAAACTGTAACATAAAAAAGACCTCCGTTCTTGCCGATCGGTGTGTGTGCGGCGCCGCCTTTAGTATAGCACGTCATTCTGTCACCGTCAAAGCCGAATTTGTACCTACAAATTAACAAAAAAAACAGGAGATGTGATTTTTCTTTTCTTTATTCTGAAAACCGTTCGGCGCATGGGAGCAAATCGGCAAAAAATAAGGTTTTGCAAAAAAAAAATCTTGGGAAATTGCAAGAAACCTATTGACATCATAGTTGAGATGTGATATTATTAAGACAGATCAAAACACAGTCCTCTGACGGCAAAAAAAGCGGTGTGCAAACAGCGTGGAAATTGCCTGCCCAAAAGATTGTGCTTTGGAAAAATCCAAATCAAATTTCGCCGGTTTACCCGGCAAAGGGGAGATCTTAAAATGGCAGAGACAATGGCAAAGGCATGGGAAGGTTTCGTCGGCGGCGCATGGGAAAAGACCATCGACGTCCGTGACTTCATCCAGAAGAACTACACTCCGTATGAGGGTGACGAAAGCTTTCTGGCCGGCCCGACTGATTCCACCAAGAAACTGTGGAGCGAAGTAATGGACCTGTTCCAGAAGGAACGTGAAAACGGCGGCGTTCTGGACATGGACACCAAGCTGGTTTCTACAGTAGATTCTCACGATGCAGGTTACATCGATAAGGATCTGGAGACCATCGTTGGTCTGCAGACTGACAAGCCGCTGAAGCGCTCCCTGCAGCCGTTCGGCGGTATCCGTATGGCTGAAGAAGCTTGCAAGGCTTACGGCTATGAAGTAGACCCGGAGATCAGCTATATCTTCACACACTACAGAAAGACACATAACGAGGCGTATTCGATGTTTACACACCGGAAATGCGTGCTGCTCGTCACAATGCGATCATCACCGGTCTGCCGGATGCTTTTACGGCCGTGGCCGTATCGTAGGTGACTACCGTCGTGTTGCTCTGTACGGTGTAGACCGTCTGATCGAGGACAAGAACTATCAGAAGGCTATCACTTCCGGCACCATGACCGAAGAGAAGATCCGTCTGCGTGAAGAACTGGCAGAACAGATCAAGGCTCTGAAGGCTCTGAAGAACATGGCAAAGAAGTATGGCTATGACATCTCTGTTCCGGCTACCACCGCTAAGGAAGCAATCCAGTGGACTTACTTCGCATACCTGGGTTCTGTTAAGGACCAGAACGGCGCAGCAATGAGCCTGGGCCGTACTTCCACATTCCTGGACATCTACATTCAGCGTGACCTGGACAACGGTACTCTGACCGAGGAACAGGCACAGGAATACATCGACCACTTCATCATGAAGCTGCGTATGGTCAAGTTCGCAAGAACTCCGGAATACAACGCACTGTTCTCCGGCGACCCGCAGTGGGTTACTGAGTCTATCGGCGGTATGGGCATCGACGGCAGAACTTTGGTTACCAAGAACAGCTTCCGTTACCTGCACACCCTGGAAAACCTGGGTACTGCTCCGGAGCCGAACCTGACTGTTCTGTGGTCCAAGAGACTGCCGAAGGCATTCAAGCACTACTGTGCAAAGCTGTCCATCAACACCTCTTCCTTCCAGTATGAGAACGACGATCTGATGCGTGTGACACACGGTGATGACTATGCCATCGCTTGCTGCGTATCCTCCATGCGTGTTGGTAAGGAAATGCAGTTCTTCGGCGCTCGTGCAAACCTGGCAAAGTGCCTGCTGTACGCAATCAACGGCGGTGTGGATGAAAGACTGGACGCTAAGACCGGTAAGCACAACCAGGTTGGTCCGAAGTATCGTCCGGTAGAAGGCGATTATCTGGATTATGATGACGTTATGGCAAAGTACACAGACATGATGGCATGGCTGGCTAAGCTGTACGTAGATACTCTGAACTGCATCCACTATATGCACGACAAGTACTGCTATGAGGCAATCCAGATGGCTCTGCACGACAGAGACGTAAAGCGTTATTTCGCAACTGGTATCGCTGGTATGTCCGTTGTAGCTGACTCCCTGTCTGCAATCAAGTATGCAAAGGTTAAGTGCATCCGTGACGAATTCGGCGTAGTAACTGACTTCGAAGTAGAAGGCGACTTCCCGAAGTACGGCAACAACGACGACCGTGTAGACAGCATTGCAGTTGAGATCCTGGACAAGTTCATGGATATGATCCGCAGCAACTACTGCTACAGAGGCGGCGTTCCGACCACTTCTATCCTGACCATCACTTCCAACGTTGTATACGGTAAGAAGACCGGTAACACTCCGGATGGCCGTAAGAAGGGTCAGCCGCTGGCTCCTGGTGCAAACCCGATGCACGGCCGTGACACCCACGGTGCAGCAGCATCTATGGCATCTGTTGCTAAGCTGCCGTGGAAGAATGCACAGGATGGTATCTCCAATACCCTTCACCATCATTCCCGGATGCTCTGGGTAAGGATTCTGCTGTATTCGCAGGCGACATCGACGTTGCTTCCATCCGTGAGGAAATGGAAAAGCAGTAAGTCTGAAAAGGACTATTTGAAAGGAGGCGCAGGGTCATGGCGGAACATGAAGTCAAAGAACAGGACAAGTCGGATGAACTGGTGGACATGATCGAAAAGCTCATGGAAGACGGCAGCGGCCATCTCACCATCTCTGAGGACGACCTCATGGGCGAGGGCTTGAATGTAAAGACCTATCGCAGCATGGATTGCTCGAAAGGGAACATGGCTTGCTGTCAGCCGACTGAGTTTATAGAGGACGAATGAGTCTCATCCGTCCCCGGTATTTATCCCAATTCGTAAATTCTCAAGGAGGAATTTATCATGGCAAACGAAAAAACAAAATTGAAAATCTGGTAGGTCTGCTGGACGGCTATGCAGAAAAAGGCGGACATCATCTGAACGTTAACGTTCTGAACCGTGAGACTCTGCTGGACGCACAGGCTCATCCGGAAAAGTATCCGCAGCTGACCATCCGTGTCAGCGGCTATGCAGTTAACTTCATCAAGCTGACCAAGGAACAGCAGGATGACGTTATCACCAGAACTTTCCACGCTGCTCTGTAAGCAGAAACGTGCTGGAATCGTAAAATAAACATAGCATAATGTTAGCAGTGGGCGTGCAGTTTCTGTGCGCCCATTGTTGTATCCGAACGCTTTCGTTTGCATTGCGTTCAAGAAAGGAGAACAACATGGAAGGACACATTCATTCCACGGAAAGTTTCGGCACAGTCGATGGTCCCGGAATCCGGTTCGTCATCTTTTTCCAGGGCTGTCCCATGCGCTGTCTCTACTGCCATAATCCGGACACCTGGACGATCGACAATCAGAACCAGGAGAATCTCCGGACGGTGGAATCTCTGCTGAAAGAGTACGACGGCATTAAGGAATTTCTCCACGACGGCGGCATTACCGCAACCGGCGGCGAACCTCTGGTGCAGATGGAGTTCTTAACGGAACTGTTCGAGGCGGCAAAGAAAAAGGGTATCAATACCTGTCTGGACACCTCCGGCATTCTGTTCCGTCAGGAACGCCGCCCGGAATTCGACCGGCTCATGGCAGTGACCGATCTGGTCATGCTGGACATCAAGCACATTGACGATGCAGAACACCAGAAACTCACCAAGCAGAGCAACAGGCACATCCTGGAATTCGCCGAGTACCTCAAGGAAAAGGGCGTTCCGGTCTGGATCCGCCACGTGGTCGTGCCGGGCATCACACTGAACGACGACTATCTGCGGCAGCTGGGTCACTTTATCGGCGGTCTGGATAATCTGAAGGCGCTGGACGTGCTGCCTTATCACACCATGGGTGAGGTCAAGTATGAAAACCTGGGGATCGACTATCCGCTGAAAGGCGTTCCGGCGGCGACAAAGGAACAGGCAATCCATGCAAAACAGGTCATCTTCGAGGGCATCAAGGAACGCATCCGGGAGGACATCCAAAAGCACTGACCATTGTTTCACAAAAATCGCTTAAATTTTACAAAAACCGCCTTGCCAAGGGCGGTTTTTTCTGTTATAATAAAAAGTGCGGCAAATTGAAAAATGCCGGAATATCATAAAACTAGGAGGTGCGGCATGAACGCTGACCCTTATCCCTTGCCATGCCCGAAAAAAGCTTATGGCAAACGGATGAACACATGGAATACAGGCAAGGACAGCGGATGCCGTTAACCCGGTCGGGCTGCCTTGCGGAAAGGTGGTATCCGATTTGGTCTCTTATTACAAAACAGTGGCAAACCGGCTCATTGAGGTGGATTCTCTGATGCCGGGCTGCTGGATCTCCGTGGTTGACCCCACGGCACAGGAACGAAAAATGCTGATCGATGATTACGGGCTGGACAGCGACTTTCTGAAATCCTCACTCGATGAAGAAGAGTCGTCCCGTGTGGAACAGGAGGAAAACCAGACCCTTATCATTGTAGATACGGCGGTGTCTGAGGTGCAGAAAGACGATACCTTGATCTTCTACACCATGCCGCTGGGTATTATTATTACCGACCACTACGTCTTTACCATTTCCCTGCGAGAAAACAAGGTCATTGACGATGTGGTCAGCGGACGGGTGCGGAATATCCAGACCCAGTTCCGGACACAGTTTGTGCTGCGGCTGATGATGAACATTACCGCATCGTTCCTGGTCTATCTGAAACAGATCGACAAGACTTCCAGCGCCATGCAGCGGAAACTGCACGGTGCAATGAAAAACCACGAACTGATTCAGATGCTGGAGTTGGAAAAGTCTCTGATCTACTTCTCCACATCTCTGAAATCCAACGATGTGACCATGAACAAGATTCTGCGTGGCAGAGTGGTGAAACTCTACGAAGAGGACCAGGATCTGCTGGAAGATGTGCTGATCGAGCTGAAACAGGCGCAGGAGATGGCGAGCATCTATTCGGGCATTTTGTCCGGCGTTGTGGAGGCGTTCGGTTCGGTCATTTCCAACAATCTGAATATTGTTATGTGGCGTCTGACCATTGTGACCATTATCCTGGCGATTCCGACGATGGTGTACAGCTTTTACGGCATGAACACCCTGGATCTGCCCTTTGCAGAACATACATGGTTTCCCTCTGTGCTGTCGCTGGTACTGACCGCACTGGTGGCGTTTATCTTGCTGAAATATAAGAAAAAATAAAGGCAACACCGCATAAAGCTTTGTGCGGTGTTGCCTAAGACAGGCAGCCGGAAACGGATTCTGGCCTGCCTGCTTTGCTTGAGAGAATGGATTACTTTTCTTCCGGATGTTCAGTCTCCGGCGGTGTGACTTCCAGCCGGATGGAGCAGATGGTCTGGTTGTCCACTTCCAGTACGGTGAAATGGAACGTGCCGTCCGAGACGGTCTCGCCTGCGGCAGGGATGTGTCCCAGGAGTTCCATGACCCAGCCGCCGATGGTAGTGCATTCCGTCTCCGGCACTTTCGCCGGGGCATCTTTCTTGTCCAGTGCGGAACACAGGTCGCTGACGCTGAACGAACCGACCACCGTGTAGGTGTGGGGTGCTGTTTTCTGGAATTCATGCACTACCTCGTCGCTCTCGTCGTAGATCTCGCCCACCAGCTGTTCGATGATGTCTTCCAGGGTGACCATGCCCTTTGTGCCGCCGTACTGGTCTACCACAATGGCAAGGTGTGTCTTGGCGTGCTGCATATCCCGGAGAATGTCGCTGATGCGCTTGGTGTCCGGCACGTAGATCACATTCTGGGTGATCTCTGCCAGCGTCTGAAACTCGCCGCACAGGAGCCGGAAAAAGTCCTTGTTGGTAATCATGCCAATGATGTTGTCCATGTCCTTTTCGTATACCGGAAATCGGGAAAAGTGATTGTTCAGAAACATCTGCTTTGTCTCTTCGATGGTGGCATCCGACGACAGGGCGACCATCCGGACACGTGGAATCAGTATCTCGCTGACGGAGGTCTCATCAAATTGCAGGGCGGAGATCACCAGATCGCTTTCCTGTTCTTCCAGGACGCCCTCTTCCTCGATCTCGTCAATGATGTATTTCAGCTCGTCCTCCGTGACGCTGGGCGCATCCTCCTTGGCAGTGAATGCCCGGGAAAGTACGCCGAACAGCAGTACGAAAGGCGTCATCAGCAGAGTAAACTTGGATAGGATGCCACCCAGCGCCAGCGCCAGCTTGTCCGCATGGGACTTGGCGTAGGACTTCGGCAGCACTTCACCAAAGGTCAGCACCAGAACGGTCATGACGATGGTGGAAATGGCTGCGCCGGCAGAGCCGAAGTGGGCGGTGAAGAAGATCGTTGCCAGCGAGGATGCGCCGATGTTTACCCACGTTGTTGCCCACCAGAATGGCGGTCAGCGCCTGTTCATAGCGGTTGGCGATATCCAGTGCCTTTTCGGCACGTTTGTCCCCGGAATCCGCCATGTGCTTTAGCCGTATCTTGTTGACACAGGCGAAAGCTGTTTCCGTGCTGGAAAACAATGCAGAAAAGGCGACGAGAATCAGTATCGGTATGACGTAAACCAAAATAATAGTTCCTCCCAATGGAATCGAAATTTTAGGGCGACACCGCACAAAGCCGTCAGTCAGGCTTTATGCAGCGGTTCCTTTCTACTGCGGTGCAGTACTATCTTATCCATCATACCATAAAATACAGAAAGAATCAAGAGGAACTGTCGAAATGAATCAAAAAGAGGTTATTTTATGTTAAAAGCAATTCACTGGATCATTGACCATATGCCGAAACCCATTCAAAAATTGTGGTATTCCCACGAATCCGTGTGGATGTACATTCTGGTGGGCGGACTGACCACCATTGTTTCTCTGATCTTTCAGATGCTGCCCACGGCGCTGTTTACCCGGATGCACATGGCAAACTGGCTGAACACCGGGCTTTCCACCACCATTTCGTGGATCTTCGCCGTGACCTTTGCCTTTTTCACCAACAAGAAGTATGTGTTCCAGAGCGTGACCGATACCCGTGCGGCGTTCTGGCGGGAACTGTATATGTTCTACGGCGCCCGTGCGGTGACCTATTTCCTGGAGCTTGCCATTATGGAAGGCGGCAACCACTTCTTCGCCACCGTCAACGGCGAGATCGTCACATGGCGCTCTCTGGTGGTAAAGGTCGTGGCACAGGTGGTGATCCTGGTGCTGAACTACATTTTCAGCAAACTGGTCATTTTCAAGAAAAAGGAAAAGACGGAATAACGATGTCTTTTTTGTATAATCCCCGGCGTCTCTGCGCATACTGTCCTTGTGACAGATATGATTGGCAGCACTGCACAGGCTCTGTGTGATGCTGTCATGCAAAGGAGGCGCTTTTTTCATGAGTGTGGTTCTGATCCGTTCGCTGATCCTCTACATTGTGGTGATCTTCGGCGTGCGCCTGATGGGCAAGCGTCAGCTGGGGGGAACTGCAGCCTCAGAGTTGGTCATCACCATTCTGATCTCCAACATCGCCACCCTGCCCCTGGAGGATACCAGCATTCCGCTGGTTCTGGGCATCCTGCCCATTCTCACCCTGGTGTGCTTTGAGGTGGTGATCTCCTGGGTGACGCTGAAATCCCTGCGGATGCGGCGCATCATCTCCGGGCGGCCGAAGATCATCGTCCGAAACGGTCAGATCGAACAGGCGACCATGCGTGACCTGCGGCTGTCGGTGGATGATCTGATGACGGCGCTTCGCCAGCAGCAGGTGTTCGACATCAGCCAGGTGCAGTTCGCCGTGATGGAAACCACGGGAACAGTCTCCGTCTACCTCAAGGCGGCGTGTCAGCCGCTGACGCCGGAGGACGTTGCACTGAAAAAAGCAGCCCAGGATCCTCCGGTGGCTGTGATACAGGACGGCTGTGTCATGAACAAATCCCTGGCGATGCTGGGGAAAAACCAGGCGTGGCTGGAACAAAAGCTGGCGGAGCATCGGCTCAGAGAAAGCGAGGTGTTCCTCATGCTCAGTGATGCCGACGGAAAATGTACCGTGATACCGAAGAAACAGGGGGATGCCGCATGAATCGTGTCAGACTTGGCATAGCAGTGCTGCTGGCGCTGGTACTGCTCAGCAGTGCATCGGCGTGGCTGGTACGCTCGGAGACCAGCCGCCTGCTGAACGACCTGGACCAGCTCCGGGAGACTGTCCTGCAATCTCCCGAACAGGCAGAGCAGGCGTTTCAGCAGTTCCACGACCAGTGGGAAAAGTCCGAACGCCGCCTCAATCTGGTGGTGTGGCGGGACAAGGTGGTGCAGATCGACGTGACCGTTGCCCATCTGACCCCAATGCTGGGCGCAGACTGTGACGAGCTGGACTCCGAACTCTCAGAGGCTCGAATGTGGATCCAGCGGCTGAGCGAAAGTGAGATGCCGTTTTGGTGGAATATCCTATAGACAAGGGAAAGGCATGGTGCGCAGACACCGTGCCTTTTTTGCAGGCGGCATCGCTTTTGTTCATGGAAAATTCTGAGAATCTCCGTATCGCTTTCGACTTTTCTGTGTTATAATAAATAATATAGTATGATACTATGTCGTATTATACTGTAAAATGGTAACAAAAAGCAATGAAGGGAGCGAATGAAATTGGGTAAAATGAAAAAAATCCTGGCGGCTCTGACAGCAGGGGTACTGTGTATGGGTGCAGTGCCGCTGTCTGCGGCGAGTCTGCCGGAGGCGGTGCTTTCGGTGAGTGCTGCGGAGAGTACATACGAAAATCTGACCTATACGACAGAGGAGGACGGCACAGTCACCATTACCGGCTGTTCTGCGGATGTCTCCGGTGATGTGGAACTTCCGGCGGAGATCGGCGGAAAATCCGTCACCCGGATCGGGGACAGCGCATTCCAGGGCAACACCGCCATTACAGGCGTTTCCGTGCCGGACAGCGTCACCAGTATCGGCGATTCTGCCTTTGCCGGCTGTACCGCTCTCACGCATATTGACCTGCCCCAGACGATGACATCGTTCGGCAGGGAAGTGTTCAACACCTGTACCTCGCTGGAGAAGATCACCATTCCAGAGGGCATCACATCTCTGCCGGCGATGGCGGATACCGAAATGGCAGACAGCTGGTACGGTTTCCTTGCGTTCTGCACCTCACTGAAAGAAGTGCAGCTGCCATCTACCTTGAAAACCATTGACGAGGCGGCATTCTACAGCTGTACCGCTCTGGAGTCTCTCCAGATCCCGGAGGGTGTCACGGAGATCAAGGACTATGCGTTCGGCGGCTGTGAGGGACTGACCAGTCTACAGCTGCCGGACAGCGTCACCCGGGTGGGCAACTGCGCATTTCTCTCCTGTACCCAGCTGACGACAGTTACGTTTCCGGCGCAGATGACTTCTATGGGCAAGGCGGTTTTCAACAGCTGTACCGCTCTGGAAACCATTGCGATCCCGGAGGGCATCACGTCGCTGGCGGCGCAGTATTATCCGGACGATGATTCCTATTCCGGCTTTTTCCTGGGCTGTACCTCGCTGAAAGAGGTCAAGTTGCCGTCCACTCTGGAAGTCATTGACGGCGCAGCGTTCTATAACTGCTACGCCCTGGAACGGTGGACATCCCGGACAGCGTCACCCAGATCGGCGCTTTTGCCTTTGCCCACTGCACCAGCCTGCAAGCTGCACCATGCCAGCCAGGTCACTTCCATTGGGAATGAGGCTTTCAACAGCTGCACCAGTCTGACGGAAATGGTTATTCCGGAGGGTGTCACGGAGATCGCAGACTATGCGTTCTACAACTGCGAGAACTTGCAAAGCGTCACCATTCCGGAGAGCGTCACCAGCATTGGCAATTCCGCTTTTTCCAACTGCACCAGCCTGGCGGCAGTCACCATTCCGGAGAACGTCACTCATATCGGCGGTTCTGCGTTCAGCAACTGCACTGCGCTGAAAACGCTTCACATCCCGGACAGCGTCACCGAGATCGGCACCTGGGCATTTTCCGTCTGCACTTCTCTGACCGAAGTGACCGGTATGAACGGCATCACCCGGCTGGAAAGCGGCGTTTTCAACAACTGCACCAACCTGCAAAGCATCACCATCCCGGCAGGCGTCACCAGCATCGGCAGTTCTGCCTTTGCGTACTGTGATGCACTCACTGCCATTGTGATTTCGGACGGCGTGACCGAGATCGGCGACCGTGCCTTTAACGGCTGCACCAGCTTGAAGAAGATTTCCATTCCGGAGAGCGTGGAGACCATCGGTGAAAAGGCGTTCCAGGACACGCCCTGGCTGACGCTGAAACAGGAGGGCAGCACACTGGTCATCATCAACAACAAGCTGGTGGACGGCGCCAACTGTTCCGGAAACATCATCATTCCCAACGGCGTGACCAGCATTGAAAGCTCCGCCTTTGCGGACTGCACCGGGCTGACCGGTATCACCATCCCGGACGGCGTGACCAGTATCGGCAATTCTGCCTTTTCCGGCTGTGACAATCTGGGCAGCGTCATCATTCCGGAGAGTGTCACCGCCATCGGCAACAGCGCTTTCGCCAACTGCACCGGTCTGAAATCGGTCAGCCTGCCGAAAACAGCTGAAAAAGCTGGAAACTGGACGTTTATCGGCTGCACCAAGCTGACGGAAGTCACCATTCCGGACGGCGTAGCAGACATCGGCATCCAGGCGTTCTATAACTGCTCCAATCTGAAAACCATTTTCATTCCGAAGAGCGTCACCGCCATCCGGGAAAATGCCTTTCAAAATACCGCCTGGATGGAGGCGAAGAAGGCAGAAAATCCCATGGTCATTGTGAATGCCATCCTGCTGAACGGCGAGGGCTGTTCCGGGCAATGTGACGATCCCGAACACGGTGAAGATCGTCAGCGGTTCTGCCTTTTTCGGCTGCACGGAGCTGACCGGCGTTGTGATCCCGG
>ENA-OQED01000446-OQED01000446.1-human-gut-metagenome-genome-assembly--contig:-NODE-446-length-16184-cov-1.301551_pt1 | contig 16184 bp, 9 predicted proteins | sample MGYA00242790_ERZ504625 | MGnify/ENA primary metagenome ERZ504625 (study PRJEB26092, sample SAMD00036345) | human gut metagenome | host: Homo sapiens | study: EMG produced TPA metagenomics assembly of...
GAAGAAAAGCAAGATAAAGATGACAAGGGGGCAGAAAAGAGAGAATAGGAAAAAACAATGAAATTAGATGGAGGTTAGAACATACCATGGAACAGGTGATAAAGAAAAGACTGCAGCAGGTGATGGATGCGTCTGTTGCAAAAGGAGAGACACCGGGCTGTCTTCTGATGGTGATCAAAGACGGAGAGGAGCAGGTTTATCTGGAGAGCGGATATGCGGATATCGAAGCGAAAAAGCCGGTTTCCCGCGATAATATTTTCCGTCTCTACTCCATGAGCAAGCCGATTACCGCGACGGCCATGATGATTCTGGTAGAGCGCGGAATCGTCGATCTGGCGGATCCGGTCAGCAAGTATCTGCCGGGCTTCCGGAACCCGGTTGTATGTACAGCGGATGGGAAGATAGAAAAAGCGGAGCGGGAGATCCTTCTGGAGGATATTATGAATATGACATCCGGGCTGACGTACGGCGGAACGGATGAGACGGGACGGCAGACCGATGCACTTTTTCAGGAGGTGATCCACGGACTTAAGGAAGAAAACGGCGGAACGATCAGTACAGTAGAATTTGCAAACCGTCTTGGAAAAGTCCCGCTTCTGTATCAGCCGGGCCAGTCCTGGAGTTATGGAACGTCGGCGGATGTCGTAGGTGCGGTGATTGAGGTGGCAAGCGGCATGCGCTTTGGGGGATTTTCTGAAAAAAGAAATTTTCGAGCCGCTCGGCATGAACGATACCGATTTCTGGGTTCCGGCAGAAAAGCAGGATCGTCTGGCGAAGGTGTATGACTGCAGGGAGGGACAGCCGTCCGTCCGTTATCTGGACAATAACCTTGGCATTCAGAACGATATGGCGTACCGCCCGGCATATGAGGCAGGCGGAGCAGGCCTTGCATCTACCATCGACGATTATGCGAAATTTACGCAGATGCTGCTGAACGGCGGCACCTACAACGGTGTACAGATTCTCCGTCCGGCGACGGTAAAATTTCTGGGAGGCCACACATTAAGCGCGGTACAGCAGGCAGGCTTTGATAACTGGATCGGTCTGGAAGGATTTTCCTACGGAAATCTGATGCGTGTTCTGGTAGATCCGACGCGTGCGGTAACGCTGGGAAGCAAGGGTGAGTTCGGCTGGGACGGCTGGCTTGGATGCTACATGGAAGTCGTGCCGGAGCAGAATATGACATTTCTGATGATGACCCAGAAAAAAGATGCCGGAACGTACACCCTGTCCCGGAAGATCCGAAATATTATTTTCAGCGAATAATTTTTCATGAGAGTGATTCTCAAGTAAGGCCTTCCGGCCCGTCAGATCAGACGAAAAAAGTGCCGGAAAAGAAACAACTTAACGAATCAGACGGAACATATGAGCAAATTGCTGTAAAACTACGTCGAATTTTGTCTAAAACGGATATTTGCAGTGAGACAGATGTATGCTATTTTAGTGTCAGTCGAAAATGAAGGCGATTTCATTACTACTTTCAGAAAAAACAGCAAAAAAAGGGATATCGTGTAAGCTTTTGACCGATTTTGAAGGAAATAAAAGAAAGAATTCAAAATCATGAAAAAAAGACCAAAAAAGCAGAAAGGATGCAGAAAATATGATTTCGTTACCGTTAAAGTTTGATGAAGTAGAGAGTGTAGAAGAATTTGTAAATATGGTGAAACGTCTGGATTACGACGTTGACGTAAAAATAGGACGATGCGTCTTTGATGCGAAATCCCTGATGAGTGTCCTGATGATCGCCGGAAACCCGGATGCGGTTGTGGAAGCCCATACGAACGATATCGAAGCATTTAAAAAGAAATTTAAGGATTACCTTCAGTAAGAAAAAAAGTCGGAAAGGCACTGTGTGTAAGATGCATGGTGTCTTTTTTGATGCACGAAAAAGCGGGTGAAGTATCTTGCCGGGGAGACGTGTGCATGGTAAAATAAAGTCTATTGGGATGGAAATAAGAGAATCAAAAGAACGGGCTGATGTAGAAGAAGTTTTTCGTAAAAAAGGAGGCACAAAGTGAAGAAGAGAAACTGGAAAGAAGCATCAGAAAATCAGAGATTCCCGGACTTACGAGGGAAGAGGAGGAAGCACAGCTTGCGAAGGTGATCGGGATTGCCGAGCAGAATCTGGAACAGGCGAAGGCGGATATCCGGCTGGCGAATGAGGACCTGGCGGATCTGATGGAGACGTACGACGCAAAAGAGGCGGAAGCCTGGCGCTCTGGAACAACGCGACGGCGAAGCTGAATGCGTACCAGCACGGCATGGCGCGGCTGGAAAAAGCGAGAAAGAAGCCGTATTTCGGGCGGATTGATTTTCAGGATCCGCGGCTTTCGTTTTTAGAGTCCTATTACATCGGGCGCGTCGGCATTTCCGATGAGAAGGCGGAACCGGTTGTGCTGGACTGGCGGGCGCCGATTTCCTCCGTCTATTATGAGAACAGCACCGGGCCGTGCAGCTATACGGTGAGTTCAGAGGGTACTTTTTCGATTGATCTGAAAAGAAAGCGGACGTATGAGATTGAAAATGACCATCTGAAAGACTTTTTTGATTCTGATGTGGTAGCGAACGATGAGCTGCTGACAAAGTATCTGGCGAAGAACAAAAAAGCGGTGCTCGGTGAGATCATTGCGACGATCCAGCAGGAGCAGAACCTCATTATCCGCAGATCCCCGAAGACGAATCTGATCGTACAGGGCGTGGCTGGCTCCGGAAAGACGACGGTGGCGATGCACCGGATTTCGTACATCCTCTATAATTACGAGGAGGACTTCCGGCCGGAGGATTTCTATATCATTGGAAGCAACCGTATTCTGCTGAACTACATTACCAGCGTTCTGCCGGAACTCGATGTATACGGCATCCGTCAGATGACGATGGAGCAGCTTTTCATCCGGCTTCTGTATGAGGACTGGGACGAAGAAAAGTACATGGTACACACCATCGACCGCGCGGATGAGAAAAACAGCATAAAGGGCGGAAGCGGCTGGTTTTTCGATCTGGAAAATTTCTGCCGTACGTACGAGGCAGAGCAGATTCCGCGGGAGCCGTTGCGGCTGGAAAAAACGGGAACATTGCTTCTGAACGCCGAGTATATTGATAACTATTGCAGGGAGCAGTCCACACTTTCCATGGAAGGAAAGATGTGCATGCTGAACGAGATCCTGCTGGCAAAATTTGAGAACGAGGTTTCGGGAAAAGAAGTGACGTTTCCGGCGCGCGAAAAAAAGGCGCTGAAGCGGAAATACGAGAAATATTTTGGAGATGGAAAATGGCGGGGGATCCATTTTTGATCTCTATTTACAGTTTCTGGAGCAGCAGGCGGAGAAAGGAAAAGCGGTGGAAGTGCCGGAAAACTCCTTTGATGTCTATGATCTGGCGGCGCTGGCATACCTCTATAAGCGGATCAAGGAAAACGATCCCGTGCGCGAGGCGAGCCATGTGGTCATCGACGAGGCGCAGGATTTCGGGATGATGGCGTACCAGGTGCTTCATTACTGTCTGCGTGACTGTACGTATACCATTATGGGAGATACGTCGCAGAATATCCATTTTTCCTACGGCCTGAACGACTGGGAGGAGCTGAAAAAGCTGATTCTGACCGGCACGTACGATGCGTTCGGCGTTCTGCGGAAGAGTTACCGGAATACGGTGGAGATCTCCGATTTTGCAAATGAAATCCTGCGGCACGGGGATTTTGCGATTTATCCGGTGGAGCCGGTGCTGCGGCATGGAACGACGGTGCAAAAGGAAGCGTTTGCGGATGAGGCTGCGCTTCTGGCAGCTGGAGTGCAGAAGATCAAAGCGTGGCAGGAGCAGGGATATGAGACAATTGCCGTTGTATGCCGGGATGAGGCAGAAGCGGCTGCGACGGCGCGGAAGCTGAAAAAATATGTGCCGGTTGTGGAGGAGGATCTCGAGACGGCAGAATTTGGCGAGGGCGTGATGGTGCTTCCGGTTGCGTATACGAAGGGACTCGAGTTTGACGCGGTGCTGCTTCTTGATCCGACAGAAGAAAAATATCCGGAGAATGACGGACAGGTAAAGCTGCTTTATGTAGCGGCAACGCGTGCGCTGCATGAGCTGGCAGTGCTGTATACGGGAAAACTCACAGGAATCCTTGCAAAGAAAGCGCCAAAGGGCCGTCACAATCAGGAATTTGCCATGGAGACGCTGACGAAGGCGAAAGAGTATGAGAAGGTTTCGCTGACGCAGAAGGAGGCGCGTGAGGAGAACCGCGCGATCGGCATCCAGGAGATGGACGAGCGGAACAGCCACGGACCAAAAAGGATTGTAATTAAGCCGGAGCAGATACCGGGAAGGGCGCCTGGAAATACAAGCACGACGGGAACAGCGGTGATGCCAAAAAGCAGTACGGGCATGCGGAAAGCAGCGGCAGAAACAGGAAAAGAAATTGCCGCAAAGACGATGCAGCAGCGTGCGCCGGAAGGAGTTTCTGCTGTCTTTGCCGGTGCCGCCTACCGTGGAAAGACAGGCGGCAAAGCACCGGGCAGCAGACCGGCGACTGCAGGAATACAGTCAGAAAAAGCTGAACAGCCAGAGCACATGAATACATCGCCCTACGCTTTTGGGGCAATTCCGGAAAATGAACTGCTGCGCATGAAGGGGCATTCGAGGATCAAGTGCGCGGTGAAATGGGCAAAGAAAGGAAAAGCAGCGGTTGAGATGGCGAGCATGTACGGCATTCTGCGCATCACGCCGATTACGCCGGAGGTCATCCGCATCAGCTTCGTAAAAGGTGTGACGGCAAAAGTCCAGGACACGTACTGGAAGCCAAAGGCGGATACCTCGTTCCCCTGGAGTGCAAAGGAATCGAAGACGGCGGTTCTTGTTGAGACAGAGAAGCTGCGTGTCATGGTGGAAAAAAGGACGGCGCGGTGCAGTTCTTTACGCCGGATCACAAACTGGTTCTTTCCGAGAAACGAGACGAGCCGCGCATGATCGACGGCGGCATGACATGGACATTCTTTGACTGGAGCGGTTCCGAAAAGCTGAAAGCCAAGGGCATTCTCTCGACAGAGTGGCTGGATCTGACCGCGAAGGCGCGCTACGTCTCGTTTGGCGGAAAGCAGGCGCGGATGCCGCTTGTCGTCTCAAACCGCGGCTATGGTATTGCAGCCGCCGCTTCCAGAACGGCACTGCTGTGCAATGTGCGGACGTTTGGAACGTATCTTCATACCGCCGGGGACGGACAGATCGATTATTACTTTATTCTCGGAAAAGACCGGGATGAAATTATAAAACAGTATAAAGAGCTATAAAAGGAGCAGACATTTCATGAAAACTCTGGTAATTGCAGAAAAACCATCTGTGGCACGCGATATTGCACGCGTGCTCGGATGTGCGAAAAAAGAAAACGGAGCACTGGAAGGAAACCAGTATATTGTGACCTGGGCGCTCGGCCACCTCGTGACCTTAAAAGACCCGGAGGACTATGATAAAAAGTATAAGGAATGGAATATGGCAGTTCTGCCGATGATGCCGGAGAAACTGCAGATCAAGGTCATTCCGCAGACGGGAAAACAGTATCACGCTGTGACGACACAGCTTGCGCGGAAAGATGTCGGTGAGGTGGTCATTGCGACAGATGCCGGCCGTGAAGGCGAGCTGGTGGCGCGGTGGATTCTTGACAAGGCGCACAATCAGAAGCCGTGTAAGCGTCTCTGGATTTCGTCCGTTACCGACAAGGCAATCCGTGAGGGATTTGCCAGCCTGAAAGATGCGAAAGAGTACGATAATCTCTACCGGGCTGCTGTTTCCCGTGCAGAGGCGGACTGGCTTGTCGGCATTAACACAACGCGGGCACTGACATGCAAATACAATGCACAGCTTTCCTGCGGCCGTGTGCAGACACCGACGCTCGCCATGATTGCACAGCGCGAGCAGGAAATCCGAGAATTTGTCCCGAAGCCGTACTACACCGTAACGGCAGCAGCAGGCGGCGCAGTATACACCTGGAAGGATGAAAAATCGGGCGGAACACGGATTTCTGATCCGGAAAAGGCAAAGCAGATCGCAGAAAAAGCAAAACGGTATCCGCTTGTCCTGCAAAAAGTAGAAAAGAAGAAAAAACAGAAAGAGGCGCCGCTGCTCTACGATCTGACGGAGCTGCAGCGCGATGCCAGTGCACGGTTCGGTTATTCGGCAAAACAGACCCTGAATCTGATGCAGAGCCTCTATGAGACGCACAAAGTCCTCACGTATCCGCGGACGGATTCGCGGTATCTGACAAAGGATATTGTACCGACTTTAAAAGAGCGCCTCGATGCCGTGAGTATCGGGCCGTACAAGACGCTGGCACAGCAGGCGAAGCGCCGTCCGCTGAAGGAAAAGCCAGGTTTTGTGAATGATGCAAAGGTTTCCGACCACCACGCCATTATCCCGACGGAGCAGTATGTGCAGCTTTCTGCACTTTCCAATGAGGAACGCCGCATTTATGATCTCGTGGTGCGCCGTTTTCTTGCGGTACTGCTGCCGCCGTGTGTATATGAAGAGACGGTGATCCAGGCTTCCATCGAAAAGGAATGCTTTACTGCGCGCGGAAAGCGCATGGTCGAGAAAGGCTGGCAGGAGGCGTACGAGGATAACCGGTACGACGAAGAGGATGAGGCGAAAGAAGAGGTGCGGGAGCAGAATCTGCCGCTTCTGGAGGCAGGCATGAAGATCGGGCAGCCGAAGATCAGTCTCCGCGAAGGAAAGACAAAACCTCCGGCACGCTTCACGGAAGGCACGCTGCTCTCCGCGATGGAAAATCCGGTCCGCTACATGGAAAACCGCGACAGCAGCCTGGTAAAAACGATCGGTGAGGCGGGCGGCCTTGGAACGGTTGCGACCCGTGCGGATATCATCGAGAAGCTGTTCCGCAGCTTTCTGCTGGAGAAAAAAGGCAATGAGATCTATCTGACCTCGAAAGCACGCCAGCTTCTGAAGCTGGTTCCGGCGGATTTGAAAAAGCCGGAGCTGACGGCAAGCTGGGAGATGCAGTTAAACGACATTGCAAAGGGAAAGAAGCGGCGCGATGTGTTTATGAAGGAGATCCGCAGCTACACGGTGGAACTGATCGATGAGATCAAGACGGAAGAGGGAACGTTCCGCCACGACAACCTGACGAACAAGAAGTGCCCGAACTGCGGAAAACGGCTGCTTGCGGTGAATGGAAAGAACGCAAAACTGCTCGTCTGCCAGGACAGAGAGTGCGGCTACCGCGAGACGGTTTCCCGCACGACGAATGCGAGATGCCCGGTCTGCCATAAGCGCATGGAGATGATCGGAAAGGGCGAGGATGCGACGTTTGTCTGCGCCTGCGGCCACAAAGAGCGCATGACAAAATTCCAAGAGCGCCGCAAAAAAGAGGGCGGCGGCGTGACGAAGCGCGATGTGGCAGCTTATATGAAGAAACAGAAAAAAGAGGCCGAAGAGCCGGTGAACAATGCGTTTGCCGCAGCATTAAAAGGAATTAAATTATAAAAAAGGGAGCGAGTTCTGCCGAAAATCAAAAAACGGCGGAACCCGCTTCTTTTGTTAAAATCGTTGAGGAAAAGGTCAAAAAAAGTGATTGTTTTATGCAGAGTTATGCCGTAAAATAGAAACAAATGATATAAGAAACAGGAAAATTCTGAAAATAACAACAGGGAGGTTTTTCAATGAAACAGACAGATCTGGAAAAACTGCTGGCGGATATGTCGCTGAAAGAGAAAGTAGATCAGATGCTTCAGTTAAGCGGAGCATTTTACCTCGGGGATGAAAACAGCGTCCTGACCGGCCCGGCAAATGACATGGGAATCGGAAAAGAGGACCTGGAGATGGCCGGTTCCATTCTCGGTGCAGCCGGCGCCGATACGATGAAAAAACTGCAGGATGACTACATGGCAAAACAGCCGCATCACATCCCGATGCTGTTCATGATGGATGTCATTCACGGCATGAAGACCATTTTCCCGGCGCCGCTGGCGCAGGGAGCCACTTTTGATCCGGAGCTCTCCGGCGAGTGCGCGTCTGCAGCCGCAAAAGAAGCATCCGCGGCCGGACTTCACGTTACCTTTTCTCCGATGGTTGACCTTGTGCGCGATGCGAGATGGGGCCGCGTTGTGGAATCCACAGGCGAAGATCCGTACCTGAACAGCCGCTTTTCCGAGGCGATCGTAAAAGGCTTCCAGGGCGATGATTTAAAAACACCGGGAAAAGTTGCCTCCTGCATCAAACACTTTGCAGGCTACGGCGGAGCAGTCGCAGGAAGAGATTACAACACCGTAGAGCTCTCAGAGCATACCTTCCGTGAATTCTATCTTCCGGCATACAAAGCAGGCATTGATGCGGGCGCAGCGATGGTGATGACATCATTTAACACGATCAACGGCGTTCCGGCGAGCACCAACAAATGGCTGATGCGCGATATCCTGCGCGGCGAGATGGGATTTGACGGCGTGCTGATTTCTGACTTTGCAGCCATTCTGGAAACCGTTGCCCACAGAAGCTCGAAAGATGCCGCCGATGCAGCGAAAAAAGCGCTGGAGGCAGGCGTGGATATTGATATGATGACATCCGTTTACGCCGCAAACCTCTGCCGGCTCGTAGAAGAAGGTGAAGTGGACGAGCATCTGATTGACGAGTGCTGCCTGCGGATTCTGGAGCTGAAAAACAAACTGGGACTGTTTGAAAATCCATATAAAGATGCGGATGCCGAGAAAGAGAAAGCATACAACCTCTGCCCGGAGCATCGTGCACTGGCGAAAAAAGCAGCGGAGGAATCCTTCGTCCTGCTGAAAAACGACGGTGTACTGCCGCTCGACACTGCGAAAAAGATCGCATTTGTCGGCCCGTATACCAACAATCATGAAATCAAGAGCAGCTGGTCCTTCACCGGCGACAGCAAGGACTGCGTGACGATTCAGGAAGCAGCCGAGAAAGTATTCGACGCATCACGCACCACGTATGCAGAAGGATGCCCGGTTATCGGAAACGATGTGGAGCTGATCGGATTTACCGAGACGACACCGAAAAAATACAGTGAGGAAGAGCTTGCTGCCATGGAGCAGAGCGCACTACAGGCAGCAAAAGAGGCCGATCTCGTGGTCATGCCGATGGGTGAGCATTATCTGCAGAGCGGCGAGGCGACCAGCCGTGCCATGATCGATGTGCCGGAAATCCAGATGGAGCTGTTCCACAAAGTGCTGGCCGTCAACCCGAATGTGGTTGTCGTTCTGTTCAACGGCCGCCCGCTGGATCTGCGGGAAATTAGCGTTAAAGCAAAAGCCATTCTCGAGGTATGGTTCCCGGGAACCGAGGGCGGAAGCGCTGTTGTGGATGTTCTGACCGGAAAGAAAAATCCATCCGGCCATCTGCCGATGAGCTTCCCGTACTGCGTGGGCCAGGCGCCGGTCAGCTACAACGAGTATTCCACCGGAAGACCGAATCTGCCGGGCATGAAAGAGCGGTTCCGCTCCAAATATCTCGATATTCCGAACGCACCGCTGTATCCGTTTGGTTACGGACTTTCCTATACCACGTTTGATATTTCCGCGGTAACACTGGATCAGAACGAGATGGATAAAAACGGCAGAATTGCAGCGCATGTGACCGTGAAAAATACAGGTGATACGGCTGGCTGTGATGTTGTACAGCTGTACATCCGTGATGATTATTCCGATGTGGTTCGTCCGGTGCGAGAGCTGAAAGGCTTCCGAAGAGTAGAGCTTGCTCCGGGCAAAGAGCAGGAAGTGACCTTCTATATTACCGAAGAAGATCTGCGCTACTACCGTCTCGACGGAACCTTTGGAAGCGAGCCTGGAACGTTTACCGTATTTGTCGGTGACAGCAGCACGACGGAAAACAGTGCGGTATTTACACTGAAATAAATGCAGCAGGAAAAAGGAGAAAACTTATGGAGAAAACAACGAAAAACGGAATCCACCGCATCACACAGGCAGACGGAAAAACGATTGCCTGGGCAGAGGAGTCCGGAGTTAAGGTATTGGAAAAAGATGGATATTACTTTAAAGATCTTGCAAAAACCGGCGAACTGCTGCCGTACGAGGACTGGCGTCTTTCCGATGAGGAGAGAGCGGCAGACCTTGCGGGTCGTCTTTCGATTGAAGAGATTGCAGGCTTATGCTGTACTCGCCGCACCAGGCGGTACCGCCGATGCCGGGCGGACCATTCCAGGGAACGTTTGACGGAAAAACGTATCTCGAATCCGGCAAAGAGCCGTATGCCATTTCTGACCAGCAGAAGGAATTTCTGGAGGACGAACACATCCGTCATATTCTGCTGACGAATGTAGAAAGCCCGGAAATCTCCGCAAAGTGGAGCAATGAGCTGCAGAAAAGAGCGGAAACACTGCCGTACGGTATTCCGGTCAACCTCTCCTCCGATCCGCGGAACGGAGCAAAGGATTCCGGCGCGGAGTTCAAGAGCGGCGGAAGCGAGATCAGCAAATGGCCGGAGGGCGTTGGTTTTGCAGCCTGCTTCGATCCGGAAGTAGCCGGACAGTTTGCAAAGGATGCCTCCCGTGAATACCGGGCACTCGGCATCACAACGGCACTCGGACCGCAGATCGACCTCTGCACCGAGCCGAGATGGATGCGCTTTGTCGATACGTTAGGCGAAGAAGTGGAGATGTCCAAAAAGCTTACCAAAGCGTACTGTGACGGTATGCAGACAACGGAAGGGGAAGCAGACGGCTGGGGAAAAGACAGCGTCAACACGATGGTCAAACACTGGCCGGGCGGCGGCACCGGAGAGGCCGGACGCGATGCACACTATGCATTCGGACAGTTTGCCGTTTATCCGACCGGAAATTTTGAGGAGCATTTAAAACCGTTTACCGAGGCAGCCTTCCACCTGGACGGACCGACCGACTGCGCATCCGCGGTTATGCCGTACTACACCGTATCCTACGGCGTGGACAAGAAAAACGGCAAGAACGTCGGAAACTCCTACAGCGAGTACCTGATCAAGGATCTGCTGCGCGGAAAATATGAATTTAAAGGCATTGTCTGCACCGACTGGGGCATCACCCAGGATCCGGAGAAGACGATTGAGGGATTTGGAAGCCGCTGCTACGGCGTGCAGGATATGACCGAGGCAGAACGGTGTCTGCTGGCGATCACAAACGGCGTTGACCAGTTCGGCGGAAACAGCGAGTCCGGTCCGATTGTCGAGGCATATAAGATCGGCTGTGAGAAATACGGCGAGAAAGCGATGCGTGAGCGCATGGAGCTGTCCGCCAAACGTCTTCTGATCAACATTTTCCACTGCGGCTTGTTTGAGGACCCGTATCTTGATCCGGAAGAATCCGCAAAGATTGTAGGATGCGAAGAGTTCTGCCGCCATGGCTATGAGGCACAGCAGAAATCCATCGTCCTGCTGAAAAACAGTGCGAAACGTGCACCGGAAGGACAGAAGGGTGTGCTGCCGCTGAAGAAAGGTTTGAAGGTTTATATTCCGGAGAGAAAGATCGGACCGTCCAAAGCGTTCTTCCGCATCGATCTGCCGGCAAAAACCGAAGATCCGCTGCCGGATGGACTGCCGTCCAAGTACGGTACACGCGTGGCATCACCGGAGGAGGCCGATGTGGCGCTGGTATTTATCGAAAGCCCGGCATGCAACCCGTATTCCACCGAAGATCTTGCGAACGGCGGCAACGGATATCTGCCGATTACACTGCAGTACCGCCCGTATACGGCGAAAAAAAGCGCGTGAGGTGAGCATTGCCGGCGGTGATTTCCGCGAGAATTTCACGAACCGCAGCTATCTTGGAAAGACAAACACTGCCTACAACGAGGCTGATCTCGACAATATTCTCGAATGCCGCCGCGCGATGGGTGACAAGCCGGTGATCGTCTGCGCAACCGTCAACAACCCGATGGTGATGCATGAATTTGAAGCCGAAGCCGATGCGATCGTCGCAGAGTTCGGTGTTTCGAGAGCCGCTGTGCTCGACGTTGTCTTCGGCGGTTACAACCCGACCGGCCGTCTGCCGATCCAGATGCCGAAGGATATGGATGCGGTTGAGGAGCAGAGTGAGGACCGTGCGTTGGATATGGAAACCTATATTGACAGCGAAGGACATAACTATGACTACGGTTATGGCATGAATTACGAAGGCGTTCTTCCTGCATGGAAAAAGTAAAAGAATAACAGAAAACCTGATCGGCACCGGGACCGCGTGTGTTTCGGTGCCGATATTGGAAACAAAAGACAGAATAAGGAGGACTTAAAAAGAGATGATTGTTCCAAAATATTTCGAAGATTTCGATCACCTGCATGTGAATACCATGCCGAACCGTGCCTACTACATTCCGGCATCCCGCCGCATGGAGGATCTGGTGGAGAACCGGGAGGCGTCGGACCGCTTTTTCCTGCTTTCCGGCGACTGGAAATTCCGCTATTTTACCAGTGTTTACGATGTAAAAGAGGAGTTTTTCGCAGAAGGATACGACACTTCTGCATTCGAGACGATTCCGGTGCCGTCCGTCTGGCAGAATTATGGCCATGACCACCATCAGTATACGAATGTCCGCTACCCGTTCCCGGTGGATCCGCCGTATGTGCCGTATGAGAACCCGTGCGGTGCGTACGTGAAAACGTTCGAGTGGAAAAAACAGGAGGAAGCACCGAGGGAATTCCTGAATTTTGAGGGCGTGGATTCCTGTTTCTACGTGTGGATGAACGGCAGCTTCGTCGGCTACAGCCAGGTGTCTCATTCTACGAGTGAATTTGATGTAACAGACTTCTTAAAAGATGGCACCAACATCATCGCCGTACTGGTGCTGAAATGGTGCGATGGAAGCTATCTCGAGGATCAGGACAAATTCCGCATGAGCGGCATTTTCCGCGATGTCTATCTGCTTGCAAGACCAGAAAAAGGCATCCGCGATTACTTTGTAAAGGCAGCGCCGGACGCATCGTACCAGAATGGAGAAGTTTCGATTGCGATTACCTGGAATGACGGGGAACCGCAGGAAGGAACGGCAAAGCTGTTTGATGCAGAAAATCATCTTGTGGCAGAGGCAGCGTTTGGCGGCGATACGGTTCAGATGCATGTAAAAGATGCACATCTGTGGAATGCCGAGGAGCCGTATCTGTATACGCTGGTGCTGGAGACGGCGGGTGAGGTGATCACTGATCATGTCGGCATCCGTGAGATCCACGCGAAGGACGGTGTTCTGTACCTGAACGGCGTGAAGATCAAATTCCACGGAACAAACCGCCACGACAGCGATCCGGTGACGGGATTTGCAATCAGCCTTGCACAGATCAAAAAAGATCTGAAGGTAATGAAAGAGCACAACATCAATGCGATCCGGACCAGCCATTACCCGAATGCGCCGTACTGTTATCAGCTTTATGACCGTCTCGGTTTTTATGTCATCGATGAGGCGGACAATGAGAGCCACGGCACAGAGGCAATTTATGCGAATTACACGAGCTGGGAAGAGTATGCGAAGAACTGGAATAAACTAATTGCGAACAATCCGGTATTTACCGAGGCAACCGTAGACCGCACACAGCGTTGCGTAGAGCGCGATAAAAACCGCCCGAGCGTTGTCATCTGGTCGATGGGAAATGAGTGCGCATACGGCTGTACCTTCGAGGCGGCCTTAAAGTGGACGAAGGAATTTGATCCGACGCGTCTGACGCACTATGAGTCGGCACGGTATGTGGATGATCCGAAGAAATACGATTACAGCAACCTCGACCTCTACAGCCGCATGTATCCATCACTCGAGGAGATCAAAAAAGAGCTGGTGGAGTACGGGGATAAGCCGTATATCATGTGCGAATACTGCCATGCGATGGGCAACGGCCCGGGAGATCTTGAAGACTACTTTGAACTGATCCACAGCGAGGAGAAGATGTGCGGCGGCTTTATCTGGGAGTGGTGCGACCACGCGATTGATATGGGAAAAACGATCGAGGGAAAGAAGATGTACGCGTACGGCGGCGACCACAACGAGTATCCGCACGACGGCAACTTCTGCATGGACGGACTTGTTTATCCGGACCGCACACCGCATACGGGACTGATGGAATTTAAAAACGTGTATCGTCCGGTGCGCGTGATGGGATATGATGCCGAAAAGGGTACACTGACCATCAAAAACTATATGAATTTTGTGAATCTGAAAGATTACGCTGTGCTCGGCTATGAGGTGCTTGTGGACGGCGAAGTGACGGAGAGCGGCAAGATTACAGATGAAGCACTGCTGGAGCTTGCGGCAGGCTGTGAGAAGACGATTCCGCTTGTCATTTCCGTGCCGGAGCAGGGAAAATGTGCGCTGAAGGTTACCTGGTATCAGAAACAGGCCACTGAGGTGCTGCCGGAGCAATTCGAACTGGGATTTGAAGAAGTTCCGGTGAAAACGAAAGACAATCAGAACCAGAAGGCAAAAGAGATGATGAAGCGCCCGGAGGGAACGGCTTCGTTTGGATGGAAAGAGGACGATCATTATCTGACGGTATCGACGGAACAGTTCAGCTATATCTATAATAAATTCACCGGCCTGTTCGAGGAAATGTGCTATGCCAACCAGAATCTGCTCGACCGCCCGATGGAGCTGAACATCTGGCGTGCGCCGACAGACAATGACCGCAATATCAAGAATACCTGGATGCGTGCGCAGTATGACCGCACCGTGACGCGGGCGTATGAGACAACGGCAAAAGAAGAAAACGGCTGCGTGGAGATCGAGACAAGCTATTCGATTTCGTCTCCGGCTCTGCAGCGGATCCTTGCAGGTGTGATCAAATGGACAATTTACAGCGACGGAACGACCGATGTCCATGTAGAAGCAAAGAAAGACCCGGTATTCCCGGTTCTGCCGCGTTTTGGCCTGCGCCTGTTCCTGCCGAAATCGTTTGCAAAACTGACCTACTGCGGTCTCGGTCCGGTGGAGAGCTATGTGGATAAGCACCAGGCAAGCTATCACGGCGTTTTCCACAGCACACCGGCAGAACAGCAGGAGGACTATATCCGCCCACAGGAGAACGGCAGCCACTACGACTGCGATTATGCAAGTCTTGCCAGTGATCGTGCGGTATTGACGGCAGTGGGCGAGAAAACCTTCTCATTCCAGGCATCTATTTACACGCAGGAGGAGCTGACCGCGAAAGCCCACAACTATGAGCTTCGGCCGTGCGGAAGCACTGTTTTCTGCATCGACTACCGCCAGGCCGGGATCGGATCGGCAAGCTGCGGACCGATGCTGCTGGAAAAATATCAGCTGAAAGAAACCGAAATCAGCTTCGATGTGCGGCTGAAACCGGAACTGCTGTAAAGTGTAGAATTTGAAAAATAAGAAAAGCGCTGTGCCCTCTCTCTGAAAGGTGAGGGAACGGCGCCTTTTTATATGATGTACAAAAAAAGTCTTGATAAACCTATTGAATTGCTATGAATGTAGGATTATAATGGACGAAATTATAATTCAAATCCAATCAAGATGATTCTGGAAAGAGAAAAGGGAAGGAGAAAATCAAGCATGAGTGAAATTACAAGAGATGAGGCATTTGCTTTATTAAAAAAATACAACAAAGATCCCTTCCATATTCAGCATGCGCTTACCGTAGAGGCCGTGATGAAATGGTATGCAAGAGAGCTTGGCTATGGGGCAGAAGAGGAGCACTGGGGTATTGTCGGACTGCTGCATGACATTGATTTTGAGCTGTATCCGGCAGAGCACTGCCTGAAAGCACCGGAGCTTCTGCGGGGAGGCGGCGTGTCGGAAGATATCATTCATGGTGTCGTTTCCCATGGCTGCGGCATTACCATTGAGTGCGGCGTCATACTGGATGTGGAGCCGGTGCATGAGATGGAAAAAGTTCTGTTTGCAGCAGATGAGCTGACGGGACTGATCTGGGCAGCTGCGCTGATGCGGCCTTCGAAGAGCACAAAAGACATGGAACTGAAATCCCTGAAGAAAAAATATAAGAGCAAAGGCTTTGCGGCTGGATGTTCGCGGGAAGTCATTGAGCGGGGCGCCGAGCAGCTTGACTGGCCGCTGGAAAAATTACTGACTATGACCCTGCAGGCAATGGCCGACAGCGAGGATGAGATCAATCAGGAAGTGGAAGCAGAACAGAACGCATAAAAACAGTCTGAGTTTCGGTGTAAAAACGGGAACTCAGGCTGTTTTTTTGCATGGCGCATCTTTTCCTAGGCATTACCA
>ENA-OQED01000448-OQED01000448.1-human-gut-metagenome-genome-assembly--contig:-NODE-448-length-16159-cov-0.888161_pt1 | contig 16159 bp, 27 predicted proteins | sample MGYA00242790_ERZ504625 | MGnify/ENA primary metagenome ERZ504625 (study PRJEB26092, sample SAMD00036345) | human gut metagenome | host: Homo sapiens | study: EMG produced TPA metagenomics assembly of...
GCGTCGGCAGCCTCCAGAACACCGTCTCGATCTCGGGCATCATGGCGAAGTTCGTGTGGGCCAGCTGAATTTCATTTTCAAAATCCGTGACCGCGCGCAGACCGCGCACCATGACGGTGGCACCCTTCTGCTTGGCGAAGGTGACCGTCAGCCCGTTGAAGGAATCGATCTCGACATTCGGGATGTTCTTGCAGGACTCCCGCAGCATGGCAACGCGCTCCTGCAGGCGTTTGTTTTCTGCCTGCAGCTGCTGCATTTCCTCACGCATTTTTTTATCCTTCAGATAATGCTTGGCCTCATCGTCAGCAAGAAGCAGGTGGCAACCAGCACGCCCATTAAAAACGCACCGAGTATTACCAGCACCAGTGAAGCGCTGAAGCTCCAGAAAACAAAGTTCAAGGACACTGCTACCGCATTCTGCACGGCAAACAATGCTACTATCATACAAATAATTATAACTAAAGATTAAAAACGGCATTCAGCTCAACTCCTTTAGTATAAATTTTAATATATTATAACTGTTATAATTCTGCCAGCACACAAAAAAATCCTGCTTATGAAGCAGGATTTTTAGTGTATACATGCTCATTTAAGGCCTGATTGTATTTAGTCCGCAAAGACTGACGGCAGACTGTTATTTTTCCTTCAGCTTCTCCAAGATAAAGGCTGTCACACGGCTCTGCTTGTCAATCTCTAGCGCAAAACGCAGCGGCTGCTCCTTGTCGTCCTGCCAAAAATATTCGTAGGTCGTATTGTCGCAGCATAAACAACCGCATCAGGCAAGCCGTACTGTCCGACAGCTCTGCCGGCACTGTCACCGATGCTTACGCCGCGCATTGTAATATATTTGGGATCGACTACGCGGATTGCCTCCACAGCCTGTTTTTTGCGGGCAACACTGATTACGGCGCCCTCAAATGTATAGTTTATCTGCTTACGCTTTTTATCTATTTTCTCCTGCTTGACGGCACCCAGGCGCTCCTCGGCCTCCTGCTCGTCAAACTTCTGTCCGAGTGCGGCATAGCCAAGAGCAAAATCCTCCTGCGTCAGCTCGTCCCTGCTTCCGGCAACGGTATATGGCGCGTAGATAAAGCCGTCCACACCGTCCGATTCGGCCTCCAGCCAGTCACCGCTTTGGCGGATAACACGCAGCAGCGAATGATGCGGCAGCACCTTCAAAACATTGCCGTCCTCGGCGGCGCTGCGGAAATTAATATCATCCTCTTCCAGAACCACAAAGCTGCCCTTGTCATATCCCTTGATTTTTTCACCAGTATAAAATGCTTCCTGCTTCTCGGCAGCAGCACACAGCTGCATTCCCGCTGCCAATAAAAGTGTCAGACCAATTGTTTTGAGCAATCTCATTGCCACTGCATCTCCTAACTAAATTCCATAAGCGGCATGTGCCAGCTCCTGCACAGCCTTAACAGTATATTGCGAAGTACTGTATAAATAATTGTCATGCAGGCTTTGTACGCGGCCGTTCTTTACAGCCTTAATGCTTTTATAGGCCGGATTTTGTAAAATGCGCTGACGGAATTGCTCCGGGTCGCCTTTTTTACTATAATCCCAGCTCGGAGTAATAATCAGCTCCGGATTAAGCTCCAACATTTTTTCCTCCGACAGGTTCCCCTGATACGGAATATCCATGCCATCCAGCGCGTTATGTACGCCTGCATAATAGCACAGGCCGCTGAAAGTACCCCTCATGCCCAGCGGTCCGGTAAAGGACAGCGCCAGTACATTAAACGGCTTATCGCCTGCAGCCTGCAGTGCCTGCTTACGCACAGCCTCCAGCTGTGCTTCCATGTTTTTTGGGCCATCTCCTCGCCCTTGGCTTCTTCGCCTACGGCAGAGCCGATTTCCTTGATAAACTTGAAGATATCCTGCACATTATTCGGCGTATGGCACACATAAACCTTGAGTCCGGCGCTGCGCAGTCCCTGAATCGGCTCCACGGTATAATCCGGGATAATAACAAGATCAGGCTGCATGGCCAGCACGCTTTCCAGATTGCTTCCCTGCGCTCTGCCCTTGACGGATTTGACCTTGTCACCGGCACTGCAGATACCGGAATCGTCAGCCAGCAGCGACAAGGCTGCCAAGCGCTTACTGTCAACCATATCCAGCAAAATTTCGTCAGCAGATACGTTCAGGCTCACAATGCGCTGCGGTTTTTCGCTGAAGCTCAGCTTAGTGCCTGTTGCATCCGTCACCATGTACAAAACCTTACCGCTGTCGGCGGCATTCTTTTCCTGCGGTCCGCAGCCGGCAAGCAGCAGACACAGCAGCAGGCAAACTAAGAACAGAATTTTTTTCATAATATACCTCACCCAAGAATAATATTTGTTTCTATCTGTTACTTATTATACAAAAAAGGTGGAAAATATGCAAATTCACAGGCTGCCTGCAACTGACTGAGGCACTTAACGCTGTAAAAAAGCACCTGCCATCCCCACATATTCGTGTAATGCCATACAGGTTATATCAAATGCCTGCAGCTGTGGCACCAGCCAGCGCGGATTAAATTGCCCCTTAGGGTTGAGCGTATAATCACAGGGATAGGCGGCAACCTTAATGCCCTGCCCGCCTAAATAACGCTCAAAGAAGTGCATGCTGCGAGGCATATGCAGCGCACTTGTCAAAAGCAGCACGCTTTGGTAGCCACGCTCACGGCAGAGGGCTGCAGTATAAGCAGCATTTTCCTTCGTTGTTCTGGCCTGCGTTTCAACAATAATCTGCTTCTGCGGCAGTCCCAGCCTGTAACAGAATACGCTCGGCGACCAGCGCCTCGCTTGCGCCATCGCTGAACACCTGCCCACCGCTGATGAGCACTGGCAGCGAATGCTGCTTCGCCAGGCGCGCTGCCGTCAGCAGGCGCGCCGCTCCGGCGGACATCAGGCCGCCGCGCTCAGCACCGTCAGGAACAGAGCCAACACTGCCACCGCCCAGAACAACAATCACCTGCGCAGCAGTAGGCTCCTGCTGGCTGTAACGGTTCTCCAACGGCTGCCCCAACAGCTTGGCTCCCAATAAGGTAGAGCTGAAATACAACAGCAGCGTCAAAAAAGCGCTTAAGCTGAAAGCAAAACGGCCGAAGCGCTTGCGCTGCCGCCATAAATAAACACTCAAGATTATTCCCAGCAGCACAAACAAACCCGGAGGCAGCAAAAAGGCTGCGATAAATTTCAAAATATAAATCATTCCAGTTCTCCTTAATAACACCGATAAAAGCAAAAGCTTCTCCTGCAATATCACCTATTATTGTAGCTTTTTCAGTCTCCAAAAACAAGAAAAATAGCCTGCGGCATTCATTTTTCCGAATGCACACAGGCTATAAGCTTTAATATTAATCTCTGCCGGGTTTCAGCTTACGCAGCATCATCCATAACGGACCTGCGAGGAAGGTGGAGGTATAAGCACCACTGGAGAAGCCTACCAGCATAGCAAAGGAGAAGTTGCGGATAGTTTCACCGCCCCAAATGAAGATAGCCACAACAGCAAACAGAGAGGTACCTACAGTATAGATACTGCGTCCCATGGTCTGCCAGATGCTGTTGTCTACCATTTCCGTCATGCTTTCGCTGCGGCGATGGATTTTCAGGTTTTCACGGATACGGTCGAAGATAACGATGGTACCGTTGACAGAATAACCTACAACCGTCAGCAAAGCTGCAACGAAGGAGGAATCAAGCTCCATATGGAAGAGGGAGAAATAGCTCAGAGTTACCAGTACGTCGATAATCAAAGCGACAATCGCTGCCAGAGCAAAGCGGAATTCAAAGCGGATGGTGATATAAGCAATCATCAGGAACCAGGAAAGCACAATCGCCATAACAGCCTGTTGAATCAGCTCACTGCCGACGGTAGCACCAACGTTTTCAACACGCTGGATAGCAAAGTCACCAACCTTGCTCTTCAGGTCGGTCATTACCTGCTGACGCTGCTCGTCGCTGATAACGCCGGTACGAATCAGCACGCCCTTAGAGCTTTTGGCATTGCTGTCGCTGCTTTCCAGCTGGATAATAGCATTGCCCAGATTCTTTTCTTTAAGCACCTCACGTACCTGAGAAACGGTAACAGGATTTTTGAATTCCAAATCCATGATACTGCCGCCGGTAAAGTCAATGCCCAGGTTGAAGCCCTTGAAGAGCATGGAGCCGATACCGATAATCAGGAAGGTGATGGTAATAGCGAAGAAAATTTTATAACGCTTAACGATAGATAACTTCATTATTTAGCCACCTCCTCTTTTGCTTTCGGTGCTCTTGCACCAAACAGGAAGGGACTCTTGGTGATGTTACTGTAAATCAAAAAGCGCAGCAGGAATTTGGTAACGGTTACTGCGGTAAACATACTCAGCAAGGTACCAAGTGCCAGGGTAACAGCAAAGCCCTTGATAGGACCGGTGCCCAGGTAGAACAGTACGGCTGCGGCCATGATAGTAGTAAGGTTGGAGTCAAGGATGGTTACGATAGCACGGCCAAAGCCGGAATCCATCGCACTGCGCAGAGTTTTGCCGCGCTTAACTTCTTCCTTGAAGCGTTCGAAAATCAGTACGTTGGCGTCAACCGCCATGCCGACAGACAGGATAATACCTGCGATACCGGGCAGTGTCAGTGTTGCACCAAGATAACGCATTACCAGCAGCAGCAGCATTACGTACAGCAGCAGAGCAATGTCCGCAACTACACCTGCCAGACGGTAGAACAGCAGCATAAATACAAATACGCCGATGATACCGATGCTGAAGGCCTTAACACTCTTGTCCTTGGAATCCTGACCGAGGGTAGGACCAACGGTACGGTTTTCCATAACTCGATTTTAACCGGCAGACTGCCGCTGCGCAGCAGGATTGCCAGATGCTCGGCTTCCTCAACGTTACGGGAGCCGGAAATCTGTGCATGGCCGCCAGTGATAGCTTCCTGTACTACAGGAGCAGTCAGTACCTGGCCGTCAAGCTCGATAGCGATTTTTTTGCCTACATTGCGGGCAGTAAGGTCAGCAAATTTTTTTGCCCGCCCTCATCATTAAATTCCAGGCCTACTACAGCCTGATTGCCTTGGGAAACCTGTGCCTTAGCGTCCTTCAGGTCACTGCCTGTGAGAACAACCTTGCCGCTTTCATCCTTGAACTCCATGACAGCCGTTTTCCCGATCGTCTCGATGGCTTTTTCCGGATTCTTTTCACCGGGCAGCTCAACGATGATACGGCGGGCGCCTTCCTTCTGGACAAGCGGTTCGGTCAGGCCCATTTCATTGATACGGCGTTCGACGATGGTGACGGCACGGCTCAAGGAGTCTTCCGTGACCGGAGCGTCCGGCGTATCTTCGGCTTCCAGGACGATATGCGTACCGCCCTGTAAGTCCAGGCCCTGTTTGATGGAGTTGGCAAGCGGATAAATCAAGGTAACAAAGGCGGCCAGAATGATGATGACTGCCCCGAAAAATTTTATCATGTTACGAGTCCGCAACAATACTCCCCCCTCTGGGTAATCTTCAATAGTTTTTTATGGATGGATAATGAGATGCTGTTTGTCCGTGACGATATCGGTCATGATGACGTCATGGGCTTCGACGGGCACGTCGGGGATGATCTGAACATCCCAGGCTGCAGCAATCGCGGCTGCCCCGCCCTTTCCGGCCAGGAAGCGGTCATAATAGGCTGCCCCATGGCCCAGGCGATGGCCCTTGGCGTCAAACGCCAGGCCGGGCACGAAAATGACATCGAGCTCATCGGCTTCGATGCGCGGATTATCCGGCGGTGCCGTCCGGATGCCGTAGGCGCCGCAGACAGCCTGTTCCAGCGTATACAGGCGCCGCCCTTCGATATGCTGTTTATCGACGCAGACAGGGACGTAGACTTCCTTGCCGGCAGCCAGGGCGTCCTTGATCAGGGCATCGAGGCTCACTTCGTCGGGCATATGGAGAAAAGCATGATACTGCTGGCCTGGCGGTACTGCGGCAGGGCGGCCAGACGGGCGCAGACAGCGGCACTGGCCGCTGCCTTTTCTTCCGCCGTCAGCCCATGGAGGCGGGCATCCATGGCTTTGCGCAGTTTCTTTTTTACTGGCCATCTTTGGCTTCGGCTTCCTTCGTTTCACCAACGGCTTCGCTCTTGGCTTCAGCCGGAGCTTCTGCCTTGGTTTCAGCGGCTTTTTCGGCAGCTTTTTCAGCCTTTTCCGCTTTCTTGGCTGCTTTCTTGCCTTCGGCCTTGCCCAGGACCTGGGCTACAGCAGCGCGGGTGACTTTGATTTCGACTCTGTCAGCAATGCGGACGACGAGGTAATCGTCGTGCAGGGAAACGATATTCCCCATGACACCGCCGACGGTGACGATCTTAGCACCGGGCTTCAAGCTTTCCAGCATTTCCTGCCGTTTTTTCTGCTGTTTCTTCTGCGGACGCCATAAGAGAAAGTAGAAAATGACGACCATGAGGATAATGGGCCAAAAAGCATTGAGCTGTTCCATAATATCCATGTCTTACACCTCCGTGAAATAAAAAAATAGTCTATATGCAAGCGCTTACGCGTCTTGATAACGTTTCCAGAAATCCTGGCGGAACTGGCGGAATGTGCCGTCGAAGATGGACTGGCGCATATCCCGCATGAACTGCAGCAGGAAGTACAGGTTGTGGATGCTGACCAGGCGGTATGCCAGGAGTTCCTCGGCCTTGAAGAGATGCCGGATATAGGCGCGCGAATAATTGCGGCACGTATAACACTGACAGCCTTCTTCAATGGGATGGAAGTCGTGGGCATACTTGGCGTTGCGCACGGTCAGGCGGCCCGTATGGGTCATGGCCATGCCGTTGCGGGCAACGCGCGTCGGGAAGACGCAGTCAAACATATCGACACCGCGGGCGACGCCTTCGAGCAGGCAGTCCGGCGTGCCGACGCCCATGAGATAGCGGGCTTTATCCTTCGGCAGATACGGTGTCGTATGCTCTAATATATCATACATTATATCCTTAGATTCGCCAACACTCAAGCCGCCAATGCCATAGCCGTCGAAATCCATGTCGACCAGGTCCTGGCAGCTCTGCCTGCGCAGGTCCTTGTACATGCCGCCCTGGACGATGCCGAACAGGCCCTGCGTATCGCTGTGATGGTGGTCCAGGCAGCGCGCAGCCCAGCGGCTGGTCCGTTCCGTCGACATCTGGGTGTATTCATAGTCCGACGGATAAGGGATACATTCGTCGAGGCCATGGCGATGTCCGAATCGAGGGCCATCTGGATATCCATGGAAACTTCCGGCGACAGGAATTTCTTCGACCCGTCCAGGTGGGACCGGAAGGTGACGCCTTCTTCGGTGATCTTGCGCATCTGGCCCAGGCTGAAGACCTGGAAGCCGCCGCTGTCGGTCAGGATGGCCTGTTTCCAGTTCATGAATTTATGCAGGCCCCCCCGCTTCCTGGACCAGGTCGTGGCCGGGCCGCAGGAACAAGTGGTACGTATTGCTGAGAATGACCTGGGCGCCCATATCGTAGAGTTCTTCCGGCGTCAGCGTCTTGACCGTCGCCTGCGTGCCGACAGGCATGAACATGGGCGTCTTGAAGGTGCCATGCGGCGTGCGCAGTATCCCGGCGCGGGCGCCGTCACATTCGGCCTGCTGTTCGTAGGTAATGACCATAACTTTTCCTCCTTTAGTGAATGAACATGGCGTCGCCGAAACTGAAGAAACGGTATTTTTCCTGGACGGCGATTTCATAGGCTTTCAAGATTTTTTCCCCGCGTCGACAAGGCGCTGATGAGCATGAGCAGCGTCGATTCGGGAAGATGGAAATTAGTGACCAGGGCGTCGACGATGTGGAAGGTGAAGCCCGGATAGATGAAGATATTCGTCCAGCCCGAACCGGCCTGCAGGATCCCTGTCGTGCCGGCGCTTTCCAGTGTGCGGATGCTCGTCGTGCCGACGGCGATGATCCGGCGGCCTTCGGCCTTGGCCTTGTTAATCTTGGCAGCCGCTTCGGGCATGATGCTGTAGAATTCGCTGTGCATCTGGTGGTCTTCGATGTTTTCTTCTTCGACCGGCCGGAACGTCCCCAGGCCGACGTGGAGAGTGACGAAGACTTCTTCTACGCCTTTATCGCGGATCTTCTGGAGCAGTTCTTCCGTAAAGTGCAGGCCTGCCGTCGGAGCCGCTGCGCTGCCGCGTTCGTTGGCATAGACCGTCTGGTATTCATTGGGGTCTTCCATCTTTTCGTGGATATACGGCGGAAGCGGCATTTCACCGATCTTGTCGATGATGTCGTCGAAATTGCCCTGGTAAGCGAACTTGATGATACGGCCGCCGAAATCGGTCCGGTCTTCGACGGTACCCGTCAGGCCTTCGGGAAACTCGATCGTCGTCCCCGGCAGGGCCTTCTTGCCCGGCTTGACCAGGACTTCCCAGCGGTCGTCGCCGACAGGCGTCAAGAGCAGGACTTCGACCTTACCGCCAGTCGGCACCCGTTTGCCGTGGAGCCGGGCCGGGATGACGCGGGAATCATTGAAGACCAGGACGTCGCCTGGGTGCAGTTCGTCGACGAGGTCGTAGAAATACTTGTGTTCGACGGCGCCGGTCTGACGGTCATAGAGCATGAGGCGGGCGTGGTCCCGCGGTTCAGCCGGATGCTGGGCAATGAGTTCTTTCGGTAAATCGTAGTAAAAATCTGTCAGTTTCAAAATAATCTTCCTCTTTTTAGCTTAATATAATTTTTCAATCTTCGTCCCCGTATAGTAATGGGTCAGGATGTTGCGGTAATAATCCTTTTCACTGGCATGAGTGCGCGCCATCTGATAGGCGCCGTACTGGCTCATGCCCAGGCCGTGGCCCCAGCCGAAACCGTAAATCGTCACGGGCTGGCCGGCTTTGACCTTGAAATCGGCCTTGCGGGCGACAGCCCCGGAATCGGGATCCGGCGCCGTACCGCGGCCGCTGTAAAATCGAAGAGCGTACTGCGCAGGCCAAAGATGGACTGGAAGGCCGACCCCTTGACGGTGACGCTACCCTTCGACCCCTTGACGACCATGGACTGGACCCGGCCGGAAACACCGCGGTCGGCCGTCGTCATGGGCCGCTTGGCCAGGGGCGATAACTCGATGGCCTGGATGCGGCCGACGCCCTTGCCGGCGCACTCAGTTTGGCCGCCATCTGTTCCGGCGTCGTCGTCACAACCCAGCGATAGCCCGGCATCTCATCGCTGGCATCGCTGACACCGCGCAGATACGGGATATGGGAGCCCCAGACATTTTCACTGTTTTCCGTCCAGCCGCCGGCAGTGGAGCAGAAAAAGGCGTCGATAGGCCGGCCCTGATAAGTGATTATCTCCCTTTTGTCGCGTTGACGGCCTTGATGATCGACGGCGATTCGCCATTGATGCCGGCATAGACCTGGCTCGACGTATCGTCGGTAAGGTCGAAGCCGCGCTGGCTGAAGCGGCTCTTATGGGCAATGGCATAGGTCCGGGCGGCGACGGCCTGGGCCTTCAGGGCCTCTTCGCTCCACGACGGCGACATTTCCTTGCCGACGACGCCGTAGAGATACTGTTCCACCGGCAGGACGTTGACGACGGTCAGGCCCCAGCGGCCGGGAGATTTCATCATTTCCAGGGCGCCGCGGTAGGCGTAGCCGTCAGTGATCTTGACGGAGCCGCCGTGGACCAGGGACCGGACCTGGACCGGTACGGTACTGACGTCGCCGTTGACGGTCAGGTTCGTCCCCGACAGGGCAATGGTGACGGGCACGTTGGCCGCCGCTTTCTTCCAGAGCATGTCGCCGCGATAGACGCCCAGCCCCTGCGGCCCGGTGACGGCCACACTGCCCCGGCCTTCGCGGATGCCGATGCGCAGGGTAGCGCTATCGTGGACGGCTTGTTTATGTGTATATCCAGCCGGCGCCTTGGCCGTCTGCCGCACCGCTTTGACGGGCTGGCGGGGATGGCTTTTGGCCTTGGCTTTGGTCGGCGACGCAAAGACACTCGTCGTCACCAGGGCACAGAGGGCCGTGCAGAGGGCCAGGCGGGCTATCTTCTTTTTATACATAAAAATCCTCCTCACAGGCGAAAGAAGAGATTGAGGACAATCGTAAGGACTGCACTGATGATGAGGCAGGTCACGATGGGAAAATGGAAGGACGTGTTGCCTTTGGTAAAGGAAATATCGCCAGGCAGATGGCCCAGGAAATTCCCCAGTCCCAGGGAATCACCGGCCATCCATAAAAGGCCGGCGACGATGAAAAAGAGACCCGTAAGGATGAGTAATTTCGCCACAATCGTCCCTCCTATCCTTCTGATGGCGCAGGCAGGCCAGATGGCGGTAGGCGGCGTCGGTGACGACGCGGCCCCGGGGCGTGCGGTTCAAAAAGCCTGCTGCATCAGGAACGGTTCGTACACGTCTTCGACGGCATCGACGGATTCGCTGATGGCGGCGGCAATGGTGTCGAGGCCGACGGGACCGCCGCCGAATTTATCGATGATGACCTGCAGGACCCGGCGGTCCGTCCGGTCGAGGCCGCACGAATCGACTTCCAGCCGGTTCAGGGCATCATTGGCCAGGGACGCCGTAATCGTCGCGGCTTCGGCGACCTGGGCGAAGTCGCGGACTCGCTTCAGGAGACGGTTGGCAATACGCGGTGTTCCCCGCGAGCGGCGGGCGATTTCCAGGGCGCCGTCGTCATCGATGGCCATGTCGAGGATATCCGCCGTCCGCTTGATGATGAGGACCAAATCTTCCGGTTTATAGAATTCCAGGCGGCAGATGACGCCGAAGCGGTCGCGCAGAGGGCGGTGCCAGGCGGCCGACCTGGGTCGTCGCCCCGACCAGGGTGAACGGCGGCAGGTCGATGCGCACCGACCGGGCACTGGGGCCCTTGCCGATGACGATATCCAGGGCATAGTCTTCCATGGCCGCATAGAGGACTTCTTCGACACTGTGCGACAGGCGGTGGATTTCGTCGATGAACAACAGGTCCCGTTCCTGAAGATTCGTCAGGAGGGCGGCCAGGTCGCCAGGCCGTTCGATAGCCGGACCGGACGTGATGCGCAGGTTGACGCCCAGTTCATTGGCGATGATGCCGGCCATGGTCGTCTTGCCCAGGCCCGGCGGCCCGTACAAGAGGACGTGGTCCAGCGCTTCCTTGCGCAGTTTCGCCGCCTTGATGAAGACTTCCAGATTGTCCTTGACCTTATCCTGGCCAATATATTCGCGTAAATAATGAGGACGCAGGCTGTACTGCCAGGAATCGCCCGGCAGGTCTGTCGTCTCGATGATCCGATTTTCTTCCATGACTTACCTCCCGCTCCCCAAGGCCTTCAGCGTCTCCTTCAGCAGCTGTTCCACAGTCGTACAGCCGGCCAGGTGCGATTCGGCGACGGGCAGGACTTCCTGTTCGCTGTAGCCGAGACTGGTCAGGGCCGCCAGGGTTTCTGCCAGGATGTCCGACAGGCCCGGCGCGGCCGAATTTCCCAGGTCCGCAGCCCCGGCGTCTTCACTGGCGACGGGACCGATTTTATCCTGCAATTCCAGGACGATGCGTTCAGCCGTCTTCTTGCCGATACCGGGCATCTTGGTCAGGCTCTTGATGTCCTTTTGATGGACGGCCAGGCGGAAACTGTCGGCCGTGCCGGCGCTGAGGATGCCCAGGGCCACTTTGGGTCCGACGCCATTGACGCCGATGAGAAGCATGAACAAATCGTATTCATCCTGCGTGGCAAAGCCATACAAGACGATGGCGTCTTCGCGGACGCTCATATAAGTATAGAGCATGGCTTCCTGGCCGACACAGAGCGTGTCCAGCGTCGAAGCCGGTGCATAGGTCCGGTAGCCGACGCCGTGGACGTCGATGAAACAGGAATTGACGAAGATGTGGCTGATCACGCCTTTCAGATAACCGATCATAACTGCACCTTCCTTTTCAGACTCATAGAATGACTGGAATAAATCGCGTAAATGGCCATGGCCAGGCCGTCAGCCGCATCGTCGGGCTTGATTTTCTGGCGGATGCCGAGAAGGCGCATGGTCATGTCGATGACCTGTTCCTTCGTCGCCCGGCCGTAGCCGGTGACACCCTGCTTGACCTGGAGCGGTGAAAATTCCAGGATTGGGATGCCCGCCTGCTGGGCCGTCAGGAGGATGATGCCCCGCGCCTGGCCGACGGTAATGGCCGTCGTGACGTTGCGGTTAAAAAAGAGCTGCTCGACGCCGATGACGTCGGGCTTATATTTCCGATAGAGTTCATTGAGGCCGTCAAAGAGCATGACCAGCCGTTCGGCATCGGTATGGTCCGGCGTCGTCTGGATGGTCCCATACGTCACCGGCTTCAGGCGGCTGCCGTCGGCGTCGATGACACCAAAACCGCAGATAGCCGTCCCCGGGTCGATTCCCATTGCCCGCATCTTCACTGCCTCCCTTGTCTTCCATACATACCATAAAATAGAAATAAATAGACTAACGTCATTATATCATGAAAGAGGCCGTTGCACAAAGATTTTCCCTTGGGCTTCGACCTCTTTTGACTCAATTTTTACACTAAGACGACCTGTTTCACGTAAAAGGCGATACCGTATTTCAGGACTTTCGTAATGCCCCGGTCCTTGAAATCGGTTTCATAGCCTTTTCATCAATCTGACGGCGGGTTTTCCATGGTCGTCATCAGATACGACGTCGTCCGTCCAGGGCTCAGGCGGCTCGCCGGTGGGATACGATTTTCAAATACCCTGCCAGCACGAGAATCGTATTTGAACCTCTCCCGCTTATAGAAGCGGGAGATTCTTGAGAAGGCTGCTGTTTAAGTTTCCTCCTGAAATCAGGATAGCCTTATTCTCAAAGGGCTGTCCAAAAGCCCCTTACACAGTCCTTCGAAATCGAAGTTCTGCTTACTTTTATGGAGTATGTTGGCGGCGCCGTTGATGTCGGCATTGGCCGTCCTGCCGTTGGCGAAACGGTACAGGCCGCGCTGGACTCGTTTCCCGCTGAACGTTCCTGTATAGGGGGCATCCGGCTGGTATACGGGAATGTCGTCCAAATCCAGGCAGCTGGCCTGAGAGGTATAGGATTCTTCCTGTTCCAGATAGGTTATCCCGTAACGTTCACACAGGTGTTTCAAGGTACTACGCAGATAGCTCAGGCTAATTTGAGTGAAATGCTGATTCGTCACTTTGCCCAGCTTTAGTCCTCGTTTGAATGACATAGGGTGGATTTCGCAAGCATCGAACCTGCGAAATCCATCGCCATTGATGCCCCTACCTAAGAGGAAGGAGTCTTCTGGCGAAACTGTGATAAAGTTTCCCCACAATTATTTTACACCATCTATCTTGTGCAGGAAAATCCAGCTCCCCAGGCTGAGGAAAATGACGCCCATGACCGTCAGGGCCGTCAGGTTATGGCTCAGCGTGGCCAGATGGCCGGACAGGAAGAGTTCGCGGACGGCGTTGGACATCCAGGCCATGGGAAAGGCCTGGGCGACGACCTGGGTCACTGGGTCCATGGCTTCCAGGGGCCACGTATAGCCGCCGAAAATGAAGGCCGGCACGGTGTACATGATGGACGCCCGGACGAACTGCAATTCGTTGTGGAAAATGGATGACGCGAAGAGGCCCAGGGAAATGGCAGCAAAAGAGAAGGCCCCGGCCAAAAGGCCCAGCGACTGGATGGAAGCCCGGTCAGGGATGCCCAGCAGGCGGGCCAGGACGCAGACCAGGCCAAAGGATAAAATGGACAGGACCCAGTACACGCCGACTTTGACGACCAGCAGCTTGCCCTTCGACGTCCCTTTCAGCTCAGGATTGCGGAAATCGCACTGGACGGCAGCTCCGATGGCCAGGAAAAAGCCCTGCTGCATGGCCGCCATGGCCAGGCCGGTGACGAAGAACATCATGTAACTCTGGGTCGGGTTATTGAGGACGCGCAGCGTCGTCTCTACCGGTGAGATGCGCTTCTTTAGCATCTGTTCATCACCGCTGGTCCGCAGGGCCGCCTGTCGGGCAGCAAAGCGCGTATAAGGCCAGGGTAAAGGCCAGGGGCAGCAGGAAGAGGATCGCCGCGACGGGAAAGCGCCCCTGCCAGAGCCAGTGCCATTCCTGCTTCAAGACGTGCCATACTTTCATGTCAGTCACCTGCCATATACTGGAAACGCATGCCCGGCCGCAGGGCATCGCTGTTGACCTGGACCTTGACGTTGAAACTGATGATATCCGTATCGTTGCCGCGTTCGCTCGTCCCCCGCTGGGTGGCGAATTCCGACTTCTGGCTGATATCGGTGATGGTCCCCTGGACGCGGGTAACGCCGTCGCGGGCCTGCATGGTCAGGACCTGGCCGAAGTGGAAATCTTTGAGCTTCGTTTCCGGGATCTTGAAGTCGACCCAGTTGTCGTTCGGGTCCTGCAGGGCGACCAGCGGCGTCCCCAGGGAAATCATGGACCTTCTTCGATGTATTTAGCCGTAATGATGCCGTCGAAAGGGGCCTTGATTTCCGTTTCATCCAGGGATACTTCGATCTGCTGCAGCTGGGCCTGAGCCGCTTCCAGTTTCTTCTGGGCCGCATCGGTAGCCGCTAAGTTGGCATCGGTCTGCAAGAGGCCGGCCTGGGCCAACGATACGCTGGACTGGGCCGAATCGAGGCCAGCCGAAGCCGTATCGACTTGGGACTTGGACGTACTGTCCTGGAGGTCCGTAACGACGCCGGACTGGCGCACCTGGGCCTGGAGGGCCTTGATATTGGCTTCGGCCTGGGCCTTCTGGGCCAGGAGCAGGCCGGCAGCCTATTTCTTTTTTTCTATGAACATGATGAGTTCCCCCTTTTGTTTGTTGAACGTGTTCAAAGCTTGAGCAAAAAAGGCTGCCCCATGAAGCCCCAAAATGGCCTCATGCGGCAATCCTTTACAGGAAGCCGTCCTATCGCCGGTGGATCATCTCATCGGCAATGGCTCGATTTCCGGCAGGCGCTGTTCGAGCTGGGCCAGGACGTCATGGCTCTCAGCGGCTGAAATGCCAGCAGCTGCAAAGCCGTATCCAGGACCAGGGCGGCGTACTTTTGGCTGTCCATGGGCTGTCTGAAGTCGAACTGGACGATGTAGCTACGCATGGCCCCTTTGATGAGCAGGGAGCGCAGGAAAATATCCTCCTTCGATAACCCCAGGGAATCGCCGAAGATACGGCCCGTCATATCAGCCAGATGGTCCGTGATCTTTTCAAACGTCAAGGGCGTCGTATAGCCTTCATAATAGGTTTCGCGGACGAGCTGGTTCATGGCCACGGCTTCAAATTCGACGAGGCACAGGGCGGCGTAGCGGAAGGCCGGCGACTCCTGCCTGAAATGGGCTGCAATCAAATCGGTACACTGCCGCAGCAGCTCCATGACCAGGGACTGGAAGATATCTTCTTTATTCTTGAAGAAATAATAGATGCTCCCTGTGAGGACGCCCGATTTCTCGACAATCTGACGAATCGTCGTCTTTTTATACCCCTGCTGGACAAAGAGCTCCTTCGCCGCAGCCAGGATGCGCTGACGGACTTCGTCTTTATCTTTTTCCATAAAAACACCTTCTTGAACATGTTCAACTATTTTATCTTTAGTATACCTGTCTCGAAATCCTTGTCAAGACTACAGCGTCACGTTATATATCCATTAATCGCATAAACGATTTACTTCCATGCAGAATATCCATTTGTCAGAGAAGGATTCATCCTTTATAATGTAAAGGTATGAGTTTTTTTAGATTTTATTTATCAATTCAATTCAATGAAAAAAGGTTGTGATTTTGCATGGAAGAAACTCAACAGCAGCAGGGACTGCGCCGCAGCCTGAAAGCCCGCCACATGAACATGATCGCCATCGGCGGCGCTATCGGCACGGGCCTGTTCGTCGCCGGCGGTGAAACGGTCAGCTCTGCCGGTCCGGGCGGTGCCCTCGTCGCCTATGCCTCATCGGTATCATGGTTTATTTCCTCATGACAGGCCTCGGCGAAATGGCGTCGTACCTGCCGGTCAGCGGTTCTTTTGAAACCTACGCCAACCGCTACGTCGATAAATCCCTGGGCTTTGCCCTGGGCTGGAACTACTGGTTCAACTGGGCCATCACAGTAGCGGCCGAACTCGTCGCCGGCGCCCTGATCATGAAATACTGGTTCCCTGACGTACCGGCTGCCATCTGGAGCGGCCTGTTCCTCATTATCCTCTTCG
>ENA-OQED01000449-OQED01000449.1-human-gut-metagenome-genome-assembly--contig:-NODE-449-length-16132-cov-1.207935_pt1 | contig 16132 bp, 18 predicted proteins | sample MGYA00242790_ERZ504625 | MGnify/ENA primary metagenome ERZ504625 (study PRJEB26092, sample SAMD00036345) | human gut metagenome | host: Homo sapiens | study: EMG produced TPA metagenomics assembly of...
TGCTCGCGGGCGACCTGCGCCTTGCCCAAGGCGATGCGCGGCGCGACGCGATGGCAAATCTCCTCGATGCCGCCCTCCTGCTCGTCCTTTTTGCGCTCCTGATCTGCCGCGTGACGGCAGACGAGCTCAGCGGCATCGACCTCTGTGTCTGGTTCCTCGTCCTCCAAGCCCTGCTCGCTGAGTTCCGCAATCTGCCAGAAGACGTGCGCCAGTGGCGCCGCAGCCTCGCTGCTGCCAAATTCCTGCCGGACCGGGCAGCAGGCAGAGAGACACATCCTGCAGCAACAAGTCCAGGCAAGTCCCCCCTGCCGGACAGCACGCTACTCCTTGAAGCGCAGGATATTTCCTTCTCTTACCGTCAGGGACAGGGCATCCTCCAAGATCTCTCCTTCCACATCGCGCGCGGCCAGCACACGGCCATCGTCGGTGCGAGCGGCGCGGGCAAGACGACGCTCTCAAGGCTCCTGCTCGGCGTCTGGCCGCCCGATGGCGGCACACTGCTCCTAGAAGGACAGCCCTATGCCAGCCTTCCCGCCTCCGCCATCCATCAGGCCATCGCCGCCCTGCCCCAGGGCAGTGTGCTGCTCTCCGGCTCCATCCGCGAGAATTTCGAGCGATACCGGCCGGAGTGCTCCAGAGAGGATATGCATGAGGCGCTCGCAGACGCCCAGCTCAGCGAAGTCATCGCCGCGCTTCCAGATGGCATTGACACGCCGCTCGGAGAGGACGTCTGCAACCTCTCCGGCGGCCAGCGCAGCCGCCTGCTCACAGCGCTCGCCATCGCCGGCAATGAGCCCCTCGTCCTGCTCGACGAGCCGACCTGCGGACTCGATGCGAAGACAGCTGCAGCCCTTATCGATGCGCTCTTCCAGAGAGTCCAGCGGACCGGCCAGACCTTGCTCGTCATCACCCATGAAAGCTCTATCCTCAAGAACTTCTCCCAAGTCCTTGAACTGCGGAAATAGCAGCGCGCACTGAGCGCGGACAAAAAGAAGCCTTGCCTACATCAGCCGGCAAGGCTTCTTTTGATATACGCATCATTTCATCTCGGTATCGTAGTCGTGGCCCTGCACCATGCGGTGCGCTCTCGGCTGGAACGCGGGATTGATGACACTCTTCCTGGGATCATACTCCGGCGTGCGGATATCCAGGAGGTCGAGCAGTGTGTGGATGAAGTCATCCGTCATGTACGGACGGTTGACGGCCGCCCGGAGCGCCTGCCACTTCTCCGGATGGTGTACCTTGTAGGCAGGCGATGCCCAGAAGATCATCGGCACCTCGAGCGTCTCCTTCGTCGGATGTTCCTCGACATGGCCCGAGAACGTACTGCCACGGTCGTAGAGCGCCTCGCCGTGGTCGGGGATGTAGACGACGAGCGCATCCTTGTCGGCGAACTTGCCCATGAGGCTCGTGACGATGAAATCGTTGTAGTAGAGCGCATTCTCATACTGCGCGATTTCCGTGCGCTTTTCCTGAGACAGCTCATCCTGCGGCGGCGGCACGTCATCGGCCGTGAATTTCGAGAAGATGTAGGGGAAGCGCATGTAGTAGAGCCCATGGCCGCCCATCAGGTGAATGAGGTAGAAATTCTTGGGTGCAGGCGACTGCAGGGCCTCGTCACGAGCGGGAACAATGCCTCATCGTAGATGCCGCTGTCCTCATGCGACTCGCGCAGGCGCGTGAAGCGGCTGTAATCACTGCGGCCCGCAAAAAGCTGCGCGACATTGCCCCAGATGCCCGAACTCTCCTGATTCGAGAGCCAGTACGTCCGGTAGCCCGCCGCCTTCATCGTGTCGATCATGTTGTTGTAGGCGTACCACGGTTTCGAGGAATCCATGTCTGCAAACGTCAAGAGCTTGCGGAGCACGGCGACCGTCGCAGACTCCGACGAGATGGTGTCGCGGAAGACGGCGAGGTCCCCCTTCACGTTCAGTTCGTCGAGATTTGGTGTATTCTCCAGCGGATAGCCGTAAAGGTGCATGCGGTCGCGCGTCGTCGACTCACCGAGGATGAAGACGACGTACGGCGTATCGCTGTGGTTCTCCGCAATATCGACATCCGCTACGGCCTCCTCCTTGAGCTTCTCAAACGCGCGGATATTCTCGACCGACGTCGTCGCCGCTCGCCCGACGCGCACGACAGGCACGTCGAGCGAATCATTGATGATGAACGAGTAGTAGCGCGTCAACAGGATGCCACCCGCAGCCAGTGAAGCGACAACGACGAGCGGAATGGCGAGCGACAGGCGGTGGCGTGACAGGAAAGGGATCCGCACCGCGCCGAGCCTGCGGTAGGCAAAGACACCCGCCACGACGAGCAAGACAGCAGCCACCACGCCCTTCCAGCCCACGTACATGCGGACGAACTCTCCCGCCTCGCGCGGATTCGTCTGCAGCACCGCCGTCACGATGCCCGCGCCGATGAGCGAGCTGTACTGCACGATGGAGAAGAACTCCACGCCGCCGAGCAGCAGCGAGACGAAGAACGACGCCGCAAACAGCAGGCGCCGCAGCCTGCGCACGGGGATAAAGCCCAAGATGAGGATGTAGAGCAGCACCCCGCCGAGCAGGAAGACAGCATCCGCCGCGAGCACGCCGAGCTGCTCCCCCTTGTACATGTGGATGTTGAGCCACGCGATTGACGCGAAATTCAGGAGGTACAGCACGAGCAGCAGCCCAGCCTCATGCTCCACCACATGCGTCCCGCGCGCCCAAGCCCTGAGTACGAATCGTTTCAATGCGTTCAAATTCCCAACCTCCAGAAGAAATGGTATAATATAACTATTATACACGAATCAGGAGGATTTTTCATGACACAAGATACATTCCATAAGCTCGTCCACCTCGTGATGGACTCCCCCGCCCATCCGCCCGAGAAACTCTTCATCGGCGGCATGGACAGCTGGCACGCCCGCGCCCGCCTCGCCCACTTCCTCGCCATGAAGGGCATCGACAAGACGGATGAAGCACTCGAGCTCTTCCACAGTGTCGTCGAAGCCGACATCGACGAGGAGAAGGCTGAGGACGTCGAGGAAAAGGTCTTCGCCCTGCAGCGCTTGAGCTCCCTCGAGAAAGAGCTCGGCAAATTCGACGAAAGCCTGCGCCACATCGACATGGCCATCGAGCTCGCCGAGTCGACGGATTTCCTCTACAAGTACATCCTGCGCGGCGAGCTCTGGGCCGACCGCTGGAACCTCATGCACAAGATGAATATGACGCAGGAGGCAGAGGCAGAGGCGGAGGCCGACGAGCGCATCGAAGCCTACAAGGACATCCCCGTCCACCACAACAGCTATCTCTACTACGGCTACCGCTTCAAAGCTCAGCTCTCCGCCGAGCGCGGCGTGACGCTCGTGGCCAAGGATTACATGCACATGGCACTCCACGCGATGGAAATCCCGAAGGAATATGAGGCAGGACTCGAAAAGGCCTTCTCCGCCACCCACGACAACGCCTCGTGGATCCTGACCGAAATCGATAAGGCGACGCCAAATCCGGATAACCTGCACTGGGATATTTGAAAAATGCGTTTGCCGACGGAGGGGGGCTGTATTTCGGCTTCGTCGCTCCGCTAAATAAAGTGTGTGCCGACGGAGGGGGAAGTACATTTCGGCTTCGTCGCTCCGTTAAATGTGCCTCATGCTATCGATTACAGCCAAGATAATCCGCCGCCTGCCGCGGCGTTCTCACATCGACTGGCAAAGCAACGCCTCCTCGGGGCACAGCCCTGCGGGCAGTCACTGCGCTCCTGCAGGCGAAATGTCTCCCCCCTCCTAAAGATACATCCTACAACGGAGTCTCTCTCCCGCTACGTTCCTGCAAAAAGCCTCATCCGCTCATCGATGATACGACGAACAGTTGAGGCTTTTCGCAACCGTACCTTGGCCCGCGGGGCTGGATGAGCATAAGCGTAGCATTTGATGTTCTGCGTTAAGAAAGGATTTTTTCCCACCAAGCCCCTTACAAAAAAGCGTCGTCCAAGCAAAGCGCGTTTAGCGTTTTGTAAGGTTGCATTAAAAGGCAAAAAATTCTTTTAGCAGAACATCATTGCGTAGTGTTGACCGGCTATCCCCGACCTCGTTTAGCAGTGCGCCGTGGCGAAGTGTTGCCAGTCTCTCCCCGGCCCTGCTCTACATCACCCCTTGACTCTGCCATAATTATAGTGTTTACTAGGAAGTCAAGGGGGTATTTTTGTGACCAAGAACATGACAACCGGCAGCGTCGCGAAGAACATCGTGTATTTCTCGCTGCCATACTTCTTCTCGTATTTCCTGCAAACGCTATACGGCATGGCCGACCTCTTCATCATCGGCCAGTTCGAGGGAGCGGCAAGCATCACGGCTGTTTCGATTGGCAGTCAGGTCATGCACATGCTGACCGTTATGATCGTGGGGCTCGCGATGGGCACGACGGTCACGATTGCACAGGCTGTCGGCGCGGAGGACCACCAGCGCATCCGCAAGGCCATCGGTACGACGGCTGTGCTGTTCTTCGGCGTCTCACTCGTGCTGGCCGTGCTGCTGGTCGCGCTGCGCGGCGGGATCACCAGCGCCATGGAGACACCGATAGAGGCTGTGCCCGGCACACAGTCGTATCTCCTCATCTGCTTCCTCGGCATCCCACTCATCACCGCCTACAACATCATCGCATCCATCTTCCGCGGCCTCGGCGACGCCAAGAGTCCGATGTACTTCGTCGCAGTGGCCTGCCTCTGCAACATCGCACTCGACTACCTCTTCATGGGCGCCATGGCGATGGGCCCGAGCGGCGCAGCCTGGGGCACCGTCATCTCACAGGCCATCAGCGTCGTGCTCGCCCTCGCCCACGTGAAGAGCGGCCGGGCAGGCATTGCACTCACGCGGCAGGACTTCCGCCCGGAACGTCCCGTGCTGCGGCGCCTCCTGCGCATCGGCGTGCCGATCTCGCTGCAGGACGGTTTCATCCAGGTCGCCTTCCTCGTCATCACTGTCATCGCGAATATGCGCGGCCTGACTGACGCCGCTGCCGTCGGCATCGTCGAGAAAATCATCAGCTTCATCTTTCTCGTGCCCTCGTCAATGCTCTCGACCGTCTCGGTGCTCGGCGCGCAGAACATCGGCGCGGGCAAAGTCGGCCGCGCACAGCAGACCCTGCGCTATGCACTCGCGATGACCTCGGCTTCGGTATCACAGTCTCCATCTTCACGCAGTACGCCGCCTACGACATTGTCGCGCTCTTCACCTACGATGCAGCCGTCATCGTGGCAGGCGAGGCATACCTGCAGGGCTATATCTTCGACTGCATCTTCGCGGGCATCCACTTCTGCTTCAGCGGCTACTTCTGCGCCTGTGGACGCTCCGAAATCTCGTTCCTGCACAACATCGCCTCCATCGTGACAGCCCGCATCCCGCTCGTCTACCTGACCTCTATCTGGTACCCCCATGACCCTGTTCCCGATGGGCCTCGCGACGGCAGCAGGCTCCCTCGTGTCTGTCGTCATCTGCATCGGCGCCTTCCTCTACCTTCGCGGCCACGGCAGTCCGGCCTTCGCGAAGAGCGATGCCGCTGCCTGAAGGGGCACGACCTCAGCCCTTTGTTCTGAGATTCCCCACGATCACGCCGAGGAAGATCAGGGCGACGCCGAGCCACTGCGCGAGAGCGATGTGCTCGCCGAGGACGAAAAAGGCCATGAGGATGGCCATGGGAAGCTCCGACGAAGCAGGATGCTGCCGAGTGACGGTCCGGTATGCGGGATGCCGATGGAAAAGAGAAGCGGCGGCAGTGCAATGCCAAAGATGCCGAGCGGGATGCCGTATGGCGCGACGGCGGCAAGGCTGCCCAGGGACAGCAGGAAGGTCGGCGGCATGAAGGAAAAAATCACAGTGGCCGCCCCGACGGACATCAGGGCACTCTTGAGTACGGGCGGCACCTCACAGCCGACCGTGCCGCTGACGAGCAGGACAAAGGAATAGCTGACGGCCGAAGCCAGTCCCCAGAGCACGCCGCTCGTCAGGGAGATGCTATCCGAACTGCCAACGAGTCCCGCCGCGAGCACTGATCCCGGCAAGAGGATCGCGATGGCCGCGACTTTCTGCCTGTCCGGCAGGCGGCGCGAGAAGACGCAGTCAATCGCCGTGCTGACCCAGACGAACTGGAAGAGCAGGATGATGGCAAACGAAGCCGTGACCGTCTGCAAAGCCGTGTAATAGAACATCGTCGTCAGGCCAATCGGCAGGCCGCAGCAAATGAGCGTCAATGCCCGGCGGACACTCAAAGGAAAGCCCCGATGGCGCAAGGCCGCCATCCACAGCAGAAGCATGCCGAAAAAGACCTGCCCGCCACAGACCTCCACAGGCGTCAGCCCTGCCGCATAGGCAATCTTCACGATTGTCGAGAGGATGCCGTAACTGCATCCCCCGAGAAAGACAAGCAACGCGTATTTCATGTACTACCTCTCCTTTACCCAGTAAACCTCTCATTCAACAGAAAAAGCCACGCAGCAGGCGCTGCGTGGCGAAAATGACATGTGTCAGAAAAATCCACTCTCAGGAACACATCCCGAGTTTTAGATGAAATCACGTATAGGATAACAAAAGATGAGCCAAGATGTCAAGGCCAGCTGTCTTCAAAGAGAGACGACGGCAGGGGATGGCTGAGCAAAAGCGGAGCGTTTAGCAGACGGCCATCGCGCAGTGTTGCTCAGCCATCCCCTGCTGCATCTTGCCCTTCTTCTTTGCCCTAGCCAGCAATCACCCCAGCTGATGTTCTGCTGTCAGTCTCAGTTCCCTGTCGGCAATCCGACCGGCGATATCGGGATGGTGTGAGGTCACGATGATCGTCTTGCCCGCATCCTTGAACGACTGCAGAAACTGCGTCAGCCACGCCTGGCTCTCGGCATCGAGAAAGGTCTCCGGCTCGTCGAGCGTCCAGACAGCGGGATTCATCGTGAAGATCGAAGCCAGAGCCGTGCGCTTCTTCTCGCCGCCCGAGAGAAAGTACGGCGCCTTGTCGCGCAATTTTTCCAGCGAGAAATACGCAATGGCATCCTCCACGCGCTGGTGCACCGCCTCCTCTGGAAGCCCCATCTGCAGCGGGCCGAAGGCCAGCTCCTCCTCTACGCTCGCACAGAAGAGCTGCGCATCCGGATTCTGCCAGACGTAGCCGACGCGCTGATGGAAGTACTTGGAATAGCGATGCTCACGCATCTTCTTCGCCGTAATGGCCGTCCCCTCAAAGGTATACGTGCCGATCTCCGGGAAGACGAGTCCGTTCAAGAGACGCAGCAATGTGGTCTTCCCCGAGCCGTTCGGTCCCGTCAGCAAGACGGCCTCCCCTTTCTTTATCGTAAAGCTGATGTGGCGCAGGACCGGCTCATGGTCGAACGCACAGCAGACATCTTCAAGCGCGATCAAAAGAATCCCTCCAGACGAAGATACAGGAAAGCATACAAGGCAAGCAGGGCGAGCAGTATCAGCCGCCCCAGGAGCGGGCCGCGCCGTCTCTCCCCCGCCATGACGGGGTACTCGCCCGTAAAGCAGCGGCAGCGCATGGCCTCAGCCATCTCGAGCGAGAGGCGCTGCGAACGCTGCATGACAATGCCCATGATCCCGGCCATCGCCTTGTGCTTGCGCGGATTGTGGCCGACAGAGCGCAGCTTCAGCGACGTCAAGAGGAGCGAAGCCTGGTCGCCGAGCAGCACGAGGTAGCGCAGCGTCGTGTCAAGGATGAAGATGACCTCCGGCGGCAGGTGGAAGCGCCGCAGTGCCGCCGTGATCTCATGCCACGAGAAATACTGCTGCAGGAGATTGAGCGCTGTCACGCAGAGGAATGTCTTGAACGGCAGCAGGATTGCCGGGCCCGTGCTCCAGAAGATGAGCGCTGGCAGGATGAGCAACAGGCAGAAAAGGGCGGCTGTCAATGCGCCCACAACAATCTGCGCAGCTGTGCCCCCGTCAATGCCGTCATGAGCACGAGCTCCCCTCCGAGCACGGTCCAAAGGAATGCAGGCGTGCGCGCCGTGACGACGGCCAAAAGCAGCAAGATGAGCAGCACGAGTGCCATGCCAGCCTGGCCGCGATGGCGCCTGCCCGCCTGCGCGCGCAGGACCTTGAGCATCTCCATCATGCGCAAAAGGGACCGGGAGATGAATGCATCCCGGTCCTTGTCTGGTCTGTATGATTCTTCGTGCTTTGCCCACTCAGGCAAATCCATCATGAAGAACACCTCAAATCAAAACTCACTCAGCGACCCGACAGAGAATCGCCGTAATCCGTATGCGAGGCAAAGAGCGGTGCCGCCATCTTGAACAGGATGACGAGCAGCGCCGTACCGATGAGCGCCGAGAGGATGTAGCCGAAGGCATCCGGCAGCCCTGCAATCGCATAATCCGGGAACAGCGCGTCAAACGAGAAGCCCTGCTCCATCCCCGCCGGCGTATAGCCGAGCGCCGTGCCGAGGAAGTCCTGGTCCGCGAGTTCCTCCGGGTCCCATTCGCCCCAGGCCGTGCCAGCGGCGAGCAGTCCGAGCGGCGTGCAGACAATCAGCGCCGCAATGAGGCCGTAGAGCGCGCGGTTCGTCTTCATGCGGACCGACTGGAAGAGGTCCGGCGACGTCTTGCGCAGGTAGGCGAGCACCGCCGTCGTGAAGATAACCTCTGCGAGGCCGAAGATCGTCAGGTGCCCAATCATCATCGCCGGCACCGAGATCCAGAGCGGATACGGGCAGTAGAGCGCCTGGCCGGCTGCATCCGTAAAGAGCAGCGGCTGAATGCCAAATTCGATGGCCGCCACGAGCGCCGCCGCATTGATGCCGACGTACGCGCCGAGCCCCGCCGCCATGTACTCGCCCGACGAAGCAGTCAGGCGCTTGCGCAGGAATCGGTAGACGGCATAGCCCGTGAACGGCAGCACAAACGCCATGTTGAAGCAGTTCGCGCCAAAGGCCAGGATGCCCCCGTCACCGAAGAACAGTGCCTGGATGAGCAGCGCGACGCTGACCGACAGACACGCCGCATACGGGCCGAACAAGATCGCGATCAGCGTGCCGCCGACCGCATGGCCCGTCGTACCGCCCGGCAGCGGCACATTGAACATCATACCGAGGAACGAAAGCGCCGCTGCGATGCCCAGGAGCGGCAATTTCTCCTGCGGCACATGGCGGCGCACCTTCGAGACGGCCACGAGCCAGACCGGCACCATCGCCGCGCCGAGCACCGCACACGTTGACGGGCTCAGGTAATTCTCTGGAATATGCATGATTTCATCTCCCTTATAAATAAACATGATGATTGATGCTTTCATTATACGTCATCTTCATGAATGCTGTAAGCCTCCCAGGGGGATAGAAATTTCGTTCTACAGCAAACCGGCAAACAAAAAGACCCGGGAATCCGCCCGAGCCTTTTTCGTATCAAAGCCGCCTCTCAGCGGCGAATCTCCAAAATGGTGGAGATGAGGAGAATCGAACTCCTGTCCGAAATACATCCACATCACAAAGCATTATCGCAATAGCCCGAGAATGCGGGCATCATAGGAGCGGAACTCCAAGATTCAGAGTCCTCCACCACCTGTTTTTACAAAACAGGAACTGCCGTCTTTATTTAAAACCTCCGGGTTGGCTGACGGTTCGTACTTCCAGAGGGGCTATCTGAGCTAGGCTCAGGCAGCGTAAGCGTATTCAGCTTCGTCAGTTGAATTTAGCGGTCAAGCTTCAGGCATTCATGACCATTGGCCTGCGAACTTCGTGGCTTCAATACCCCGTCGAAACCTTTACATCCCCATATGAGAAATGCTAGGAAAAAGCCGTCCGAAACGGCTCTTTTGTCCTTATATTATAGACGGTATGAGACCAAAATGCAAGTCTCGGCCACGTTATTCTTTTGACTCGCGTCTCATTCCTGCTCATCCTGATGGATCTCGGCCTGCTGCTGGCGCAGGGCTTCGATGCCGATGCGGAACTCGTCGATGGTCAGCTTGAAGTATGGCAATGTCTGCAGGGCCTTGTAGACGCCCTGCTGGGACTTAGCCGCTTCGAGTTTCTCGCCGATGCCGTCTTCCGTCAGGGCGTGGAGCAGGATGTGGGTGATCTGGTCGAGGGCGTGCTGCTCCTCGCTGATGGACTCTGCCCCATCGTGATCATGGATCTCATGGATATCGTTCATTTATGGTAACTTCCTTTCTGAATTGCTGATGTTTATTCGATTTTCACTGCCAACGGCCTGCACACAATTGCACCGCGCCCATCATCATAGTATAATGAAGGGGTAGTCTACATGAAATGAAGAGGTGCTAAGATGGCAGATCGATATTATACGTTACACATTGCAGGCTGCACGCGCAACCTGCCCATCCTCAATGTCACGGACAAGCTGGCCATCGCCGGCTTTGTCATGCTCGGTGATGTGGAGCTCACGGACGCCTGTGCGCAGGCGCTGGCCAAGAAGGTGCCGCCCGAGACAGATTACGTGCTGACGGCGGAGACGAAGGGCATCCCGCTCGCGGAGGAGCTCGCGCGCGCACTCGGCATGGACCGCTACATCGTCGCACGCAAGTCGGTCAAGACATACATGGAGAACGCGCTCTGGGTCGATGATGTCTCGATCACGACGAAGGGCACGCAGAAACTCTGCCTTGACGGCACGGACATCGAACGCATCAAGGGCAAGAACGTCCTGCTGCTCGACGATGTCATCAGCACGGGCGGCTCGATGAAGGCGCTCGTCGAGCTGACCGAGAAGGCTGGCGGCAAGGTCATCGGCCAGGCATGCGTGCTCGCCGAAGGCAACGCAGCCAAGCGCGACGACATCATCTTCCTCGAGCCGCTGCCGCTCTTTGACGCGCAGTGAGCCCTGAATCGCCTAGTTGCATATGAGAAAACCCGCAGTGATGCGGGCTTTCTTTTTATGCACGGTTATGCGATTTTACGCTAGATGCACCCGATCAGAACTTGACCGAGACGCCGACGCCGACGCCGTTCTCGCGGCTGCCCTCATCCGGCTTGAAGTTGTGGTAGTTGACGTTGAGGTCGACATTGAGCAGCAGGTTCTTGTTGACGCCGACCTGCGTCTCATTGAAGTCCTTGCCCGCGACATACGAAGCGTAGGCATCAAAGCCCAGTACCTTCGGCGTGCTCACCGCAACGCCGGCGAAGGCATTATCCTTATCATTCGGGAGGTTCCAGCGATAGCCGCCGATGACCTTGAGCTCAGATCCAACGATGTCGTACTGCAGATAGGCATCCTTGTGGTCGCCCTTCTCGTCGCGGTCCGCATACTGGAAGCCAACTGTTGCCTTATTCGTCACTTTGTGCTCGATGTAGCTCTCCTTCGTGCCAACGCCGACAGCCGTCTCGTGATTGGCCATCTGGTTGATCGGAGCCGCCATCGCATAGGAAGAACTGACGAGGAGCAGTGCCGCCGTCAGCAGTGCTGATTTTTTCATGTAGGTCCCTCCAAAATGAAATCAATATCATAGTTATACAGAGAAATTTTACATGATTTTCGCGAAATTGTCAAATTGGCTTGCCTCTCTCTAGGTTACATTTCCCCTGACCACATCCACCGCTTCGCGCTCCCCTTCTCCACTGGAAGATTCTTTTATGGTTTCCATGTCATTGGAGTTTGACCATTACCGAAATGTTCTTGCATTGCTTGCGTATTCTTGTAATATCCCAATTTTGTGGCATCGTCCTGAACGTTTGGCGCTGTGCCATTGAAGTAATAGACATTATACGAATCACCAACTCGCTCAATGCGAACACCTGCCACTTACCTTTATCGGCATCATCGAGTTCGATTTGATTCATTTTTAGGTTTGCTGCATCCCAAAGCGTTTTGAAGTACTCATAGCGTTGACCATTGACTTTCACATCTCCATCAGCGCCTCCATTTACAGGCTGTTTGACTTTCTCATGCAAGGCAGTCTGTAAATCGAGCTCTACCCATCCTCCATTGCCAAGCACAACCTTGCCGGACGCTATCGCTTGTTTAAGGCCTTTCTCTAACTGGCTCTGAGCAAATCTCTGGTGGCCTGCTGTCGTGTTATCCAATGCATAGGCAATGGTCTTGGATATCTGGAAGTAGGCATCGCTGACGGCCTCGGCCAGTCCGCCTTTCGCAAAGATTGCTGCAGCGATGCCGACGACAAAGGCGAGGATCAGGCGTACTCAACGATGCCCTGGCTTTCTCGTGCCATTTCTTCTGTTTATTATTTTGCGGATATTTCATAAATCTCACCTGCACGTATCGCAAAAACTCGTTGTTTTCACCTTCCATTATAAGCGGTACACATGAGAAAAGCCAGCTAAAAGTAGCTGGCTCTTTGGGAGGGAGAATGTGTGATTTTGGGGCTCAGAGGCCGAGCAGTGCGTCGAGCTTGGCTTTGTCGAAGCTCACGACGGAAGTCCTTGCCGTTGACGGTCGTGACAGGCACGATGAGATCGCCGGAGATCTTGTAGCACTCGTCGCGGTCGGCATCGCTGAGCTCGATGTTGTGCTCCTCGTAGGCCACACCTCTGGATTTCAGGTATTTTTTGACTTTATCGCACCAGGGGCACTGCGTGATAGAATAGACTTTTACCATGATGATTCCTCCTATACAGAGATGATGAAATATCCTTATTGACCACTTACAGGGATTCGATGTACTTCTCGGCGAGCAGGGCGGCTGTCGTGCCGTCGGCCGCTGCTGTTGTCAGCTGGCGGATCTCCTTCTCGCGCACATCGCCGGCAGCGAAAACGCCGGGGAGATTCGTGCGGCAGTCCTCACCGGCGAGGATGCGGCCGCTCTCCGTCATCTTCACCTGTCCCTCGAAGAGGTGGGTGTTAGGCACGACGCCGATGTTGACGAAGATGGCATCGACAGGCAGCTCGCGCGCCTCACCCTTTGCCTTGTCGTAGATGGTGATGCTCGTCAGATGGTCCTCACCGTGCAGAGCGCGGATCTCTGTCTCGAGCAGCACTTTGACCTTCGGATTGGCAAAGAGCTTGTCCTGCGATGCCTTGTCGGCGCGCAGCTTCGAGCGATGGATCAGGTAGAGCTCCTTGGCGTACTTCGTCAGGAAGTTCGCCGCATCGACTGCGGCATTGCCGCCGCCCATGACGGAGATGACCTTGTCCTGATACATGTGGCCGTCGCAGAGTTCACAGTAGTGGACACCGCGGCCGCTGTACTTCGCCTCTTCCTTGAGCGGCAGCTTGCGGCGCTCCATGCCGGAGGTGATGATGACGACCTTGGCCTCGTAGATATAGCTCTGCGTCTCGACGATCTTCGTCTTGCCCATGAGGTCGACGCGCTCGATCATGTCGAACTCATCGACTTCGGCACCAGCTGCTTCGGCCTGCTGCTGGACGGTCGTCATGAGGTCGCTGCCGCTGACCTTCGTGAAGCCCGGGTAATTCTCGATACCGACGGCGTTGGCAATCTGCCCGCCGACGATGGCATTCTCGAGCACGAGCGTCGAGAGATTCGAACGCCCTGCGTAGAGCGCTGCCGTAAGGCCGGCCATGCCGGCACCGATGATGATGACATCTTTTGTCTTGCGTTCCTTCGTCATACTATCCCTCCGTTATCTGTCTTCCGCATATCTCTGCCGTGCGGAGCGGCTCTCTTGCTTTCTGACCTCAGTATAGCAGATGTTGCGGCCGCCTTCTGTTACTGAGTTACAGTGACAAAAAGATTTCCTGCATCTTGGCTTCCCTTGACTTTTCGCTCCATCTATACTATGATAAAAGTAGTATATAAATACATATTTGTTTACTATGTATTAATCTAGAAAGAGGCGATCTCATGCCCGGAATCAGACCAGCCCCAGGCGAAATCCCACAGAAAGCAATGGCCTACATCCTCCAAGGCCTCTGCACCATCAGCTACGGCGAGATGGTCCTCGTCGCGCAGGACGGCGTCCTCATGCAGGTCGACTGGAGCGAGAAACGGCGCCTCGACTGCTGGCACGACACCGAAGATGCAAAGCCCCCCTACCCCGAGCGCGTCCTCACGGAGCTCGCCGCGCGCATCCGCAAGGAATTCCGCCTGCTGCAGTACGGCAGGCTCGTGCTCGTCATCCGCAAGGGACGCCTCATGCAGATCGAACGCACAGAAAAACAGCGCTTCACCGGCCTTGACGGCGAGGGCATCTGATTCAAGATGTCCTGCCGCAGCCGGGAAGCGCTGCTTTTTTGTCGCAGGATGCATTCAACGGTCTTCGTGCTTCTCCTTGGTCAGCCAGCGGGACGTGCGGAGTTTTTTTATTGTCTCGAGTCGGTCCTGATAGATGTCCTCGATGACGAGCTTGCAGATGACGATGAAGGGCACTGCGAGGAACATGCCGGCCGGGCCGAGCACTTCGCCGCCTAAGATGATGCCGAGGATGATGGCGATTGGATGCAGATTCAGGGACTTGCCGATCAGCGTCGGATAGACGAGATTGTGGTTGACCTGTGTCAAGATCAAGTAGAAGCCTGCCGTCTGGACGGCCACCCACGGGTCGACAGTCGCCGTCAGCAGGATACCGAAGATCGAGGCGACAGTCGGGCCGAGCACCGGCACAAACTCGCTGATGCCGGATACCATCGCGAAGACCGAGGCGTAAGGCAGGCTTCGCGAGGTGTAGTAGAGGAAGACGATGACGGCCGTCAGGCTGCAGATGACGAGTTGGCTGCAGATGTACGTGCGCAGAGCTGAGAGGATGCGGTTGAAGAGCGCGAGCACTCGGCTGTAGTCGCGCTGCGGGAAGAGGCTCGCGAGATAGATCTTGATATCATTGCCGTCCTTGAGCAGGTAGAACGTGACAAAGATGATGATGACCATGTCGATGAACTTGCTGAAGATCGAGAGCAGGATCGTCAGCGATGATTTCAGCGCATCAATGCTGGCCGCCTTGAGCTCGAGCCAGAACTGCTCGAATTCATCCGTCAGGTAGACATTGTCGTGAATCAGGGGCGCCTGTTGCAGTTTCTCCGTGATCTGCGGGAAATCCGTGACGAACCGCGTGAACGTCGGGATGAACGTACTTGAGACGAGCAGCAGCAGCCCGCCGCAGACGGTGAGAAAGCCAATGAGCACGATTGCCGCCGCGAGCCCGCGGTTCATCCGGGACTCGAGCCGGTCGACGAGCGGCGTCAAGAGCAGCTGTAAGAGCAGCGAGATGAAGATGATGAACGCCAGCTGCGGCAGGAACCAGAACGCCGACAAGAGGATCGTGAACGTCACGCCGAGCAGGATGGACGTCCGATAAGTCTTTAAACGCATAAGAAACTCCTAACCATAGAAGATGTACATAGGATACCTGCCCTGATTATACCACAGAGCGAACAGAAGAGAAAGAAAGGGACTGCCGTGCGGACGGCAGTCCCTTTCTTTCTCAAAAGACGGCCGCCCGCGAGCTTCTGCTGCTGTACAGGGGCAGTCTTTTCGTGTAGTTCTGGAGTTACTTGATGACCATGACTGGAATCGGGGATTCTTCGACGACTTTCTGGCTGACACTGCCAATCAGTGCACCCTTGAAGAGGCCGAGGCCGCGGCTGCCCATGATGATGAGGTCACTGTGCTCTTCGGCGGCTACGCGCATGATGGCTTTCGGGATATTGCCCGTCTCAACGTGCTTGGAGGCCTTGATGTCGTCCGGCAGTTTCTCCCAAATGCGATCGAAGACGATGTGGCTCGGGATGTCTTTGTTGATGTTGCTGGCGACGTAGACGAAATCGAGGTCGGCTTTGCATTTCTCGGCGAAGAAGATTGCCTCATCGACGGCCTTGCAGCCGTTGACGGAACCGTCGACTGGTACTAAGATTTTCTGGATTCTGCCCATATTAACCCCTCCTATGCGAAGATGAATGATTTTCTGATTATATGGAGTATTTCGTTCTCACCTGGTGAAAATCCTGCTTTTCATCTGGCTTTTTCTTGTGCTACGAACATATTTTTTCTCTCTCATGGCAGCCTGAAGAAATTTTTTCGAAAAAGGTGTTGACAGGAGTGTGGATTCTTCGTATAATGTTTCTTGTGACTACGGGATGTGGCACAGTTTGGTAGCGCGCATCGTTCGGGACGATGAGGCCGCAGGTTCGAATCCTGTCATCCCGACCATTGAATGTTCAAGTCGTCAGCTTTTGCTGGCGGCTTTTTTTCGTGCGTGAGGCTGGTTGACATCTCATAAGG
>ENA-OQED01000450-OQED01000450.1-human-gut-metagenome-genome-assembly--contig:-NODE-450-length-16130-cov-1.273074_pt1 | contig 16130 bp, 14 predicted proteins | sample MGYA00242790_ERZ504625 | MGnify/ENA primary metagenome ERZ504625 (study PRJEB26092, sample SAMD00036345) | human gut metagenome | host: Homo sapiens | study: EMG produced TPA metagenomics assembly of...
AGGTATGAATTGACAAAGCTATTTTGACTATTTATAATAAAAAAGAATTTTGCCCTGGCAAAAGAAAAGCAAGAGAAGGGAAGTGGGAATCGTGGTAAGGATTTACAAGACAATAGACGGAGCCATCCACCAGATACAGGAACCGGAGGAAGGCTGCTGGATTGCGCTGACGAATCCGACGGCAACAGAGATTTTTGAATTTTCCGAGAAGTTTGATATAGAGGTTGACGATTTACGATCCCCTTTGGATGAGGAAGAACGGTCACGTATCGAAGTTGAGGATAATTATACACTGATCCTGGTTGATGTTCCTATGATCGAGGAACGTAATGACAAGGACTGGTATGGGACAATACCGCTTGGCATCATTGTGACGGGGTCTATGATCTTTACCATCTGTCTGGAGGATACACCGGTTCTTACCAGATTTATGGAGGGAAGAGTCCGGAGCTTTTTTACCTATATGAAGACCCGTTTTATCTTTCAGATCCTTTACAGAAATGCGAGCATGTACCTGCGTTATCTGCGTATCATTGACAAAAAAAGTGAGCAGGTGGAAGAAAAACTGCATCTTTCCACAAGAAATGAAGAGCTGATCGAGCTTCTGGAGCTGCAGAAATCCCTGACTTATTTTATCACATCACTCCGGTCCAATGAGGTTGTGCTGGAGAAGCTTCTGAAGATAGACAGCATCAAGAAATATCCGGAGGACACCGATCTTCTGGAGGATGTCATCACTGAGAATAAGCAGGCGATCGAAATGGCCAATGTGTACAGCGGTATCCTGAACGGAACTATGGATGCTTTTGCATCGATCATCTCCAATAATATGAATATCGTTATGAAGGTACTGGCGATCATTACTATTGTCATGAGTATTCCGACTATTGTGTTCAGTGCTTACGGAATGAATGTGGCTGGTTCCGGTATGCCCTTATCAAGGAGTCCATTGGGATTTCTGATCATTATCCTGATTTCTGTGGCAATCAGTGTTGTGGCAGCGATCATTCTTTCCAAGAAGCGATTTTTCTGATTTTCAAAAGTTTTCTGAAAGGAGATTTTAATGAAATTTATCGACAAACTGGAACGTAAATTCGGAAGATTCGGGGTTCCGAATCTGACTGTTTACATCATCGGATGTTATGTGCTGGGGTATTTTCTGGCTATGTTTGCTCCAGGAGTTTTGAATATGCTGAGTCTTGATATGTCCATGGTCATGAAGGGACAGATCTGGAGACTGGTGACATGGGTGATCTATCCGCCGTCCAGTGTGGGAGGAACCGGCAATCTTGTGATGTTCCTTCTCGCAATCTTTTTTTTCTATTATCCGATTGGTACTTCACTGGAACGTACCTGGGGAACTTTCCGGTACACATTGTATATTTTTTCAGGTGTTTTGTTTACTGTGATCGCAGCAGTGCTTTTACATGTATTTACAGGTGGTTATGTGGTGATGAACGGGATCGCCTATTCTCTTGGCGGAAATATTTTTACCACATATTATATCAGTCTTTCTATTTTCCTTGCCTATGCAGTCACATATCCGGATCTTCAGCTGCTTCTTATGTTTGTGATCCCGATCAGGATGAAATGGATGGCCTTTGTATACGGACTGTTCATTGCGTGGGATATCGTATCTTATCTTCGAGTCGGGCTTTGGGTAGGTGTAGTACCGATCGTAGCATCACTTTTAAACTTTGTGATCTTTTATTTCAGTACCCGTGATATGAACCGATACAATCCGAGGAGATCCACAGGAGGCAGCAGTTTAAGAGGCTGTGGCTCCTTCCAGAACAGGGTCCGGTCCGAATGGGATCGCCAAGCATAAATGTGCGATCTGCGGACGTACCGAAAAGGATGACCCAAACCTGGAGTTTCGTTTCTGCTCAAAGTGCAACGGAAATTATGAATATTGTCAGGATCATTTATTTACACATAAACACGTGCAGTAAAACGCACAAACGAAGGAGAACATTATTATGAAAAAAACTAAGATTATCTGTACACTTGGACCTGCCAGCAATAACAGGGAAACTCTGAAGGCTCTTATGGAGAATGGAATGGATATTGCCAGATTCAACTTTTCTCACGGAGATCACGAGGAGCAGAAGGGCCGTGTGGATATGATCAAGGAGCTTCGTGAGGAGCTTGATATGCCTATTGCCATGCTTCTTGACACAAAGGGCCCGGAGATCCGTACCAGACTTTTAAAGGACGGACAGAAGGTTAAGCTGGAAGCGGGAAAACAGTTTGTACTTGGAATTGGCGATTTTGAAGGCGACAGCACAAAGGTTGCTATCACATATGAGACACTTTACAAGGATGTAAAACCGGGAAACAGGATCCTCATTGATGATGGTCTGATCGAGTTGGCGGTTAAGGCGATCAAGGGAACCGATATTGTCTGTGATATCTTAAACGGTGGTGAGCTGGGAGAGAAGAAGGGTGTAAATGTTCCCTATGTAAAAGTAAATCTTCCGGGAATCACAGAGCAGGATAAGAAGGATATTATCTTTGGTATCGAGCAGAAATTTGATTTCATCGCGGCATCTTTTGTTCGTTCCGCAGAGGTGATCCGTGAGATCCGTAAGCTTCTGAATGATAATGGTGGAAAGGATATCGGTATTATCGCGAAGATCGAGAATGCAGAGGGTGTTGAGAATATTGATTCCATCATTGAAGCATCTGACGGTATCATGGTTGCCAGAGGAGATCTTGGTGTGGAGATTCCTGCAAGCCAGGTACCTCACATCCAGAAGGAGATCATCCGTAAGTGTAATGAACATTATACACCGGTTATCACAGCAACACAGATGCTTGATTCCATGATCCGTAATCCGCGTCCTACACGTGCAGAGGTAGCTGATGTTGCCAATGCGATCTACGACGGAACCGATGCGATCATGCTTTCCGGAGAGACAGCAGCTGGTAAATATCCGGTTGATGCTCTTAAGATGATGGCAGATATCGCAGAGATGACAGAGCCGCATCTGGATTATAAAGTGTTTATTGAACATCGTTCCATGGACGGAAGAGAGAAGATCTCCAGTGCAGTGGCACTTGCAACGGTGCGTACTGCAAAGAACCTGAAGGCGAACGCTATCGTAACACCGACAATGAGTGGAAATACAGCCAGACTGATCTCCAATTTCCGTCCGAAGGTTCCGATCTATGCGATCACACCAAACTCAACCATCCAGCATAAACTTCAGCTGATCTGGGGTGTAACACCTCTGAAAGGATATCAGAGAGATACCACGGACCATATCATGTCTCAGGCTATGAATGTTGTCCGCAGCCGTCATCTGATACATAAAGGAGACCTTGTTGTATTTACAGCAGGAGACCCTGCGACCAACATGACAAACGGTCGTGGTGCAGTGACAAATATGATGCACGTGATCGAGGCAGAATAAGACTGAGTTTTCTTCGGGAACAGCAGTCGGAAAAACAGGAGATGCAGTTATTATGAAAAAAGAACCATTTGTGACACTTGAGAAACTCAACGAAATTACTGAAAAGTTTCCGACACCCTTCCATCTCTATGATGAGAAGGGAATCCGTGAGAATGCAAAAGCCCTGAAAGAGGCCTTTGCATGGAACAAAGGATTCAAGGAATTTTTTGCGGTAAAGGCAACACCGAATCCATATCTGATCAATATTCTGCAGGAGTATGGCTGTGGCTGCGACTGCTCCTCAGAAACAGAGCTTATGATGGCCAAGGCAGTAGGCTGCAAAAAGGGCGATATCATGTTTTCTTCCAATGACACACCGGAGAAAGAGTTCAGATATGCAGATGAGATCGGTGGGATCATCAACCTTGATGACATCACACATATTGAGAGCGTAGAGAAAGCTCTCGGAAAAATCCCGGAAGTGATCAGCTGCCGTTACAATCCAGGTGGAGTATTTAAGATCAGTAACGGTATCATGGATAATCCCGGAGATGCAAAATACGGAATGACTACCGAGCAGATCTTTGACGCATTCCGTATCCTGAAATCCAAAGGTGCCAAAGAGTTTGGAATCCATGCATTCCTTGCAAGCAACACAGTGACCAATGATTATTATCCAATGCTTGCAAAGGTTATGTTTGAGCTTGCCGTGAAGCTTCAGAAGGAGACAGGTGCACACATTAAATTCATCAACCTTTCCGGTGGTATCGGAATTCCTTATAAACCGGATCAGGAGCCAAATGATATCCGTGTGATCGGTGAGGGTGTCCGCAAGGTTTATGAAGAAGTACTTGTTCCGGAAGGAATGGGTGATGTTGCGATCTATACAGAGCTTGGCCGTTTCATGATGGGACCGTATGGCTGCCTTGTCACAAAAGCAATCCATGAGAAGCATACACATAAAGAGTATATCGGCGTAGATGCCTGTGCAGTAAATCTGATGCGTCCGGCTATGTATGGTGCTTATCATCACATTACGGTTATGGGTAAGGAGAACGAGCCGTGCGATCATAAATATGATGTGACAGGTTCCCTCTGTGAGAATAATGATAAATTTGCCATTGACCGTATGCTTCCGAAAATCGACAAGGGAGATCTTCTTGTGATCCATGATACAGGTGCTCATGGTTTTGCAATGGGTTATAACTACAATGGTAAACTGAAATCTGCAGAGATCCTTCTTCATGAGGACGGCAGCTTTGAGATGATCCGTCGTGCCGAGACACCGAGAGATTATTTTGCAACCTTTGACTGCTTCCCTGTTTTTGAGAAACTTCTTCAGGATGAAGACGAACTGAAATAAAATAGCGGAAATATATAAAAACAGCCCTCTATGCATCATTACCAAGATGCATAGAGGGCTGTTTTATGTTTAAGTATCTGGTAGGCATAAGATCGCGAGCAGGGCGGAAGGTGGTCAAATGCAGGGTTACTGCTTCCGGCTGCCGGAGATTTCTGCCAAGGCTTTTCTAAACTCAAAGAAAAACAGGATGGCAGTAAATGTAACGGCCAGGATATCCGCAACCGGCTCGGCCATATAAACTGCATTTGTCCGGTCAGCACGGAAAATATTGGGCAGGATATAGATCAGCGGGATGACCAGAATAAATTTCCGGACAATAGCCACAATGATGGATCTTTGGCTCTGCCAAGGGAGATAAAGGTCATCTGGCAGGCAATCTGGATACCAAAGATAAACACAACTGCCATATAGATCCGGAGCGCTGTTTTTGTGAAAGCAAGTAATGTACTGTCCGAAGTAAACATTCCGGCAAAGATCTGCGGGAAGATCATAATGATCAGCCACAGGATCACGGAATAAGAAACACTTGTTTTTATAAGAAGCTTAAATGTAGAACGTACACGTTTTTCGTTACGTGCACCATAGTTGTAGCTGATGATAGGCTGTGCACCCTGACCAAGTCCCTGAAGAGGAAGCATGGCAAACTGCATGACGCTGGTAAGGATGGTCATGGCTCCTACGGCAACATCCCCGCCGTATTTTAAGAGGGAGGAGTTGTAGCAGACAGAGATAACGCTTTCACTGAGCTGCATGACAAAGAGAGAAGAGCCAAGAGCCATACAGGGCAGAATGATATCGGCTTTCAGTTTCATGGTGCTTTTCCGAAGCTTCAGGAAGGTCTTTTTTCCAAAGAGGAAGGAGAGGACCCAGATGCAGGAAAATGCCTGGGAGATCACTGTTGCCAGAGCAGCGCCCCGGACACCCATGTGGAATCCGAAAATAAAAACCGGATCCAGAATAATGTTGGAGATCGCACCGATCAATACGGAGAGCATTCCGGTTTTTGCGAATCCCTGGGCTGTGATGAAATTATTCATGCCAAGAGTCAGCTGTACAAAGATAGTTCCTACTGCATAGATATTCATGTAACCCACCGCATAGTCGATGGTGTTTGCACTGGCGCCGAATGCAAGGAGAAGGCTGCGGTTTCCGAGAAACAGGATAACAGTCAGGATCAGGGAGATGATGATCTGCATGGTGAAGCAGTTTCCGAGAGTCTGTTCGGCTTTCGACGTGTCATTTTTACCCATAAAGATGCTGGCTCTGGGAGCGCCTCCGTTTCCGACAAGAGCAGCGAAGGCAGATACGACCATAATAAGCGGCATACATACACCTACACCGGTAAGGGCAAGAGCACCCTCTCCGGGAATATGACCAATATAGATACGATCGACGATATTGTAGAGCATATTGATGAGCTGTGCGGCAACGGTAGGAAGTGCAAGCTGCAGAAGAAGCTTTCCGACAGACTCGGTTCCTAAAAAGCTTTTGTCTTTTTCCATTTTTTTATTCCTTTCGTGTTTTTTGATAGTATATAATAAAGACCTGACAGATTTCTCCGTCAGGTCTTTTATGCGAATGCCGCTGGCCGGACTCGAACCGGCACGGATCGCTCCGCTTGATTTTGAGTCAAGTGCGTCTGCCAATTCCGCCACAGCGGCATAACCATTTATTATAATAGCACAGTATCAGGTGGCTTGCAAGGATTTTTTCAGAATAAAGGTATTATTTGGAAATATTTTTAATTCTAAAAAGTTTATGAAATCGGATGAGGCATCCTTGAAATTGACTGAAAAAAGTGGTAGAGTGTACTACAAGGCTGTACCACTTGATATAGCACTGTGGATATAGCAATATACTATAAGATAACGGAGGAGACTGCATGAATCTGAATTCAAAAAAACCAGAGAAGCGGCCACTGTATGTATATTACATTATTGCGGTCGTAATTATTGTTCTGCTGAATGTTTTTGCTCTTCCTGCTCTTTCTGAGAGAAGTGTAAAAGAGACCGATTACACCACCTTCCTGAAAGCTGTAGACAGAGGAAAAGTATATGAAGCAACTATTAATTCTGATTATATCTATTATACGATGAAGGTAGATGGAAATGATGTCTATTGTAAGACGGTATCTGTAGAGGATCAGGATCTTGTATCCCATCTTTACGATGCGGGCGTAAGTATAGAGGGTACTGCACCTCAGAGACAGTCCCTGCTTTTATCTCTGATCCTGGGATATGTACTCCCGATCGCAATTTTTATTCTCCTGGGACGCTGGCTCAGCAAGAAGATGATGAGTTCCATGGGAAACGGAGGACCGGGAGGAATGATGTCCTTTGGCAAAAGCAATGCCAAGGTTTATGTGAAATCCTCTACGGGAATCAAATTTTCAGATGTTGCCGGTGAGGATGAAGCCAAGGAGCTTTTGACGGAAATTGTAGATTTCCTTCATAATCCGGAGAAATACAGAGAGATCGGTGCTTCCATGCCGAAGGGTGCCCTTCTTGTAGGCCCTCCCGGAACCGGTAAAACTCTTCTTGCCAAGGCAGTTGCCGGTGAGGCGGAGGTTCCGTTTTTCTCAATTTCCGGTTCGGAATTTGTGGAGATGTTTGTGGGTATGGGTGCTGCCAAGGTCCGTGATCTTTTTAAACAGGCCAATGAGAAGGCACCATGTATCGTATTTATTGATGAGATCGATACCATCGGCAAGAAACGTGACGGCTCCGGAATGGGCGGCGGAAACGATGAGCGTGAGCAGACACTGAACCAGCTTTTGACAGAGATGGACGGTTTTGACGGTTCCAAGGGTGTTGTGATCCTGGCAGCTACCAACCGACCGGATTCCCTTGACCCTGCACTTCTTCGTCCGGGACGTTTTGACAGAAGGATCCCGGTTGAGCTTCCGGATCTTCAGGGGCGTGAGGAAATCCTGAAGGTTCATGCCAAGAAGATCAAAATTGCGGATACAGTCCGGTTTGATGAAATTGCCAAGGCGGCAGTCGGTGCCTCCGGTGCGGAGCTTGCCAATATTGTCAACGAGGCAGCTCTCCGTGCAGTCCGCGACGGACGGAAATTTGCCACACAGGCGGATTTTGAAGAAAGCATCGAAGTTGTTATTGCCGGATATCAGAAAAAGAACCGTGTACTTTCCAATAAGGAAAAGCTGATCGTTTCCTATCATGAGGTTGGTCATGCACTGGTTGCTGCCAAGCAGACAGATTCTGCACCGGTCCATAAGATCACGATCATTCCACGTACCTCCGGTGCACTGGGATATACCATGCAGGTAGATGAGCAGGAACATTTCCTGATGACTAAGGAAGAACTGGAGAATAAGATCGCTACATTTACAGGCGGCCGTGCAGCGGAAGAGCTGATCTTCCATTCCATTACTACCGGTGCCTCCAATGATATTGAGCAGGCGACTAAGATTGCCAGAGCGATGATCAGCAGGTATGGTATGAGTGATGATTTTGACATGGTTGCCATGGAAAATGTAAGCAATCAGTATCTTGGCGGAGATGCAAGTCTAACCTGTTCCTTTGAGACGCAGACGCTTTTGGATAAGAAGGTTGTGGAGCTTGTAAGACGGGAGCATGAAAAGGCTACGAAGATCCTGACAGATAACATCGGAAAGCTCCATGAGATTGCCAAGTATCTGTATGAGCATGAGACGATCACCGGTGAGGAGTTTATGAAGATCTTGAATGAAGCGCCGGTGGAGATTGAGAATACACAGGAAAATTAAATATGTTGGCGGGAGGGACGCCGAAGGGAATACTTCTGTAAGGTCTTCGGCTTCCGTTGGGCGTTAGTTCTAAGGCCCTGAAAATCTGCTAAAACCATTAAAAAAAGTTCGGAACTCGCGGCTTGTTGCCGCTCAGACAGCCGAACTTTTTTTTATAACGCAGATTTCCAGAACCTAAGGACTAGCAGCCCTCCTCCAGAGACAGAGCCATACAGAAGTATTCCCTCCGGCTGTGCTCTGGCCATGTGGATTGCTTCTGACTAGTCTTTACCATATTTCCGGGTGTACCTTGGAACAGGTGAGTGCCAGACTTCCGGGGCCGATGTGGCAGGAGACGCTCAGGGAGAGAGGGAAGATGTTGACTTCACCGATATTCGGGAAGGTGGTGAGGACTTCTTTTTGGAATTCTTCGGCTGCTTCCAGGTTGTGGGAGTGGATGACATCCAGGTTGATCTTTTCTCCAAAGCGGTCTGCAATGTCATCTTTGATGGCTTTAGTCATAGTGTTTTTTGCCTGGGTCATGGTGCGGGCCTTGGAGAAGGCGTCCAGCTTTTCGCCCTGGATCTGCAGAACCGGTTTCAGACGGAGCATGGTTCCGATGGCTGCAGCTGCAGGAGTGATGCGGCCGCCCTGTTTCAGGTACTTCAGAGTAGCTACAGTGATATAGATGCTGGAGTCGAAGCGGGTTTCTTCCAGCCAAGTTCCAATCTCATCGGCAGAGAGACCGTTTTTAGCCTGCTGGATAGCCTCGATGGCAGAGTAACGTAAGGTTCCGGAGATCCTCTGGTTGTTTACGACACGTACACGGCCATCATAGTCTTCTGCAAGCATGCGGGCAGTCTGCATGGAACTGGAGAGACCGCTGGACATGGGGATATGTACGATCTCGTCGTAGTCTTTGAGCAGCTTGTCCCAGAGGGTAGTGACGGATTCCGGTGTGGGCTGGGATGTGGAAACTTTGCAGCCTGGATTTTGTTCAAGATGCTGAAAGAACTCTGATTGGTTCATGTCAATGTCTTCCAGATATTCCTTATCATCTATAAAAAACGGCATTGGAAGCATGTAGATGCCAAGGTCTTTTACCTGAGCGGGAGACATGCCGCAGTTACTGTCTGTAACGATTGCTATAGATTTCATAATGGTGATCCTCCTTGCCTGGATTTTCATATTTGGTCAGTTTTTCTGTTTTCTGACCGGGATATCTCAAGTATACCACAGGAAACCGCCCTTGTCATTCAACGTTTAATTCGCTATAATGATATAATATTCTGGGAAATATTTCCCCAGTCTGGGGCAAATTGTGAAGCGGGATCTCAGAAGAGGCTTATCATATGGGAGAATCCGCTGCTTTGAAAGAGAGGGAAAATATGAACTGTCGTATTGCAGAGGGAATGGTTAATAAATATATCGATCATACGTTGCCGTTGAATGATCTGGAGGATTTTCTAGAGCATATTGAGAAGTGTTCCTCCTGCTACGATGAGCTTGCCACATATTTCATTGTACATAAGGCCATGCAGCAGCTGGATGAGAAACAGGAAGATACTGTTCTGGATTTTAAGGAGCTTCTGGAAGAGGATATCCGAAAATCCAGAAGGTATATCCGAAAAAAGAAATTTCACAGAGCGATCGCTGCAGTGGTAGTCTGCGTTCTGATCGCGGCACTGGTGGTCTTTCTTGTTTTTGTGATCCTGGAACTGAAGGAGGGAATTTGATTTTGAGTGAAAAAATATTACTGATCGATGGTCACAGCATCCTGAACCGTGCGTTTTATGGTCTGCCGGATCTTACCAATGCAGAAGGATGCCATACAGGAGCGGTATATGGATTTCTGAATATTATGTTCAGGATCATGGAGGAAGAGAAGCCGGAGTATCTTACCGTTGCATTTGATCTGAGTGCACCTACGTTCCGGCATAAGAGATATGAAGCTTATAAAGGTACCCGAAAACCCATGCCGGAGGAGCTTCGGGAACAGGTTCCGCTGATCAAGGAGATGCTTTCTGCCATGGGAATCAACATCATGTCCCTGGAAGGCTATGAAGCAGATGATCTTCTTGGTACGGTCGCCAGAAGAAGTGAAGCAAAGGGTATGGATGTTACCATTCTTTCCGGAGACAGGGATCTTCTTCAGCTTGCCACAGATAAGGTGCTGATCCGGCTTCCGAAGACTGTCCGGGGAAAGACAACCATTGAAAATTACCATACAGCGGAAGTTCTTGAGAAATATCAGGTAACGCCGCCGCAGATCATAGAACTGAAAGCGCTGATGGGCGACAGCTCCGATAATATTCCGGGAATCCCGGGCGTTGGAGAGAAAACCGCGACCAAGATGATCGTGCAGTTCGGTTCCATTGAGAATGCTCATGAGCATCTGGAAGAAGTAAAGCCTAATAAGGCGAAAGAATCTCTTCGTGAGCATTATGATCTGGCACAGCTTTCCAAAGAGCTTGCAACCATCAACACAGATAGTCCGCTGGAATTTTCCTACGAAAAAGCGAAAGTGGAAAATCCCTATACTCCGGAGGCATATGAATTGTGTAAACGCCTGGAATTTAAGAACATGCTGAACCGTTTTGATCCGGCTACGACAGCAGATTCCTCCATGGAACTGGAATTTTTTACCTGTAATGATCTTTCCGGTGTGGAGGCACTGTTTGAAAAAGCAGCGCAGAAAGATCAGGTGGGTATTTCTGTTCTTGCAGATCCGGATCAGGTGTATACCGTGGGATTGGTCCTGGATGAAAAAGAAATCTATCAGATTCCGGTGGGAGGACTTCTCACAGGGGATTACCTTTGCGGAAAACTGAAAACTCTGGCGGACAGTACGGTGCTCTGTGCTATGGATATTAAATCAGTTCTCAAACATGTTTCCCTTGATGATCCGAAGAAGGTTTTTGATGCGGGGGTTGCTGCATATCTTCTGAACCCGCTGAAATCTTCCTATTCCCATGATGATATCGCCAAAGAATATCTGGATGGTATGATGTTCCCCTCAAAGGAAGACCTTCTTGGAAAGACTTCTCTGAAAAAGGCCTGGGAAGAGGAACTGGAATGCCTTGGAAATTATGCCTGCTATCAGGCGTTTGTGCCCTGCATGGCCCGAAAGGTTCTTCTTGAAAAACTGGATGAAACAGGCATGCGTAAGGTTTATGATGAGATCGAGCTTCCTCTTGTCTTTACCCTGGATTCTATGGAAAAATGGGGGATTTCCGTTAAGGGTGAAGAGCTTAAGAGCTATGGTGAAAAACTTAAAGTCCGTATCCAGGAGCTGGAAAAAACCATCTGGCAGGAAGCAGGGGAGGAGTTTAATATCAATTCCCCGAAACAGCTGGGTGTGATCCTTTTTGAAAAGCTGGGACTTCCAGGTGGAAAGAAGACCAAGACCGGCTATTCCACAGCGGCGGATATCCTGGATAAGCTGGCGCCGGATCATGCCATCGTAAAAGATATCCTGGAGTACCGCCAGCTGACCAAGCTGAAATCCACTTATGCAGATGGTCTCGGAAATGTGATCGGAGAAGATGGAAGGATCCACTCTACTTTTAATCAGACGATCACAGCAACCGGTCGTATCAGCAGCACAGATCCGAATCTTCAGAACATACCGGTCCGCATGGAGCTGGGAAGGCTGATCCGTAAGGTTTTTGTGCCGGAAGAGGGATTTGTATTTCTGGATGCTGATTATTCCCAGATCGAGCTTCGTGTGCTGGCACATATGTCCGGTGATGAAAAACTGATCCAGGCTTATCGTGAGGCGGAGGATATCCACCGGCTCACCGCATCCCAGGTGTTTCATGTGCCGCTGGATGAAGTGACATCTCTTCAGCGAAGAAATGCTAAGGCGGTAAATTTCGGAATCGTTTATGGGATCAGTTCCTTTGGACTGAGCCAGGATCTGAGTATTACCAGAAAAGAGGCATCTGCCTATATTGAGAAATATTTCGAGACCTATCCGAAGATCAAGGGCTTTCTGGACGGTCTGGTAAAGGATGGCAAGGAACACGGTTATGTGACAACTATGTTCGGCAGACGAAGGCCCGTGCCGGAGCTGAGATCCAGTAATTTCATGCAGCGTTCCTTCGGAGAACGTGTAGCCATGAACTCTCCGATCCAGGGTACTGCAGCAGATATCATCAAAATAGCCATGAACCATGTTTATGAACGAATGAAAAAAGAGGGACTGCGTTCAAGACTGGTGCTGCAGGTTCACGATGAGCTTCTGATCGAGACAAAGAAAGAAGAGATCGAGGAAGTTTCCCGTATTCTGGAAGAAGAGATGAAGGGAGCTGCAGACCTTGCAGTGGAACTTGACGTAGATATGCACCAGGGTGATAGCTGGTATGAGGCGAAATAAATGAGAGTGATCGGAGTAACCGGCGGAGTAGGGGCCGGAAAAAGTACAGTACTTGGAATCATGGAAGAAGATTTCCAGGCATATGTGATCCAGGCAGACCAGCTTGGTCACATTCTGATGGAACCGGGGGAAGAATGTTACGATGCGGTGATCGCATTGTTTGGAAAAGAAATCATAAAAAAAAGATAAAACTATTGACCGGAGACGGATTTCTGATGTAGTATTCACAGATAAGGATATGCTTTTGAAATTAAACGGGATCATCCATCCGGCTGTAAAGCAGAGAATCCTAGATCTTCTTGGAGAACAGAAGGAAGCCGGAAGAGAGATCTGTGTTGTGGAAGCTGCTCTTTTTCTGGAAGAGAATTATCAGGAATTCTGTGATGAAGTCTGGTATGTGTATACAGAGGAGGAAATCCGGATCCGTCGTCTGATGGAAAGCCGTGGCTATTCCAGAGAGAAATCTCTTGGCATTATCCGAAACCAGGTATCTGACCAGGTTTTCAGAGAACATACGGATTATGTGATCGAGAATAATGGAGATCTGAAGGGTACCCGGAGACAGATCAGAGAAGGGATAGAGAGAAATGAGACTTTGTAGTATTGCCAGCGGAAGCAGCGGCAACTGTATTTATGTGGGATCTGAGGAGGCACATGTTCTGGTAGATGTGGGGATCAGCGGGAAGAGTATCGAAAAAGGCCTGAATTCCCTGGATCTTACCGGAAAAGATGTGGACGGTATCCTGATCACACATGAACATTCCGACCATATCAAGGGACTGGGAGTGATCTCCAGAAAATACGGAATTCCCATCTATACCACAGGTGGAACAGCAGATGCCATGCTTCGTATGAAATCCCTTGGAAAAATGCCGGAGGGACTGATCCACGAGATCCGGGAGGATGAGCCTTTTGGGATCAAGGACCTGACGGTAAATCCTTTTACCATTCCCCATGATGCTGCACAGCCGGTGGGTTACCGCCTGGAATGCGGAGAGCATTCTGTGGGCATTGCCACAGACCTTGGAAAATATAATGATTACATTGTAAAAAATCTGGAGAATCTGGATGCGGTGCTTTTGGAAGCAAATCATGACATCCGCATGCTTCAGGTTGGAAAATACCCTTATTATCTCAAACAGAGGATTCTGGGAGACCGTGGGCATCTCTCCAATGAGAATGCAGGACGTCTGCTCTGTCGGATCCTCCATGATAATTTGAAGGCGGTTTTTCTTGGCCATTTAAGCAGAGAAAACAACTATGAAGAACTTGCCTACGAGACTGTGTGCTCGGAGGTGACACTTGGTGACAACCCGTACCGTTCCAGGGATTTTAAGATCCAGGTAGCGAAGAGGGATCACATATCAGAAATAATCACAGTGTAGAAAGGAAAAAACGATGAAGAAGACAATTATCACAGTAGTAGGAAATGACACAGTAGGAATTATTGCAAAGGTTTGTACATATCTTGCAGAGAATCAGGTTAATATTCTGGATATTTCTCAGACCATCGTTCAGGGTTACTTCAACATGATGATGATCGCAGACACAGCAAAATGTGAAAAGGATGGCGGTGAACTTGCAAAAGAGCTTGAAAATCTGGGCAAGGAGATCGGTGTTGTGATCCACTGCCAGCATGAAGATATTTTTAACATGATGCATCGAGTATGATCAAGCAGCGAGTGCGGATTGCCAATGCATATGATATCTACTTTACATCAATCATCAGGGAGAAAATAAAATGATCAATATTTTTGAGGTAAACGAGACAAATAAAATGATCGAGCAGGAGAATCTGGATGTGCGTACCATCACCATGGGGATCAGCCTTCTGGACTGTATCGATCCTGACCTGGATGCACTGAATCAGAAAATATACGAAAAGATCACCACAAAGGCCAGAAATCTGGTAGCTACCGGTGATGAGATCGCAACCGAGTACGGTATCCCGGTTGTGAATAAACGAATTTCCGTAACACCCATTGCTCTGGTTGGCGGGGCTGCATGTAAGAAACCGGAGGATTTTGTGACCATCGCAAGAACGTTGGATAAATGTGCCAAGGAAGTTGGCGTTAACTTTATCGGCGGATATTCTGCACTGGTAAGCAAAGGAATGACTCCGGCAGAGGAGCTTCTTATCCGCTCCATTCCTCAGGCAATGGCAGAAACAGAGCGCGTCTGCAGTTCTGTAAACGTTGGTTCCACCAAGACCGGTATCAACATGGATGCCGTAAAGCTGATGGGCGAGATCATCCTCGCAACAGCAGAGGCTACTAAGGACCAGGATTCTCTTGGATGTGCCAAGCTGGTAGTATTCTGTAACGCACCGGATGATAACCCGTTTATGGCAGGCGCGTTCCACGGTGTCACAGAGGCGGACTGCATCATCAACGTAGGTGTCAGTGGCCCCGGAGTTGTAAAGAAAGCTCTGGAGCAGGTTCGTGGCGAAGGACTTCGGAACTCTCTGCGAGATGATCAAACGTACCGCATTCAAGGTTACACGAGTTGGACAGCTGGTTGCACGTGAGGCATCCAAGCGTCTTGACGTGCCGTTTGGTATTGTGGATCTTTCTCTTGCACCGACACCGGCTATCGGTGATTCCGTAGCTGAGATCCTGGAAGAGATCGGCCTTGAGAGAGCCGGTGCACCTGGAACAACTGCAGCGCTTGCACTTCTCAACGACCAGGTGAAGAAAGGCGGCGTTATGGCAGCAGCTGCTGTGGGCGGATTAAGTGGTGCCTTTATTCCTGTCAGCGAGGATCAGGGAATGATCGATGCGGTAAACGAGGGAGCTCTTACTCTGGAGAAGCTGGAAGCCATGACCTGTGTATGCTCTGTTGGTCTGGACATGATCGCAGTTCCGGGAGATACCAAGGCGACTACACTGGCAGGTATCATTGCAGATGAGTCTGCTATCGGCATGGTAAATCAGAAGACAACTGCAGTACGTCTCATCCCGGTTATCGGTAAGGGTGTGGGCGAAACGGTTGAGTTCGGAGGTCTTCTTGGCTATGCTCCGATCATGCCTGTAAATTCCTTCTCCTGTGATGCATTTGTACAGAGAGGTGGAAGGATCCCGGCACCGATCCACAGCTTTAAGAATTAATTTTATTTTTGGACTTGACAGACTCACGTTGATGTGCTAAAGTAAACACAACTTAAAAAACAAACCAGTGAGAAAGAGAAGTAAACATTTCAGGAAGCTTCACAGAGAGCGGTGATGGTGGAAATCCGCAGGGGACCAGATGTTGAATGGACTTTCGAGG
>ENA-OQED01000454-OQED01000454.1-human-gut-metagenome-genome-assembly--contig:-NODE-454-length-16007-cov-1.568199_pt1 | contig 16007 bp, 19 predicted proteins | sample MGYA00242790_ERZ504625 | MGnify/ENA primary metagenome ERZ504625 (study PRJEB26092, sample SAMD00036345) | human gut metagenome | host: Homo sapiens | study: EMG produced TPA metagenomics assembly of...
CACAGGAACAGAAAAATAAAGAAGCAGAAAAAACCAAAGCACATAAGAAGGGGGATGTAGAATTATGATGGATCTGACAATGAACTTTGATACAGACGAATGTTTAGTAACCGCAATGTTTGATAAAGGAAACAGAAATGACACGATGGAGGCAATCGACCATATCATTCCATTCCTGAAAGGGGATGCGGACATGATCGGGCTTGTCTGCAATACCATAAGAAAGCTGTTCTGCATGAGTGATGAAGGCTATGAGACTTTTCTTATGGACTTGGAAGATTATAAATCGAAACTGGAAGAGGAGGAATGAATTCAAGCCAGTGTGTAGTAAAGCGAAGGAAAAAGTGTCAGCATTGAGAAGTGTTAACAGGTATATATTGGAAGAATTCAGCCAGGGGAACTCTGGCTGATATAAAAACACATCTGCAGAAACAGTGACTGAAGAAATTTTGAGTAGTGGAATTGGGAAGAAGTATTTAGATACTATAATAAAGAGATTAGCTGGCTTGTATACTGACAGAGAGGACATAGTAAACAGATTTGCGTTATTATCAGGGATTGTAGGGAGATTCCGAAGAGCTTTTGTTCAGATGATGAAACAATAGGATTGGTACAGGAAATATATGGAACAAAAGTTAATAAAGGGATTTGTTGCGTTTTCTGCTATAATAATCTGCCAGCAAAGAATGTGTTGTCTGAATATGTTTGTGATTATAAGAAACGAGCAGGGTTATTTCAAAGATCAGCAGATTTAGAGTAGTTCTTTTTTTCTGAGAGAAAATTAAAAATCGTTTTTGGTTCTTCTGGAGAGTGATTATAGCGTTTGGGAAACATCCGGAGAAACCATTACCTCAGAGTGTCGTAAAGTTCTTTATCAAAGAAGGCTTTGAGATGCCCTTTCTTTTTTATGCAAATCTTTTCTCTTGTCTACATATATAAACCTAAGAAAAAGCTTGACGTTTAAATATTACAAGTGTAATATTTAAGAAAATATGAAAAAAGGAGAAATAAAACTATATGAAGAAAAACGAAAAGAAAAAAACACACGAAGACTATCAACAAAAATAGTTTTATTTAGCGGTATATTGATTGGTGGTGGAATCGGTATTGTAACAATAATGAATTGTAATGTTCCTGAAAAAGACTAATGGAATATATGAAATATATTGAAAAAGGGGAATATGAGCAAATGTATGCCATGCTGGATCAGAAAAAAAGCAGCATGAACAGTAAGGAAGAATTTATAGAACGAAATTCTAAAATATATGAAGGCATTGAGATGTCTGATCTGTCCATAACCGATATTACAGTAAAAAGACAAGAAAACGGAAATGCGGCAGTTTCCTATACAACAAATATGCAGACTGCTGCAGGAAATGTAGAATTTACCAACGATGCGGTATTTTCACATGATTGGACAGGATATCATTTAATCTGGCAGGATCAGTTGATTTTTCCAGAGTTATCTGCAACGGATAAAGTTCAGGTAACGTCAGAAGAGGCAAAGAGAGGAGATATTTTAGACAGAAATGGTCGTCAGTTGGCTGGAGAGGGAACTGCATCTTCGGTAGGAATTGTTCCGGGCAGGATGGAGAACAGAGAAGATACAATAAAAAAACTGGCAGAGTATCTTGGAATTGGAGCAGACGAAATTGAGGATAAGTTAAAAGCCGGTTGGGTAAAAGCAGATTCTTTTGTACCAGTAGCAACAATTCCTAAAATACAAGAGGTCGATCTTTTGACAGTGAATCCGGATAAAACTGTTCTGGAAGAAAAAGAAAAGCAGGACACATTATTGAAGATTCCAGGTATTATGTTATCTGATGTAAAAGTACGAACTTATTATCTAAAAGAAGCTGCCTCTCATCTGGTAGGGTATGTACAGGCGGTTACAGCCGAAGATTTGCAGGAACATAAAGGGGAAGGGTATCGTACAAACAGTGTGATTGGAAAGACTGGACTGGAAACGCTTTATGAAAAAGAACTAAAAGGAACAGATGGGTGTGAAATCTGTATTGTAGATGCAAATGGAAATAAAAAAAGTGTTATTGCATATGAGCCTAGAAAAGATGGAGAAGATATCCATACTACGATTGATGGTGATCTTCAAAGTACTCTTTATGAACAATTTAAAGAAGACAGAGGATGTTCTGTAGCTTTGAATCCTTATACAGGGGAAGTATTGGCGTTGGTAAGTACGCCATCTTATGATAATAATGATTTTGTACGTGGAATGGACAACAGCCAGTGGAGTGCATTAAATGAAAATGAAGACAGGCCTTTATACAACCGCTTTCGCCAGACATGGTGTCCTGGCTCAACTTTTAAACCTGTAATTGCTGCAATTGGATTAAAAGTGGGGGCATTTACTGCAAATGACGATTTTGGAAATGAGGGTCTGGCGTGGCAGAAAGATTCCTCGTGGGGAGATTATACAGTGACTACACTTCATGATTATGAACCTGTGATCTTGAAAAATGCGCTTATTTATTCAGATAATATTTATTTTGCAAAAGCAGCATTAAAAATTGGTGCGGATCAACTGATGCAGTCTCTAAATCAAATAGGATTTAATCAGGAACTTCCATTTGATATTAAAATGTCAGAGTCCCAATATTCTAATATGGACAAGATAGAAACAGAAATCCAGCTTGCTGACAGTGGGTATGGACAGGGACAGATTCTGGTAAATCCTTTGCATCTTGCAAGCATTTATACGGCTTTTCTAAATGATGGAAATATGATAAAGCCATATCTTCACGCGGATGGTGGAAGCACTTCCAGTGAAATCTGGATAAAAGATGCTTTTTCACCACAAATTGTTTCGGAGGTTATGGAGGGGTTAGAGGGTGTAGTGAATAACCCGGAAGGAACTGGTTATGGAGCATGCCGGGAAGACATTAGATTAGCAGGAAAAACCGGAACAGCGGAACTGAAAGCTACAAAAGAAGATACATCTGGAACAGAAATTGGCTGGTTTACAGTTTTTACTACAGATAGAGATACAAAGAATCCTATTTTGCTCATCAGTATGGTAGAGAATGTGAAAGATATTGGAGGAAGCGGTTATGTGGTGGAAAAGGATAAGGCGATACTGGATGAATATCTTGGTAATGAATAATTTTTACCTTTAAATATTACAAATGTAAGAGGAAAATGATATGAAAAAAATTTGGAAAATATTTGTGGGAGTTATTTTTCTTGCTGTCTGTAGTGGATGTGGCATAAAGAAAGAGCAGAAAAAGACAATTGAAGATACGAAAGAAAAAATTTACAGAGAGTGTGAAATGCTAGCAGAAGGCTATCGGAACATATATGAGAATGCTGTGAAAGAAAATGCACTATATGAGCTGAGTACAATACAAAAAAGTATGGATTATTTTGGAAAATATGGATATGCAGTAATTGATTCCTACAATCAGCTGGATATGGTTCAAAGTATTAAAGTAGATGATTTTTTGAAAAAAGCAGAAAAAGAGAAGAATGGAAAAACTACTATATTTCAAGTTATAGCAGGGGATCATTTTATCCGGTATGATCTGAAAACCAAACAGGGGAAAATAGACGTTGAAGTAAGCTCTTTTAAATGGAAAGAGGACACTTGGCAGGAAACATATTATCATGAGTTTAGAGCTAATTCATGGAAATATACAGAAAACGGGCATTTCTTTATAGAAGAATATCATCCGGCAGGATATGATGGACCGTCTGGATATCGGGACTTTCGGGTAGCACCGTTAAATAAAAAATGTCGGGAGTTGAATCGAAAATATATACTTCCTTTTGGATATACACTTAATAAATTGTTTACTTCTAATTGGAGTGAAAAAAATTATGATGGAATAAATTTTTATGATGTTTTTGATCGTTTACTTTCAATGGAAGAAAAAACTGATGAATTTAAGGAAGGAAAGACTTATGAAATCCCAAAAGAATCATTTGAAACGATATTTCAAAAATATTTTAATATAAGCGCAGAGATACTGCAGACAGGAACGGTATTTCACACAGAAATACAGACATATCGGTATCGAACCAGAGGAATCGTATATGATTTTGCTCCCACACCATATATTCCATATCCGGAAGTTGTTTCCTACATAGAAAATCAAGATGGAACAATAACACTGGAAGTAAATGCGGTATGGCCACAAAAAGAATTAGATCAGGCGTTTTGTCATAGCGTAACCATTCGGCTGTTAGATAAAGATAGATTTCAATATGTATCCAATTATGTATCAAGGTCAGAAATAGAGGTTACCTGGTATACGGAAAGATTATCAGACGAAAAGTGGGAGGAATGTTATGGAGATAATTGATATGATTACAAAAAGAAAACTGAAAAAGATGATGAGCGTTTTATTTATTTCGGGATGCTTTTTCATAGGAAATACAAAATGTAAAGGGGCTGATTTAGAATATATTTCACAGGAAACTGCGAATTATGCTGTACAAGAAAGAGGATATGATTTGCCAGTAGATGAAGTCGTGAAAGAAGAAGCTATTGAAGATTGTAAGAATGTTATGAATCAGATGAAAGTCATTTATCAAAAGGCGGATAAAGGGACTTCATCGAATATAGTAGTTTCTGAGACAGTAATGGAAGAAATGCAGGAAGTATTAAAGGAAAAAAATGTCCCCGTTATTACATCAGCACCGTATTCAAATATGGCTAATTATTCTAAAATGGAAGAATTTCTTTTCAGGGCAGAACAGGATCTGACAGGAGATATCGTCTTATATAGGATTAACAGGGATGGTGGGATAGAAAGACTCAAATTCAATTATGATGGGACAGATATGTATTTGCTGGCTGTGAAAGCTGTTTGGGGTATGAACGACAATCCATCTATTGTATATGTTTCGTATACAAGGATAGAAGAATGGAAATATACAGAAAAAGGCTGGTTTGGTTATACGCTATGCGTTCCAAAGTATCCGGAAGTATCAGAAGCGGTTGATGGCAGTTCTATGATAAGAATTAAACCTTTAAGTGATGAATGCAGGGAAGTTTCAAAGAGGTGTGTGTATTTGCTTGGATATCAGGGGAATAATCTTTTATGTTCTGATTGGGATAGATCTGATATGGAAGGGTTAGATTATAATGGTTTATATGAATATTTATATCGAATGAAATACGGGGAGAGATATGAGTTTTCAGGTAACTCAAGTGGAATTCCGGCAGAAGAGTTTGAAAATCTGATAATGGAGTTTTTGCCGATAACAGCAGATCAAATTAAAAAATGGGCAGTATTTGATTCGGAACATCAAACTTATGACTGGGAACGATTAGGCTGTTTAAATTATAGCCCTACTCATTTTGGAACATCTTTACCGGAGGTCGTTGAAATAAGAGATAGCGGAGAGGGAAACAGTGTGTTGGTTGTTGATGCTGTATGTGATACATTTATATGTAATGATGCCGTTATTACAAGTGAGCTGACTGTTAAGTTCAACGATGATAAGAGTTTTAAATATATGGGGAATAAAATTCTGAATAATGGTACGAAAGAAGTTCCCAAATATCAATATAGAATAAAAAGAAAGAACTGATAACAACTATCAGCCCTTTCATATTTGTTAATTCCATATATGTAATTTTTTAAGATATCAGAAGTGATTTCAAATGCTTTTTTGCCAGTTGCATTAGAATCACTTTGGATATTGGTTGCAAAATAATAGCTGTTATCGGAAGTTTCTACATATCCGATAAACCAGCCGTTGATATCCTGTCCGTTGACACGACCGGTTCCAGTTTTTCCGTAGAAATTACCATTAGGTGTACTGGCAATTTTTATAGCATTTTTAACAGAAAATACATTTTGGAAATTTAGATGGAATTCATTTGTGTTAAATTTTTTTAATAATGTTACTTGCTCTAAAGGCGAGATTTTTAATGAAAAATCGGACCAGTATAAATCCAGATTTGAACTGGTTGTTTGGTTTCCATATTCTATTTTATTCAAAAATTCCTGGACTCTGTTAATTCCGAGCTGCGAATCAATTGCCTGGAAATACCAGTTAACGGAATTTTGCATAGCAGAGTTTAAATCCTGATCAGCTTCCCAGGATGGAAAAGGAAAGGCATCACCATTCCATGTCATGGAAGAGTGTTCTGGTGTGATGATTCCGGATTCCAACCCTAATAATGCATCGTATATTTTGTAGGTAGACTCTGGCGGAATACGTTTGGTGGCTTCTTCAAGATCGTATATTTTCCAGGAATCCAAATTATTGTCATACAAAACAAATGATCCATCATATGTTCCAAATGTTTCGGATATATCTAACAGGGAGATATTTTTGTCTGTATCACTAAAATGATATACGCTTTGAGTAGAGGCATCAATGGATAAAATGGGTGTACATCCAATAAAAACAGCACTAATGACCAGATAAATTATCAATGCTCTCATTTTTTGATAAAGAGTTTCTTTCCTAAAAACGGCGATGTTGAGAATACGTCGTTTCATCTGCCTGAAATTTCCGGACATTCCAACTGCCAGTGGAGAGGAAAAAGAGGATATTTTTTCTGCAAAATTAATCAGTGTAGTTCCATAAGCTTGGTATTCATCAGCAGAAATCATCTGCAATACAGCAGAATCACAGGCTATTTCACGGTCACAGAGAATTTCTTTTAAAGTGTACCAAACAAAAGGGTTAAACCAGTAGAGTATATTACTTATGACCATGAGGAAGCCAATAAATGTATCTTTGTGACGGTAATGCTGTAATTCGTGTAGCAGCATAAAACGCATATCATCAGGATTCAGTTCGGAAATTAAATGGATGGGAATGTAAATTCTGGGATGTATTATTCCGATTAAAACTGGTGATTTTAAAAATGCAGTACTGTAGACTGATACTGGGTGAGAGATTTTAAGTTCCTTTAAACAATTGTAATAAATAGTTTTTACCTGCTGATTTTGAAGCGGGAGAGCAGATCTTTTTATGGAACGTACATAGTTTAATGAATGAAGGGTGAGGACTGACATAATCATAACACCCGTTATCCATATTAGAAAGAGTATGGTATTCAAGCCTCCAGAAAATTGACTACTGATGGAAACTGAAAAATCATTCACCTGGTTTAACAAAATATTTTGTGTATTACTGGTAAGTTCGGATAGCGTGTCGGTACCAGAGTTAAGTCCTGAGTCAGTTTGAAAAAAATGTAACCATGAAAAAAGTTGTGAGCCATGAATCTGTACAGGAAAAAATGGCACGGCAAGTAATAAAAATAAAAGAAAACAGAGATGGTACTGTGTAGTCGCAGATAAATATTTTTTCAGAAGTTTTTTTGTTCCGATTATTACAAGTGTAAAAATACATATGAAGATATTACTGATTAAAAAGTGGATGATCCAGTTGCTCATTCAAAACCTCCTATTTCTGATGTTTTGATAATAAATGGCGTAAGTTATCAATTTCTGTTGAAGAGAGCTTATCGTCTTCAAGGTAAGAAGCCAGCATAGAAGAAAGATTTCCATTATAATATCGCTTTAAAAAGAATTGCTTTCCTGGCGTATATATTCATCTTCTTGGACTAATGGAGTATAGACAAATACCCGGCTTTGTTTTTCGCAGGAAAGAGCTTTTTTGGAAACAAGTCTCTTGATAAGAGTTTGAATTGTTTTTGGACTCCAGCTGGTAGTTAGAGTAAGTTTTTCTGTAATTTCATTTGTATTGATGGGAGCATATTTCCATACAATTTTCATAACTTCAAATTCGGCTTCTGAAATCTGGGGTAGTGACATAATAAAATCCTCCTGCTAAATCCTACATATGTAATAAATATATTATATTACTTGTAGAAGAAAAAAGTCAAATGGCAGATGATATATAGAATATAAAATTAATAATGTAGAGGCAATAAAGGTGAAAAAGATAGAAATTATTGAGAGAATCACAGATGCTAATGGAAGCATAAGTGAAAACATATTGACTAGCTGGGAACATAAAAACCAATTCATACCGGAAATTATAAGGTTTGGAGAATTAAAAATATATCTACAGGAACGAATTGTTAAAAAGAATGATAGTGATGTTCATCTTTCAAAATATGAATATGATATTTTACTTTTTTTTAGCGAAAAGTCCAGGTAGAATATTTGGAAAAGAAATGGTTTATGATCTGGTATGGAATGAACCTTATTCCGGTGATTATAATGTGGTTATGCGACATATCTGCAATATCAGAGAAAAAATAGAAGATGATCCTGGACAACCATTATATATACAAACAGTACGAGGTGTAGGATATCGGTTTAATGGGAATTTAGGCAGCGAGTGAAATCGCTGCCTATTATTATGGTTTTACAAAGAAGGGAGTTGGTTATGAGAAGATCTTTGTATTTCAGGAGCATCCTGTTTGAGATATTTGGACAGGTTTTGATGTATCAATTCCAACTCTTTTATTTCTTGCTTAAAAGAAACGTATTGAGTATTTAGTGATTCCTTTCTGGAAATAAGATCTGCAATTTGCTCTTGTAACTTATTGGAATTAAGATGTTTCAGGTCTATACCATTTTCCTGTAAAATATGTTCAGCACCAGCGAAAAGAATAATTTGAGATTCATATTTACGGAAATAACGATCTGGATCTTTGGAGCTTTTATAATGGTCGTCGTAAATTTTATTTTTCTGATATTGTTCGGCATATTTTAGCATTTCTCGAAGATGGCGTATCTGAGACTCGAGAGAAACAACAGAGGTATTTACCTCTTTTTGCTGCATATGTAACAAGGCTATGCGGTCTTCAAGTTCTGAAAAATTATGTAGATTATGTGTGAACATCTTGTTATATTCAGCAGAGACAATTTTTAAATTTTCCTTATTTGCCCATTTCTGAAGTCCAATGTTTCCTGCTATATTGGGAGCATTGGTATCTATTAATTTGTTATGAACAGAAGGAAAAATAGCTTTCTGACGTTTATTTTCAATGCGTTCTTTGATACGTTCTTTAGTAAAATTTTTTCCTAAAGATTTAGCACTTCCACGCACTGGACGGGACATATCGGGAGAACGAAAGGTAATGTATTTTCTGCTGCTTTCGCCAAATTCTGCGTTTTTTATTTCATATCCTTTAGCTTCCATAAATGCAAGAAATTCTGAGTAAGTGGAAACAATTCGGATTGTCTGGTTGATATCTTTTCGCAGCTGCGCTTTTTTACTGGATTCAGATTTATTTGCAGCCCATTCATTGTATTTCATTCCTTTTTTACCATCTGGCATAATTGTGGACAGGTTATGTTCCTGGCATAAAGTGTCGCTGAGATTTCGTATTTTCCAGTAATTCTTTTTACAGTCATGGTAATGAGAAAAAGTGATGTTATCTGCAGAACAGAAAATTAAATGGTTATGTACATGACCTTTATCAGTGTGTGTTGTCAGAACATAGGAGTATTTTCCCTCCAGTAAGCGATCCGCAAGTTCTTTGCCAATTTGATGGGCTTCTTCATAGGAAACTTCACCAGGGGAAAATGCCTGAATCAGATGAAATGCCTTATTTGTATTGTGCGGATCTCTGCAGTCATGTGTATGATCCAAAGTGTATTTAAAGTCAAGAACGGCTGTTTCGGGAGAGCAGGCAAAGGAAGAAATATATAGATTCTGGTCAGTTTTATCTGGATTGCAGATGTATTCTATTGCTTTATTAACGGTTGTTTTGATACCATGGATTTTTGTAACTGCCATATTTTTTCCATTAACTCCTTTATATCGTCCAGGTCCTTTGGGTAAACTGTATTGGTACTGTTTATACGATGGGTGATCTGATTCAAATTGCTGCTGATATTGCCCAGCAGGGTATTCATTTTTCGGATATGAGAGTAGTCTACTTCATATACAAATCCATATAAGATCATTTTCCGTAGAAAGGCAGATTTGCTTTTCATCCTGGAAAGACGATATTTTTCTTCTAAAATGTATTGTTCGTCATCATTCAAATAAAATTGTACGGGATGAATTCTGGTACGTTTGCTCATTGAAATCCTCCAATTCGTTTTTTTCTATAAAAAAGAGTACAAAAAAACTGTCTAACCAGTTCGGCTATGACAGTTATGGTACTTGGTTTTTTGTTGGTTTGGACAGATGTATCTGTAAGTTATTTTAACAGGACTGGGTGAAAGCGTCAAATTAAGAAATTATAAAATATGAGAGGGCCAGGGATACTCCCTGATACATTTTGGTAGAATGAACCGGAAAGGGAATTTGACAAAATGAGCCAGGTGTCATGACACTGGCAGTGCTTGCTTCTTTTGGGGTGTAGCCTGCAAAGCAGGCTATGCAAAAGCTATAAAACATAAATGGAACTGTGAGAAGTGGTTGAGAATATAATCCTGATAGCGTATAATCAGAGCAAGAAATCGTAAGTGAGGGATAAATTTGAAACGTGAGGAAATTTTTCAATATGTGAAAGAGCAATATGGAACGGAACCGGAATATTTATGGAAAAAAGATCCTGATTCTGCGGTGCTTCGACATAAAAATGGAAAATGGTATGCTATAATTATGGCAGTGGAAAAGAAAACACTGGGATTAGAAGAAGATGGAAAAATTAATATCCTGGATGTAAAATGTGATCCTGATCTGGTTGGGATGATTATTCAAACGTATGGATTTTTACCGGGGTATCATATGAATAAGCAACACTGGATTACGATTCTTTTGGATGATTCTGTCAGTGAAGCTAAGACGCTGGATTTTCTGGATATGAGTTATGATTTAATTGACAGTGGGAAGTAATAAAAAAGGAAGCCTTTCAGAAAAATCTCTGATCGGCTCCCAGGTATTCATTCTGGATATGTATAAGTTGATCTTTGCAACAGGATATTTTCCCAATCTCGTTCATGGCGCAACACTCGGAGAATATGAATCTCTTTTGTTTCTTCCATTATAATATAAAAAATAATAGATGGCGGAAAAGATCTTTTATGTATGGAATATCCTCTGTACAGAATTTGAGTTCGGGGAAAGGCAGTACTGAACTGGCCTAAATTCTGCATTTGTTCTTTCAGATCAGATTGAAAACGGTCAGCACGTTGCTGGCCGAATTCTTCTTCAATATAATCTGCAATGTCTGTGACATCGTAAATTGCTTCCCAGGTTAAAATAATTTTATATTCTTGCATTTCTTCGTGCATCCCTTAATTCTGTGATTTTGCGAAAAGCATCTTCCAGTGGCAATTCACGACCAGCTTCCATATCATCAATTCCCCGGTCTAACATGCGGAGAAGATGATTGTTTTCCTGGTTTTTATCGGTTGTAGGGACTTTTTTTGTTAATTCCATGAAATCACTCCAATCATACGGTTTATAAATAGTGTATGTTGTTCAGAAGTATCTATCCATAGTTTAGCATAGAATGGGCAGCAATACAATTGAATTATTTTGCAGGAGCGTCCGTCAGACCAAGAAGATATTCGCAGGAAACATTAAATACTTCGGCCAGTGCGACAACTTCGTAGTCGGGAACGAAACGTGTGCCTTGTTCAATTCGCAGGATTGCCAGATCATTAAAATCATATCCTGCAAGTTGTAATTTGGCAGCGAGTGTTTTCTGAGTAAGATTATGAGCCTTTCGTAATTCTTTTACCCGTTGTCCTATTCTGTTTTTACTGTTCGTTTTTTTATCCCAATAAATAATCATTCTGATCCTCAAAAGTTTCTAAAGATGAAGTATTATTATTGATTTTAAGGAAAAATATTGTTACTATACTTCTAAAGATGAAGTTTTGGAAAGTTTATTTGATTTTTGAAATAAGAAAATGATAATGCTGCCTGTAATGAGAAATAATTCTAGTGAGAGGTGGAAAGAAGATGAATGAATTTTATGAAGCAGTATCGAATTTATTTGAGGAATTGCGCTGTGACTCCGGAGAAAGAGAATATACAGTACAGCCGGAAGAATGGAAAGAAGCAGAGAAGAATTTGAAACAAATACAAAAGAAGCTGCCACTACATCTGGAAAAAATCCCAGAGCGTGAGCAGAATTTCTGGAATAAATATCTGGATCAGTTAGAACATTTCCATTATGAAGAGGAGCAGCGGGCTTATTACCAGGGAATGATGGATGTAGTTGAGTTTCTTATTAATATAGGGGCAATAAAGAAATCCACGAATGTTAAGAGAATGATAGAAAAATATGCACGTTAAGAGTGGCGGTATGGGAAACCATACCGCTTCTTCAGAATAATTCAGATAGAATTCAAATGAATTTCAGGGATCTTGTTTATCGTGGTCTGTAGGAATTTTGTATGTGCGCAGGTATGCTTCTACGATGGCAAGGATAGCGGTAATTTGCTCATCGTTGCATTTTGACAGGTACATGAGCAGGCGTTGATAATCAAGATTATCTGTATGATTGTTTGGATAAAACAATGGTTCAGGAGGAACATTTAAAGCGCGTACCAGTTTTCTGATTTTATGAAAACTGGGAACTCGGCCCCCATTTTCAATTTCCTTTAAATATCGGCTGGACATTTCTGCTTTTTCAGCTAATTCTTCATAAGTCAATTTTTGCTCGTGTCGGGCGTTCTTAAAAAACAATCCCAGTTCTTTATCTGTTTGTTTTGGCATATGATACACCTCCATGTTTAGTGTATAGTTCCCTTTCTTGAAAGAAAATGAACTAATATTTCACTAAAAAAGAGGGTGATATTTCACTTTTTAAAAGACATATAAAATTCTGAATTTCCGTAAAACAGATCCGGAGGTATAGGAAAGATTAAGAATTTTATTGTCTGGTATCATATCCGTCATTACGTGACGGATGAAATAGATAAATAGTTCAAAAAAGCAAATAAATTTCTTTACCTCAAAAAGTGAATTATATGCCACAAAAAATGATGGCAAAATATTATCTTTTGATATAAATAGCGTCCGATGGGCTAAAAACTACCCATTAGGACGTTTTTTATATACCTCAAAATACAGGAAAAACAATTTTCTCGTATTTATTAAGAAATTTTTTAAAAATTTCTTCCCACACCCCGACAAATGCACTCATCCGTTTGGGATATGTGTGAAGGGGAAGCAAGAACTTTGCTTATTGCCTACCGGCGGGGAAGGAGGTGAACTCTTATGGAGCAATCCTCTTTTCAAGATGAGCAGACAGTCAGACATCAGTTTGATTCTCTGTGCAAGCTGGCATTGAAAAGTGAAGTTATTAATTATGAAAAGCATATGGCATATCGCCAGAAGTATGAAGTGATGTTGTCAGAATTATCAGAAAAGGAGTTGAGCAGACTTTTTATAATGGATGAGCATGAAATGGAAACACATCGTTTTCAGGTCCTGGGTTACGACATAGAAGTCAAAGATGCATTGATTGCTGAAGCACTGCAGACACTTACTGAAAAGAAAAGGAATGTTGTGTTATTATCATATTTTATGGATATGAGTGATGCAGACATTGCCAGAGAAATGAATCTTGTACGCAGCACAATTAATGAGCATCGTAGACGATCACTGGAACTGATGAGAAAAAATATGGAGGAATCTGCAAATGAAAAAAAGTAAAAAACAGAAATGCGCATTTGATTTGCTGCCATTCCATGTTATTGAGGCAGCATCAACTGGTGATACTGAGGCAATCCAGGCAGTGTTGAAGCATTATGAAGGGTACATAACAGTTTTGGCTACCAGAAAAATGTTTGACGAATTTGGACAGGTGCATTACTGTGTAGATGAAACTCTGCGTCAACGCCTGGAAGCAAAACTGATTACTAAGACCTTGGGATTTGATACGAAATCATATGTAAGGAAAAGTAATCAGTAAAGGGAGTATTTAATATAGATTCCTTTTCCCCTTCAGGAATTTTTGTACCTTGAAAATTGTATATTGTTTTACATACAGGACGTGAAGATATGTAGAGCCACTAGGTAAATCCGCCATGATATATCTGCTCTGTTAATGGAGTAAATACGAGGAAATGCTGAAATATAACATTGAAGTAAAGGTATGGAGCGAGAAGAATTTGACAAAATGTGTAGCAGCTGCACAGGGCGACGAAGCATATCTGTGATAATGATACTTCCAGAAAAAATCTGGTCATATTTAATGACGGTGCAAAACCGATGTGGGCAGAGTACTGAACTGCCACCTGTATTGTAATTTTATCTGCCGATGACAGTGTATAAAATTGTAAATTGTCATGGGCAGATAAAAATGTTTTGTCCAAAGAGAAAAGGAGGAGAGAAGAGTGGCGATTAAAATTGAAAAAGGTAAGATTCCAATTTGGGAAAAATATATGCTTACGGTGGATGAAGCAGTGCAATATTTTGGAATAGGTGAAAAGAAAATAAGGATGCTTATTTCGGAACATCTAAATTCAGAATGTTGCTTTACAGTCCAGGTGGGGTGTAAGTCATTGATTAACCGTAAGAAATTTGAGGCCTTTCTGGATCAGACTACGTCTTTGTAAAAAATATACGAATAATTTAGCACTTTAAAGTGGAAATGTTGGCCCTGGTATGATATAATACCTATATCGTGCTAGGGCTTCTTCGTAGAAAGGGGCGAAGACGTTTGGGTAAAACAAAACGTGACCAAAAACGACGAGATAAAAAAGGTCGAATTTTACGAAACGGAGAAAGTCAGAGAAAAGATGGAAGATATGCGTTTGTATATACAGATTGTTATGGAAAGCAGAAGTTTTTGTATAGTTGGAAATTAGAGCCAACAGATTCTCTGCCAACTGGATGCAGACCATGCTTAGCTCTAAGGGAAAAAGAAAAAAATATCCAAAGAGATTTACATGATGGTATAGTACCTTACGGAGGAAATTTAACAGTTTTGGATTTGGTTCAAAAATATATTGGACAAAAAAAGGGGGTTCGTCATAATACTCAGGCGAACTATGATTTTGTGATCAATATAATAAAAAAAGAAGAATTCGGAACCAGAAGAATAGATAAAATAAAATTGTCGGATGCAAAAGCATGGTTTATTAAGCTGCAAGCAGATGGAAGAGGATACAGTTCCATTCACAGTGTGCGTGGAATTGTAAGACCTGCATTTCAGATGGCAGTTGAAGATGATTTACTGCGCAAGAATCCTTTTGAATTTCAATTATGTACAGTTGTCGTAAATGACAGTGTTACAAGACAGGCAATTACAAAAGAACAGGAAGAGTTATTTCTGGAGTTTATCCGAAATGATGACCATTACTCAAAATACTATAATGGAATGTTTATTTTGTTTAAGACTGGACTTCGTATTTCTGAGTTTTGTGGATTGACAGTGAAAGATATTGATCTTCAGGAGAGAAAAATCAATGTGAATCATCAGCTTCAGAGAACCAGAGGAATGCAGTACGTCATTGAAGATACCAAAACTTCAAGTGGAACACGAATGTTGCCGATGACAGATGAAGTTTATGAATGTTTTGAACAGATTGTGAAAAACCGTAAAAAAGTAAGGGTTGAGCCGATTATAGATGGATATAGTCGATTTCTATTCCTGGATAAAAAAGATATGCCTGAGGTAGCACTCCATTGGGAAAAACATTTTCAATGGGCGTTAGGAAAGTATAATCGTACTCATGAGGAACAAATGCCAAAGATCACGCCTCATGTATGCAGGCATACATATTGTTCCAATATGGCGAAAGCTGGAATGAATCCGAAAGCACTCCAATATTTAATGGGACATTCTGATATAGGGGTTACGTTAAATGTATATACGCATCTGGGATTAATTGATGCAAAAGAAGAGATGAATAGGATTGCAAAACTGGCATAGTATGATAAAATAATAGAAAAAAGAATTAAGAATAATCTGATTATAAGGTTCTTAGAAAGCCTGTTTTCCAGGCTGGTTATTACTAAGAAGTTACTAAATTTGGATAAGAAAATATACGAATTTATGCTGTGATATACAGGAAAATGACAGGATTGAAGATTATCGGAAAATGCCTGTAAACAGCGTAAATACAGCATTTCAAGGAGTTTTAAGCAATGATAAGTGTGTTATTTGTCTGCCACGGCAACATCTGCCGCTCACC
>ENA-OQED01000455-OQED01000455.1-human-gut-metagenome-genome-assembly--contig:-NODE-455-length-15984-cov-0.934792_pt1 | contig 15984 bp, 16 predicted proteins | sample MGYA00242790_ERZ504625 | MGnify/ENA primary metagenome ERZ504625 (study PRJEB26092, sample SAMD00036345) | human gut metagenome | host: Homo sapiens | study: EMG produced TPA metagenomics assembly of...
AAACGTGCCGAGCGCTTTTCCGTCAACGGTCAGACCGCGCTTTTTGAGCTCGCGCACGGCCAGCGGTACGAGCACCAGCCCGCCGACCAGAAAGCGGCTGAAGTTGAGCTGGATGGGGTTTAATTGTCCGGCAATGCACTTGAGCGCGACCTCCATGCTGGAAAACAGCAGCGTCGTGATCAGGATGTAAAGATATCCGCGTTTCATATCCGTACCTTCTTTTTTTGTTTCACAGATGCTTTTCGTTGTAACACCATTTTGACCGCTTGTCAAGCGGTATCAGCCCGAGAAATACGCTGCACCCCGCGTCCGATTCGGCAGCGGGCACAGGGCACAGAAAGCGCGGTATCAGCGCGGCAGACGGCCGGCATTGCGCTCCCAGAACACACCGTCGGCATAGCCCTGAATGGCGGGGTTTTCGGCTGCCATTTCCAGCCGCTTTTCCGCCCAGGCGCAGTATTGCTCACTGCGCTCAATGGCGACGAAGCGGCGGCCGAGCTTGCGCGCCGTCACGGCCGTCGAGCCGGACCCGGAAAAGGGGTCGAGCACGATGCCGCCGGGGTCTGAGCTCGCGAGGATGAGCTTTGCCAGCAGCTTCTCAGGCTTTTGCGTCGGGTGGGCGGTGTTTTCCGGCATCGACCAGTAGGGTACGGAGATGTCGTCCCAGAAGTTTGACGGGTACGTGTTGCGGAATTTTCCGTCGGGCGTGTCCTCCCAGTCCTTCGGCCGCCCGTCGGCGCGATAGGGCGCGCGCACGCGCCGGCGCATCTTCACGGCGTCGACATGGAACGTGTAGTCGTCCGTGCGCGTGGCAAACCAGATGTCCTCCATGCCGTTTTTCCAGTTATGCTGTGCCCCACGGCCCTTTTCCCGCTGCCATGTGATGCGGTTTTGCAGCCGGAAATACTCCTTGAGCGTCAGGCCGATGATCGGGCTCGAGCGCCAGTCGCAGCAGACGTAGATCGAAGCATTCGGCTTGAGCAGCGGCAGCAGCAGCTCAATCCATGCGCGGGTGAAGGCGGCGTAGTTGGCGTCCGTCATGCGGCGGAAGGCGCCGCCGGCGAATTCCTTCGTGAGGTTGTACGGCGGGTCGACGATCAGCAGGTCAGCAAAGCCGCGCGGCAGGTGCGGCGCGACCTGAAACGTGTCGCCGCAGATGGTGCGGTCACACACGGCGTCAAGCGGGACATCCTGCGCAACGCGCAGGCAGCGCGCGAGATATTCCGGCGCGTCCTGCGGCAGGAAGTCGATTGTCTTGTTGCGTTCGGCTTTCATGGCGTCACCTCGCTGTAAAAAAGAAAGGACCCAATCTGAAAAGATTGAGTCCTCTTTTTGTGGCGGAGAAGGAGGGATTCGAACCCTCGATACCCTTGTGGGGTATACACGATTTCCAATCGTGCGCGCTCGACCAGGCTACGCGACTTCTCCACGCTCTGTTTGGGTTGCTTTCATTTCAAATTGTCAGCTTGCACATTATAATCAAAATTTCCCGTAAAGTCAAGTACCAATTTGAAAGATTCGCATTTTGCGTGTATTTGTTCAGAAAATCAGCCGGGTGAGCAGTGCCCGCACGCACTGCGCGTGGCGTGCATCCTGCTGCGCCATGGTGCGCAGCGTTTCCTTGAGCGGCATCGGCGCAGCATCTGCTGCCGCGCCCAGCTGCGCACTGAGCACCTGCTCCTGCAAATAAGCACAGCGCAGATCCGCCGCCGCCGTGCTCAGCCGCGGACAGGCGGCGGGCAGGGCACAGAGCGCGCCCGTGCGCAGAAAATACTCTGTTTGCAGCGCTCTGAGCTGCGCGCGCTCCTGCGCTGCGATCTGTCCGAGCGGCTGCCGGACGGCGCACACACGCTGCGCGAGTGCGGCATAGAAGGCAGCGCCGGCAGCCTTTGCGCAGATACAGCCGCGCAGCTGCGCCGTGATTGCGTCCGGCTCCGGCTGCGCGGGCGCTGCTGTGATGCCTGCCTCGCCAGTCACACGCTGCCAGACGCGCAAAAACGCGGCGCTGTCGAGAAAAACGGGGTCATTCATCTTCCATCCCTCCGCTTCATGCTATGCCCGGCTTGCAAAAATGTGCGGGATGTGCCATAATCGCAGCAGAGACTTTTCACCGGAGGCGACCATCATGGCTCGATTTTTCATAGCAGGTACGAATTTTCCGAACGGCCGGGCAATCATCCGCGGCCGCGATGCCGACCATATCCGCGTGCTGCGCCTGCGCGCGGGCGACGACATCGTCATCTGCGACGGGGCGGGACGCGACTATAAGTGCCGCCTTGTGCAGACGCTTGAGCATGAGGCCGAGGCCGAGGTCATTGAGGTCGTGCCGTGCAAGGCCGAGCCCACGGTGCGCACGACGGTGTTTGCGGGCTTGCCCAAGGGTGAGCGCAGCGATTTCCTTGTGCAAAAGTGCACCGAGGCCGGTGCGTCCGAGATTGTGTTCTTCTCCTGCACACGCTGCGTGGCCAAGGCTGCCAATATCGAAAAGAAGGTCGAGCGCTGGCAGCGCATCGCCGAGGAGGCGGCAAAGCAGTCGGGACGCGGCATCATCCCGCAGGTGCGCTACACGGAGGACTATGTCAGTGTGCTCAACGACGCGCTGCACACCGACCTGCCGCTGTTCATGTATGAGACCGGCGAGCGCGAGACCATCCGCGACGCCATCGAGCACGCGGCGCAGCCGGTCGCGTCCGCTGCCATCATTACAGGGCCGGAGGGCGGCTTTGCGGAGTTCGAGGCCGACATGGCGCGCAAGCTCGGCATGCACATCTGCTCCATGGGCGAGCGCATCCTGCGGTGCGAGACTGCGCCGGTCGTCGCGCTCACGGCGCTGATGTACGGCACGGGAAATCTGTGAACTTTTTTTGAATCGGGGCTTGACAAGCGCATATGGGTATGTAATAATACTCCACGCAATCAAATGAATATCCAAGGAAACCTCAAGGATCGGCGCGGCCGAGACTGGAGGCGGAGGAGACTCTGGAGAATCCCGTGCAAAACGGGTGCCGAAGGTGTAAGGCGCAAGCCGAATCTCTCAGGCAAAAGGACAGAGCGAGTGCCCGACTTGTGCGGGTGTTCAGGCGCTGTTTGTTCTCTGGAGCTGCTGGTCAGATAGACCGGCAGCTTTTTGCTTTGCAAAAAATCAATGCAGAGGGAGAAACAACATGGAAACTTTACTCAAAATCGTGCAGACTGTCAACATGTACCTGTCAGACTATGTGCTGGTCATCCTGCTCATTGGTGCGGGTCTGTATTTCACGATCCGCACGAAGTTTGTGCAGGTGCGCTGCTTCGGCGAGGGCTGGCGGCGCTTCTTCGGCGAGTTCAGTCTCAACGGTGAAAAGCACAAGGCCGGCATGAGCTCGTTCCAGGCACTGGCGACGGCGGTTGCGGCGCAGGTCGGCACCGGCAACATCGTCGGCGCCTGCGGCGCGATCCTCATCGGCGGTCCCGGCGCGATCTTCTGGATGTGGTTCATCGCATTTTTCGGCATGGCGACGATCTATGCCGAGGCGGTGCTCGCACAGGAGACCCGCGTGGTCGAGCCTGACGGCACGATCCTCGGCGGCCCGGTGTACTACATCAAGCATGCCTTCCCGAACGGCTTCGGCAAGTTCCTTGCGGGCTTCTTCGCGGTCGCGATCATCCTTGCGCTCGGCTTCATGGGCTCTATGGTGCAGTCCAACTCCATCGGCGAGGCGTGCCAGAACGCATTCCACATTCCGAGCTGGGTCATGGGCCTGATCGTCTGTGCCATCGCGGCATTCATCTTCATCGGCGGTGTGCAGCGCATCGCCTCCGTCACGGAGAAGATCGTGCCGGTCATGGCCTGCCTGTATCTGCTCGGCGGCTTCATCGTGCTCATCGCCCGCATCCGCTACGTGCCGGAGACCTTCGGCATGATCTTCAAGTATGCTTTCATGCCGGACGCCATCATCGGCGGCGGCATCGGCTACGCGCTCAAGACGGCCATCAGTCAGGGCGCAAAGCGCGGCCTGTTCTCCAACGAGGCCGGCATGGGCTCGACCCCGCACGCGCACGCGCTGGCCAACGTCAAAAATCCGCACGAGCAAGGCACGGTCGCAATGATCGGCGTGTTCATCGATACGTTCGTCGTGCTGACGATGACGGCGCTCGTCGTTATCTCCACGCTTTACGCCGGCAACGGCCCGCTGGCGCACGGTGCGGTCGACGGCATTTCCAAGACGAACATGGCGCAGCTTGCGTTCTCGAGCGTGTTTGGCGAGACGCTCGGCAATGCCTTCGTGGCGATCTGCCTGCTGTTTTTCGCGTTTTCGACCATCGTCGGCTGGAACCTCTTCGGCCGCATCAATGTCAACTATCTCTTCGGCAAGAAGGCGAACCTCCCGTACTCCATCATCGCCCTCGTCTTCATCTTCCTCGGCTCCTGCCTGTCCAATGATCTTGTCTGGGAGCTGACGGATATGTTCAACCAGCTCATGGTGCTGCCGAACGTTATCGCGCTCATGGCGCTCTCTGGCCTTGTGGCCGTGGCCGCGCGCAAGAGCGGTGACGTGCACGAGCGCGAGCTGCACAAGTAAATTACACATATATAGGAAAACCGCCCTGTGCTATTTTGCACAGGGCGGTTTTGCGTTTTGCTCACTTGCAGCGGCGCAGCACCTCAAGCGTGTAGCGCCAGACGCGCTGCACGGAGGCGATGTGCATCCGCTCACGGCAGGTATGGATCTCCGTCAGGTCAGGGCCGAAGGACACGCAGTCGAGGCCCGGCAATTTCCCGGCGAACAGACCGCATTCCACGCCTGCGTGGATGGCCTCCACCTTCGGGTCGTGACCATACTGCTCGCGGAAGACATCGATCATCCGCTCACGCAGCGGCGAGTCCTTGCGAAATTCCCACGCGGGATAGTCGCCCGAGACGTCAACACTGCCGCCAAGCTGCGCCATCAGGCAGCGCAGACGCGCGACGAGCATCTCCTTCTGCGTGGCCACGCTGCTGCGCACGCAAAACGACGCCTGCACGCACTGCTCGCTCGTGGTCAGGATGCCGAGGTTCAGCGACGTCTGGACCAGTCCCGGAATGTCCTGGCTCATGGCCTGAATCCCATTCGGCAGGCAGCAGAGCATACACACGGCGCGCTGCGTGGACGCCGCGTCCATCGGCGGCATCTGCGGCTGCACCGGCTCTGCGCGCACGAACACATCCGGGTCGGCTGCCGCGTATTCGTGCCGGAGTGCCGCGTCCATGTCCGCGATCGCAGCCTGCGCCGCATCGGAGTCGGCGACGGTGATGACGGCGCGGCTCTCGCGCGGGATCGGCATTGTCCTTCAGTCCGCCGTCGACGCAGACGACGCGCAGCGCCGTGCGCGCACCGACAGCGTACAGCACCCGCCCGAGAAGCTGGTTTGCGTTGCCGCGCCCTTTGTCGATCTCCGCGCCCGAATGGCCGCCGAGCAGGCCGCTGACCGTGACGGTGAGCGCCGTGCCCGGAAACGCCGCGCGCGTGACCGGCAGCGTGCACACGGAGACATTGCCGCCCGCGCAGCTGACGGTGAGGATACCCTCATCCTCGGAGTCGAGGTTGAGCATCGTGCGCCCTTGGAGCACAGAGGCGTCGAGTGCCTCCGCGCCGAGCATACCGGTCTCCTCATCGACCGTGAGCACTACCTCGAGCGGCGGATGCGGGATGTCGTCCGCGTCCAGAATGGCAAGCGCCATCGCAACGGCGATGCCGTCGTCCCCGCCGAGGGTCGTACCGCGCGCGCCGATCGTGTCACCGTCCACAAAGAGGTCGAGCCCTTCGCTGGTCATGTCCTTTGCGCAGTCCGGCGCGGTCTCGCAGACCATGTCCATGTGCCCCTGCAGGATGACCGGCGCGGCGGCCTCATAGCCCGGTGTGCCGGGGCAGAAGATGATGACATTGTTGTATTCATCCTGAATGTGGCGCAGACCGCGCGCGGCGGCAAAGCGCACGAGATAGTCGCTGATCGCTTTCGTGTTTCCCGAGCTGTGCGGGATGGCGCACAGCTGCTCAAAGTGCGCAAAGACGGCCTGCGGCTGAAGCTTTTCCAAAATCGGCATGGTGTGTCTCCTTTTCTTGATGTGAAACCGGCGGACACGGTCGTGCCCGCCGGTGAGTGATCAGACTTCTTCCGGGATCTGTACCCGGGACAGGGAAGCGCGGATGTTGCCCGTGAACAGCAGACTCAGGCGGTGGATCTGCGTCTCGAGATCCTCCTTCATCCCGTTTTCGAGCCACGCATAGAAAATGTCCGTGATGCCGAAGCGGTAGAGGTCGCACACGAGCTTTTTGTCCTGATCGCTCACGCGCAGGCCCTTTGACTGCCGCTCGACATAGCTGCGCATCATTTCCTCGGACACGCGGTCGACGTGCCTCTCCAGCTCCAGCCGGTGTGAGGAGGTGTAGATGTGGTAGACGGCGCGCTTGTGCTCGCGCGCAAAGCGGGACGCAGTGATCATGCACTCCTCCCAGCTGCCGGTGGCCTCGAACTCGGCGACCGCCCGGTCGGTCTCACGGCGCAGGATAATGTCGAGCAGCTCAAAGAGATCGGAGTAGTGATAGTAAAACGTCCGGCGCGTGATCTGGCATTCTTCTACGAGCTGCGTCACGGTGATCTTGTCAAACGGCTGCTCGGACAGCAGCTTCAGGAACGTGTCCTGGATGGCGGCTTCGGTCAAATGTGCCAAGCGGGATTCCACCTTTCTGGGGGTGCGGCGCGGTCATCGCGCGGCTGGATTCTGGTCCTGTGCGGGGAGATACTCGATGTGCGCATAGCTCCTGCGCGCAGAAACGGTGTCGCACAGGAAGGTATAGACTTTCTTATGCAGATCCCCGCCGGGCGCTGCGCGGCGGCAGGGCTGGGTCGGGATAAAACGGGTCGCTCACAACGACGGTGATGCGCGGCGGTAGCGCGCGCAGCAGCTTTCTCTGCCGGTAGATGACCGCCGCGGCGACGACGGGCAGCTGCTCGCGCACAGGTAGGCAAACGACGTGTCCGGAAACGGACGGATGCCGTTGTAGTACGGCCAGATGTGTGCCTCTGGATAGATCATCACGGCCTGACCGCGTTCGAGCCGGCGGTGCATGGCGGCAAGAAACTGCCGCGTGCCCTCAATGGTATTCGCCAGCGGGATCGCGCCGAGCATCTGTACGATGTTGCGCACGCCCGGGATCGAGACGGTGTCGGCAGAGGTGATGATGTTCGCGCGCCGCGGAAACGCCAGCAGCGTCGGGATGAAGGCATCGGCCAGCGTGTTCGTGTGGTTGCCGTAGAGGAAGTATCCGCCCGGCAGCGCGCGCAGCGCCTTGCGGTTTTCAATGCGCAGGCCGAACACAAGCTTGCAGTACAAAAACAGAAACGGTGTCATCACCATCCGGTATACGACGAAGGCGAGCGCGTTCCAGAGCGGTCCCTTGTGCTCATACGGGAAATCCGCGCCGATCTGCTTCGGGCGGATGCGCCCGTTGGTCGGCGCAAAGTCGTCGTGCAGCGGGTCGTGATAGTAGATGGTCTTGCGGCTCATGCCGGATCACCGACCAGTGCGGCGGCGTCAAAGAGCATCTGCTCCATCTGGCGCATACAGTTCTGCTGCTCAAACTGCGTGCCGCTGTCGAGATATCTGCGGCTGTAGTCGGCGCGCTCGTCCGGGTGACTCACCCAGTAGTCGATCTTGCGCGCCATGTCCTCTGCATCCTTATTTTTAAATAGAGACTTTTCGTCGAGTGCGAAGGCCTTGGCCGCGCTCTTGGGCGAGTCGGCGATGACCGGCACCAGTCCGCAGGCGATGGCCTCCAGACAGGCGATCGACTCGATCTCCACCTCGGCAGGGTGGCAGTAGAGGTCGGCGCAGCGCAGCAGGTTCAGCAGCTCCTGCCGCGTGAAGAACGAGATCTCCATGTCCACGCCGCAGCGCTCGGCAAGGTGACGGTAGTGCGCCTCGCGCGGGCCTTCACCGGCGAGGATGAGATGGATCTGCTCGCGGTAGGCCGAGCGGCCAATGGCCTCGATGAGGATCTCCTGATTCTTTTCGCTCGACAGACGGCCGGTCGAGACGATGAGGAACTTGTCCTCGAGCCCCTCCGGACGCGTGGCCGGGCCGGGCGTGAACATGCTGTTGACGCCGTTGGAGATCACGCGGCCGTTCGTCGGGCCGACAACGGCCTCAAACGTGTCGCGGATGAACTGCGTGGGGTAGTGGATGATGTCTGAATACTGGTACACCATCTGATAGCACGCGCGGTACACGCCGCGGTTGATGGCGGCCGAGTCCTTGCACAGAAAATGCGCCGTGACGTTTTCCGCCTGACAGTGAAAGCTCGACGTGATGGGCTTGTTGTATGCCTTGGCGATCTTTACCGCCGTGTGCGACAGGCGCAGCACGAACGTCGTGTGCACAACGTCACAGTCGCGGATCGCCTCCTCGAGGATGGCGCGGTCCACGCGCGGCAGCGTCACGCCGTTGCGCTCCACGATCGGGTTGAGCAGGTAGAGGTTGCGCTCCGGCACGACGTAGAAGCACTCGTTTCCGGCCTTGTCCTGATCGGCGCAGACCACACGCACGGTGTGCCCCTGCGCGCGCAGATACCGGATGAGATTCATGCAGGCGATGGTGGTGCCGTTGTTCTCCTCACCCAGGATATCGCAGACAATCGTAATCGTCATTGTGTCGTATCATTCCTTGTATTTAGAATTGGCAGGGGAGTGTCTGCCGTAAGATGCGACGCTCATCATTGTAACCGGCAAAAATGAGAGCCGCATTAGAAAACGGTTTTTTTCGACAGATCGTTCGTCATATCCAAAAAAACCTCACCCTATCATAACATATTTGTGCGTGTGAGAAAACTACCCACGTGACCGAAATTGTGACATGAACCGGCGAAAGTTTGCAAAAATCTGTGCCCTCTTGAATTCAGCGGCCGAATCATGTATGATAATAAACAGCAACTGTGCACATTTTTTGTTTGAGGGAGCAAATAAATTATGACAGATTTTCAGAAAATGTATCAGGACAAACTGACGACGCCGGAGCGTATCGCACAGCAGGTGCAGTCCGGCTGGCTCATCGGCATGGACACGGCGACTTCTCAGACGCCGGCCATCATGGCCGCAATGGCGCAGCACATCCGCAGCACCGACATCACCGGCGTGAAGGTGCAGACCCTGCTCGACGGCTATCCGTTCGACTTCTATACCGACCCGACGCTGGCCGGCAAGATGACAGGCTACAGCTGGTTTTCCAGCAGCGCGGCGCGCAAGGCGGTCAATGCCGGCTATGCCGACATCATCCCCGCGTACTACCGCGACTTCCCGACCCGCATCCGCACCGAGTATGACTATGACGCCGTGTGCGTCGAGGTCGCGCCCATGGACAGCCACGGCTACTTCAGCCTCGCGCTCAACGGCTCTTATATCGACACCATGCTCGATAAGACCAAGCGCATTTATCTCGAGGTCAACAATCGCCAGCCCCGCGCGCTGTGCGGCTCGCTGATCCACATCTCGCAGGTCGACGCGCTCGTGGAGTATCACCACGACCTGCCGGTGCTGCCGCCGGTGCAGCTTGACGACGTGAGCAAGACGATCGGCGGCCTCATCGCCGACCTCATCCCGGACGGCGCGTGCCTGCAGCTCGGCATCGGTGCGATCCCGGATGCGACTGGCATGGCGCTCAAGAGCAAGCACGACCTCGGCATCCACACCGAGATGTTCACCGACTCCATGGTCGAGCTGATCGAGTGCGGCGCGGTCAACAACAGCAAAAAGCAGATCCACCGCGGCAAGACCGTCACGACGTTTGCCTTCGGCTCGCAGCGCATCTATGATTTCGTCGACGACAACCCGTCCGTCGAGATCCTGCCGGTCGACTATGTCAACGACCCGAACGTCATCTGCCAGAACGACAACATGATCTCCATCAATGCGGCGGTCGAGGTCGACCTCTTCGGTCAGGTCTGCGCCGAGTCGGTCGGCACGAAGCATATGTCCGGCTCCGGCGGCCAGATCGACTACGTCCGCGGCGCCTGCCAGTCCCGCGGCGGCAAGAGCTTCATTGCCTTCACCTCCACGGCCAAGGGCGGCACGATCAGCAAGATCAAGCCCATCCTCACGCCGGGCGCCGTCGTCACGACGAGCAAGAACGACGTCGATTATATTGTCACCGAGTACGGCGTGGCGCACCTGCGCGGCCGCAGCCTCGGTGAGCGTGCCCGCCAGCTCATCGCCATCGCGCATCCCGACTTCCGCGACGAGCTGACCTTTGAGGCCAAAAAGCGCGGCATGATGATCTGATCTCATAGCCTGTCTTACAATGCAAATCCCGCTGTACCGCAACTCGCGGACAGCGGGGATTCTTTTGCCTTTTCCGCCGCAGACGCGTTCTGTATCTCGAAGCACATAATGGTGACGCGTGTTTCATCAAGAAACGTGATGTGTGCAAAAAGGTTACACTCGTCCTGCACTGGCGATTGTTCTCTTTTCGCAGCAAGACTATAGTGTAACCATAAAAAAGGGGACAGATGTGAAGCCTGCCCCAAAATCTATTGGAGGGATTTTCATGAAGAAAACGTGGAGCAAAGTGCTCGCCACCGTTTTGGTGCTGGCGATGGTGCTTTGCATGCCCGGCTTCGCAGCAAGTGTTGACACGGTCGATTATGATGCCGACCATGCGACCTCTGCTGACGAACTGACGGACGCGGACCTGCCGGAGCTGCTGTCGGCGAGCGGCAACCACTATCCGATCGTGATGGTGCACGGCCTGTTCGGCTGGGGCGGCACGGAGGTGCTCGGCCTGAACTACTGGGGCGGCTTCAGCAGCTTGCGCGACATTCTCAACAACGCCGGCTATGAGGTCTATACCCCGTCGATCGGCCCCGTCGCCAGCAACTGGGATCGCGCCTGCGAGCTGTATGCCTACCTCGTCGGCGGCACGGTCGACTACGGTGCGTATCACTCTGCCACGAATGGCCATGCCCGTTACGGCCGCACGTTCCCAGGCGTCCTGCCGGAGCTGAACAATCCGGACAGCGAGCTCAAGGTGCACCTGATCGGTCACAGCATGGGCGGCGAGACGATCCGTATGCTGGCGCAGCTGCTTGAAAACGGCGACGCCGACGAGCGCAATGCCAGCCGCGACGGCTCTATCAGCCGCTGTTCACCGGCGAGTGCCGCCACTGGATCGAGAGCATCACGACGCTGTGCACGCCGCATGACGGCAGCCAGTATGACACCAAGGTCTATCAGAACATCGGCGACCTGGCGCAGTATGCCATGGGCATCATCGGCACGGTCACCGGCTCGAATGTCAACGAGAACAACTTCGGCCTGGACTTCAAGCTCGATCAGTGGGGCCTGGTGCGCCAGCCCAACGAGTCCTATTCCAGCTACTTCAATCGTGTCATCAACAGCAAGATCTGGACGCAGCACACCAATGACCTGAGCGTCTATGACCTCGACGTCGACGGTGCGGCCGTGCTCAACGGCTACGCCAAGGCGCAGGATGATATCTATTACTTCTCCATTGCCTGCTCGAACACCCACCGCGATCCGCTGACCGGCCACTATCTGCCGAATGCCAGCATGAACCCGATGATGATCAAGAGCGGCACCTACATGGGCAGACACGTCAACTATGCGGTCGGCCATGTGAACATCACTCCGGAGTGGTGGGAGAATGACGGCATTGTTTCCGTCCGTTCCGCCATCCGTCCGCATGAGAACTCCACGGATCAGTACAACGAGAACTACGGCGTCGGTGCTGACGGCAAGATGACCTTCAAGTCCGGCACCAAGATGGGTGTCTGGAACTACATTGAAAAGATCGACAACACCGATCACATCAACATGGTTGGTCAGACGCAGAAGTCCACGCACGCCATGCTGCAGGAGAAATTCTTCGAGCTTGCCAAGATGCTCAACAGCATCCCGGTCAGAACCAGCGCCTCCGATACGCACATCTGCCCGGGCGCCGGCTTTACGGATATGCCGGCCTACAGCTCTTGGGCACATGAAGGCCTGGATTACTGCATCCAGAACGGCATCATGAGCGGCATGAGCGCCACGACCATCGCGCCGGACGGCGTGACCACGCGTGCGCAGCTGGTGGAGATGCTCTACTGCCAGGCCGGCAGCCCGAGGCCGCAAAGACCAGTCCCTTCACGGATCTGACGGAGAGCTGGTATGTCGATGCGGTCAACTGGGCCGCAGAGAAGGGTGTCGTGAGCGGCACCAGTGCTACCACGTTCTCCCCGAATGCAACGATCACGCGTCAGGACATGGCGACGATCCTCTATAACTACGCCAAGAACGTCCTCGACCTGAACGTGTTCCAGACTGCGGATCTGACCGGCTATCCGGATTACAGCAGCATCTCCGGCTATGCCCGCACGCCGATGTCCTGGGCGGTCGCACAGGGTGTGATCTGCGGTGTCGGCAATGCCAACGGTGTCACGACCCTCGAACCGAAGGGCGATGCGACCCGCGCGCAGACTGCCGCGATCATCATGCGTTTCTGCCAGAACGTCCTCTGAGCTTCATTTCAACACACAAGCCCGGTGGGGAATCCCCACCGGGCTTGTCCTGTTTAACGCGCGCGAGTTTACCGTGCCTTTTCCCAGCCGTCAAGCGGCGCACGCTGGATCGCACCGAACACTTTGCTGCGCAGATCGGGGTAGGTGAGGCTCATGGTTCGGATGAGCTCCTTGACCTCGTGCCGTTTGCTGCCGCGGTCCTCCGGGCAGGGATTTTCGACGATCGGAAGCGCCAGCGCCTTTGCGAGGTTTGTGATGCGCCCCTCGCCGGCATAGAGCATCGGCCGGATCTGATCCACGCCCGTGCGCGTCATGTGCGTCACCGGCTGAAAGCAGCTGATGCGCCCCTCGTACACGAGCGAGAGCAGAAACGTCTCGACCGCATCATCAAAATGGTGGCCGAGCGCGAGCTTTGTGATGCCGCGCTCGCTGAGCGCCGTGCACAGCGCACCGCGGCGCATCTTGGCGCACAGGGAGCAGGGGTTATCCTCCTTGCGCACGTCGAACACGATCTCCTTGATGTCGGTCTTCAGGCGCGTGTACGGCACGCCGAGCGACGCGCACAGCTCTGCCACCGGCGTGAAGTCCATGCCCTCGAAGCCGAGCTCGACCGTGATCGCCTCGAGGGAAAACGGCTTCGGATAATACCGCCGCAGCTCGTTGAGCGCGAGCAGAAGCACGAGCGAATCCTTGCCGCCAGAGACGCCGACGGCGACGGTGTCGCCCGGCGCGATCATGTCATAATCCTCTACGCACCGGCGCACGAGACCGGTGAAAGCATTCAGGTCGTTCATAGCAGCCTCCGAAAACGAAAATAGAAAATGCGAAATCAAGAGCAAAACGGAGAAAAACGGAGATATTAAAAGCAAAGAGACATCTAAATGAAAATTCCGTTGACAGACACCGGCGGTTGTGGTATAAAAAGTAGGGCGCGGATGTGAGAACTATTCTACGTTCGCGCCTGAAAAATGTCAAAATGTTTTTCAACACATTCTAATTGGAGGCACGAATATGTCCACTACTTTGCTGAACAAGGACACCGTCACCCGCAAGTGGTACGTTCTGGATGCAGCCGGCAAGCCGATGGGCAAGACCGCAGCGCTCGCTGCCGATCTGCTGCGCGGCAAGCTCAAGACCGACTACACCCCGCACGTCGACTGCGGCGACTTTGTCATCATCATCAACGCCGAGCAGGCTGTGCTCACCGGCAAGAAGCTCGAGCAGAAGTACTACCGCACGCACTCCGGCTACCCCGGCGGCCTGCATGAGACGCAGTACAAGAAGCTCATGAAGGATAAGCCGGAGCTGGCTATGCGTCTGGCTGTTCGCGGCATGCTGCAGAAGAACACCATTGCCCAGTGGCAGCTCAAGCGCCTGAAGATCTATCGCGGCGCCGAGCATCCCCATGCGGCACAGAAGCCCGAAGTCTGGGATCGCTGAGAAGGAGGAAATAGAACATGGCAACTTATACGAGCAAGAAAGCCTATATGTACGGCACCGGCCGCAGAAAGTCCTCCGTCGCGCGTGTGCACCTGTTCCCGAACGGCACCGGCAGCATCATCGTCAACGGCCGTCCCCTCGATGACTACTTTGGTCTCGAGACCCTGAAGCTCATCGTTCGTCAGCCTTTCGCTGCGACCGACACCATGGGCAAGTTCGACGTCGAAGCCAACCGTCACCGGCGGCGGCGTGACCGGTCAGGCCGGCGCGATCCGTCACGGCATCGCCCGTGCGCTGCTGCAGGTCGAGGACAGCTACCGTGCGCCCCTGAAGGCCGCCGGCCTGCTGACCCGTGACCCGAGAATGAAAGAGCGTAAGAAATACGGTCTCAAGGCTGCACGTCGCGCTCCGCAGTTCAGCAAGCGATAATCAAACTTCTGCAAGAGATAAAATCTACCGCTTTTCAGTACGTCTCAGGACGCTGTTTTGCAGGATTTATCGAGGATTTGGAAGCTGTGAGAGTTCCTGTGAAGTGGTGTGCTTGACTGCGTAAGCAGCGAGCAAGTAGCGCACATGGAGCAAATATCGCAAGTGAAAACAAAGACCTGATTAGCAGGAGATGTATCCGCAAGGAGTACATCTCCTGCTTTTTCGTTATCAGCGTTTTCATTGTATTCTCTTATATTTTGTTGATCGCCTCCACGAGGGTTTCAATGTCCAGGTGAGTGTAAACACGATAATGTACAATAAGTTGCGCAAATTGAAAAGAGCATAAAAGAAGACATAGCTTGCAGGCTCTGGTAGAATGAAGTTACCACACAAACATTCGAAAGGAGACAGCAAACTATGTCCGAGAAAATTGTACAGCTGAATGAGGAAATTATCAAGGGGCAGCTCAAAGAATTAGTTCGAGGAAGTGTAGAAGAAACCCTGAACGAGCTGCTGGAGAAGGAGGCGGAGTCCCTGACGCAGGCGGCCCGCTATGAGCGCAGCGAGGCCCGTCAGGGCTACCGCAGCGGTCACTATGACCGCAATCTCACCACGACCTCCGGCGACGTCACGCTCCACATACCCCGACTCAAGGGTGTGTCCTTTGAGACAGCCATCATCGAGCGGTATCGCCGCCGGGAGAGCAGCGTGGAGGAGGCCCTCATCGAGATGTACCTGGCAGGCGTTTCCGTGCGCCGCGTGGAGGACATCACGGAGGCGCTGTGGGGCAGCAAGGTCTCGCCTGCCACCATCAGCGAACTGAACAAGAAAGCCTACGTTCACATCGAGGACTGGCGCAACCGCCCGTTGCAGGGCGGGCACTATCCATACGTCTACGTGGACGGCATCTACCTGCGCCGCAACTGGGGCGGAGAGTACGAAAATGTGGCGATTTTGGTGGCAATCGCCGTAAATGAGGACGGTTTTCGTGAGGTTTTAGGTGCCGCTGAGGGAATGAAGGAGGACAAGGCCAGCTGGGTCAGCTTCTTCCAGTGGCTCCGCGGACGCGGCTTGGATGGCGTGAAGCTCGTCGTCGGTGACAAGTGCATGGGGATGCTGGAGGCCGTGGGCGAGGTGTTCCCCGAGGCCAAATACCAACGCTGCACGGTGCATTTCTATCGCAACGTTTTCTCTGTTGTGCCCAAATCCAAGGTCAAAATTGTGGCAAAAAATGCTCAAGGCGATCCACGCCCAGGAGAGCAAGAAAGCGTCCCGCGAGAAGGCGAAAGCCGTGGTCGCCGAGCTGCGCGCCATGAAACTGAAAAGCCTGTTTAGCCAGCTGTATGATTACGCCATGAAAAATGACATCTGCAACAAGGATTATTCTGAGTTTGTGGACATCGCCAAGTTCAAAGACAGGAACCCAGATAAACGCAGCCGGAATAAATTCACCAAAGCAGAGGTCAAGCGGCTCTGGGATCTTGCAGAAGATCCTTATTATCAGATCGTACTGATGCTGATCTATAACGGATGCCGAATCTCCGAATTCCTCGATCTCAAGAAGGAAGATGTCCACCTGGATGAG
>ENA-OQED01000456-OQED01000456.1-human-gut-metagenome-genome-assembly--contig:-NODE-456-length-15959-cov-1.526781_pt1 | contig 15959 bp, 15 predicted proteins | sample MGYA00242790_ERZ504625 | MGnify/ENA primary metagenome ERZ504625 (study PRJEB26092, sample SAMD00036345) | human gut metagenome | host: Homo sapiens | study: EMG produced TPA metagenomics assembly of...
GAAAGAAAATGGGAGAATATGTAAATCCGGCCAAAATCTTTGGCGAAAATGTATTCAATGACACTGTAATGCAGGAACGTCTTCCAAAAAATGTTTACAAGAAGCTGAAAAAGATCATCGAAGAAGGCGGTGAGCTGGATCTTGCTACTGCAGATACGATTGCACATGAGATGAAAGAATGGGCAATTGAAAAAGGAGCAACACACTATACACACTGGTTCCAGCCGCTGACTGGTACAACTGCAGAAAAGCACGATTCTTTTATCACAGCACCGATGCCGAACGGCAAAGTACTGATGAGCTTCTCCGGTAAAGAGCTGATCAAAGGCGAGCCGGATGCATCTTCTTTCCCGTCCGGTGGACTGCGTGCTACCTTTGAGGCAAGAGGATATACAGCATGGGACTGCACCTCACCGGCTTTCGTTCGTCAGGACGCAGCAGGCGCAACCCTCTGCATTCCGACTGCATTCTGCTCCTACACAGGAGAGGCGCTTGACCAGAAAACACCGCTTCTTCGTTCCATGGAAGCTCTGAATGTACAGTCCCTGCGTCTGTTAAAACTGTTCGGAAACACCACTTCCAAGAAAGTAACTCCTTCCGTAGGACCGGAGCAGGAATACTTCCTGGTAGATGCAGAGAAATTCCTGCAGAGAAAAGACCTGATCTACACCGGCCGTTACCCTGTTCGGCGCAATGCCTCCAAAAGGACAGGAGATGGACGATCACTATTTCGGAACCATCCGTCAGAGAATTGCTTCCTTTATGAAGGAGGTCAACATTGAGCTGTGGAAGATGGGCGTTACCGCAAAGACACAGCACAATGAGGTTGCACCGGCACAGCATGAGCTGGCTTCCATCTATTCCGAGGCAAACGTAGCAGTCGACAACAACCAGCTCGTAATGCAGACCTTAAAGAGAGTTGCATGCCAGCACGGACTGAAATGTCTGCTGCATGAGAAACCGTTCGCAGGTGTCAACGGTTCCGGAAAACATAACAACTGGTCCATCACCACAGATGACGGCATCAACCTTCTTGAGCCGGGCAAAACACCGCACGAGAACATTCAGTTCCTGCTTGTGTTAAGCTGCGTCCTGAAAGCTGTTGATGTTCACGCAGATCTGCTCCGTGAGTCCGCAGCCGATCCAGGAAACGATCACAGACTGGGAGCCAACGAGGCACCGCCGGCCATCATTTCCGTATTCCTTGGCGAGCAGCTGGAGGACGTTGTTGAGCAGCTGATCAGCACCGGAAATGCAACCAAGAGTAAAAAAGAGGGCGTTCTGGAGACTGGTGTTAAGACACTTCCGGATCTCAAGAAAGACGCTACCGACCGTAACAGAACCTCACCGTTCGCCTTCACCGGAAACAAATTCGAGTTCCGTATGGTTGGTTCCCGTGACTCCGTTGCAGCTCCGAACATCGTACTGAACACCATCGTTGCAGAAGCATTCCGCGATGCATGCGATGTACTGGAAGGCGCTGAAAACTTCGAGGACGCTGTCCATGATCTGATCAAGAAGAACTTAAGTGAGCATCAGAGAATCATCTTCAATGGCGACGGATATGCAGATGAGTGGTTAGCTGAGGCAGAGAGAAGAGGACTTCCGAACATCAAATCCATGGTGTACGCAATCCCGGCACTGACCACTGATACCGCAATCAAACTGTTCGGCGATTTCAAAGTATTCACCGAGGCAGAGCTGGTATCCCGTGCAGAAGTTAAATTCGAGAACTATGCAAAGACCATCAACATCGAAGCAAAGACCATGATCGACATGGCAAGCAAACAGATCATCCCGGCAGTCATCAAATATGCGACTTCCCTGGCTGGATCTATCAACACCATCACCGCAGCAGGTGTTACAGCAGTTGGTGTACAGAAGAATCTGCTGAACGAGACAAGTGCACTGCTTGAGGAAACCCAGAAAGCACTCGACGAGCTGATCGCAATCGAGAATGCAGGATGCGATATGGAAGACGGCGAAGCAAAAGCAAAATACTACTACGAGAAAGTTGCTCCGGCTATGGAGGCACTCCGTGCACCGGTTGACAAACTGGAGATGATCGTAGACAAAGAGATGTGGCCGATGCCGTCCTACGGCGATCTGATGTTTGAGGTTTAATCCGCAGACGGTCTGATAAATTGTAAAAATTCTGTGAAAACAGGGCAGAAAAAGAGGCTGTTTTTGACAACAGCCTCTTTTTTTAGTATAATGAAGATTAGCTGTTGCCAGAAGAAAAAGGCGGACAGCGCTGCCGGAAGAAACGGCAGGAAAACATGGAGGAAACGCTTCTGGATTTCGAAGGAAAACAGAAGTATACAGAACAATGAATGCAGAACTGGAAATTTTAGGTGTGAAGCTGAAACATTACCGCGTCGATGCGGCGATGGAGATTGCAGAGGAATACCTCTCAAACGATAAGCTGAACACCATCGGGATTGTTACGATGCAGATGCTGATGCAGGCGAGCAAGGAACCGACGTGGAAACAGTATATCGAAGATCTGGATCTGACGGTCATCGGGGAAACCGAGGTGCTGGAGGCAGCAGGAATTGACCCGGAGACGCCGTCCTATGAGGAAGTGGAGACGAACGAGTTCATCGCACGCTTTTTCTGGGGACTGATTCAGAAAAAAAGCCGGATTTTCGTACTGGGCGACACTGGGGAAGAACTGCAGACACTGCAGAAATATCTGACAGAAACGTATCCCGGCATTGAGATCGGAGGCGGTGCTGTCGTCGAGACGCTGGAGGAATCCGCGTTTGACAGCCTGGTCAACGAGATCAACAGCCAGACGACGGACGTGATTGTGAGCGGCCTTGCGGGAACGCGGCAGGATCGTTTCGTTCTGGAAAACAGCAGCAAAATCAGCGCAAAAATCTGGCTGAGCCTTGGCGAGCATTCGACGCTGCAGAACGAGGCCGGTATAAAAACGAGCTGGTGGGGAACTCTGCTAAAGAAGAATACGTTCAAGTGGATGGTAACAAAATATAACAGCGAAAAGGACGGTTGAAGTTCATGAACTGGATACGGAACAAACAGCAGTGGAGAGATTATCTGCTGATTACGCTGGGAACCGCGGTCATGGCGGTTGCGACCAGCTCGATTTACGACCCGGCGGGGCTTGTTACCGGAGGATTTTCCGGTCTTGCAATCGTCATCAAACAACTGAGCCAGATGCTGTTCGGAAAAGGAGTTCCGCTCTGGGTGACGAACCTTGTGCTGAACATTCCGCTCTTTCTGTTCGGAATCCGCATGAGCCGCGATTTTCTGGTGAAAACCATCTTCGGAACCCTGATGAATACGTTCTGGATTGCCGTTCTCCCGGTGCTGCAGCTGGTGCCGGATGACAGGATGCTTTCCGCACTGTTCGGCGGCGTTCTGATGGGAGCAGGCATCGGCCTCGTCTTCATCGGAAACGGTACGACGGGCGGAACGGATATGATGGCGGCTCTGATCCAGAGAAAGCTGCGCCACTATTCCGTTGCACAGGTTATGCAGGTGCTTGATGGAATCATCGTCATCGCCGGTATTTTGTCTTCGGTATCCACGCTTCGCTCTATGCGATCGTGGCAATCTACGTGACGACGAAAATGACGGATGCCCTGATGGAAGGTATGAATTATGCGAAATCCGCGTTTATCATTACCGCGCATCCGGAGCAGGTAGCCGATGAGCTCATGGAAGAACTCGACCGCGGCGCGTCCGGCATCCACATCAAGGGAATGTACACGGGCGAAGAGCGTATGATGGTATTCTGTGTTGTGGGCAAAAAACAGATCCCGCAGCTCAAACAGATCGTAGGAACGATCGATCCGGACGCGTTTGTCGTTGTGTCGGATGCAAGAGAGGTCTTAGGAGAGGGCTTCCAGACGGATTTCTCCTGACCTTTTTACGTAATTTGTGGTATAAATGTTGTGTTTTCTCTTCCTTTTTTGTCTATTTTGTATTAAAATAAGTATATCTGTGAGGTACTTTGCATCAGGCGCAGAACCATAGGGGTGTGGATATGCCTGGCAATGAAAGCGGGTGCAGCCGGAGACAAACTATAGGATGAAAGAGGGAAGAAAATATGATTTCAAATCAGATTTTACAGAGTACCATTGAGGGAATCAAAAATATTTCGCGTGTCGAACTCTGCGTGACTGATGTAGAAGGAAAGGTTCTGGTAACGACGTTTCCGGAGGTTGAGATCAGCCAGAATGATATTGTAACGTTTGCGCAGTCTCAGGCAGATTCCCAGACCATGAAAAATTATCAGTTTTTTAAAGTATACGATGAACACCAGCTGGAGTACATTCTGGTTGTAAAAGGCGGAAACGATGACATTCACCTGATCGGGAAAATGGTTACCTTCCAGATTCAGGGCCTCCTTACCGCCTACAAGGAGCGCTTCGATAAAGACAACTTTATCAAGAACCTGCTGCTCGACAACCTGCTGCTGGTCGACATCTACAACAGGGCGAAGAAGTTACATATTGAAGTGGAAGCACGCCGCCTTGTATTTATTCTTGAGACAAATCCGGATAAGAACAGCGGGGCGCTCGAGAGCGTCAAGAGTCTGCTCGGTACCAAATCCGGTGACTTTATCACTGCCGTCGATGAGAAAAACATCATCATCGTAAAAGAACTTGCTCCAGGTGAGGATTATGCCCAGATGAACAAAGTGGCAGCCACCATTCTGGAAGCAGCAGGAAGAGATGAGGAGGGGAAAACCCACGTTGCTTACGGTACCATTGTCAAGGAGATCAAAGAAGTATCGCGTTCCTATAAAGAAGCCAGAATGGCGATGGACGTCGGAAAAATTTTCTCCGCTGAGAATGATATCTATGCATACAGCTCACTGGGCATCGGCCGTCTGATTTACCAGCTTCCGATCCCACTGTGCAAAATGTTCATCAAAGAAATTTTCGGCAACAAATCGCCGGATGACTTTGATGAGGAGACACTGACAACGATCAATAAATTCTTTGAAAATTCTCTGAATGTCTCGGAAACCTCGAGACAGCTTTATATACACCGAAATACCCTTGTCTATCGGCTGGATAAGCTGCAGAAGAGCACGGGACTCGATCTTAGAGTTTTTGAAGATGCGATCACATTCAAGATTGCGCTTATGGTTGTGCAGTACATGAAATACATGGAAACGCTCGATTATTAAGCGAGAACCCTTGAAGGAGGAATTGCATGATAACATTGGATAGTGTAAGTAAGAGTTACGCGAAAGGCCAGCCGGCCGTCAACAACGTATCCTTACACATCGAGAAGGGGGAATTCGTCTTTATCGTGGGAAACAGCGGTTCTGGAAAATCGACGCTGATCAAGCTCCTTTTGAAAGAACTCGAGCCCACATCCGGTACCATTAAGGTAAACGGACAGATCTTAAATAAAATGAAACGCTGGAGAGTGCCGAAATACCGCCGCGGTGTCGGCGTCGTATTCCAGGATTTCCGCCTTTTAAAAGACCGGAATGTCTATGAAAACGTAGCATTCGCACAGCGTGTCATCGAGAAACCGAACCGCGTCATCAAAAAGCGCGTGCCGGAAGTCCTGACGCTGGTCGGACTGGCAGAGAAGTACAAATCCTTCCCGAAGGAGCTTTCCGGAGGAGAGCAGCAGCGAGTTGCCGTGGCAAGAGCCATTGTCAACCGGCCTGACATTCTTCTGGCGGACGAGCCGACCGGAAACCTGGACCCGGGAAACTCCATGGAGATTATGAAGCTCCTGGAGGAAATCAACAACAGAGGAACGACCGTTCTTGTGGTAACCCACAACCGTGAGATCGTCAACTCCATGAAAAAACGCGTTATTACCATGCGAAAAGGCGTGGTAGTCAGCGATGAGAAGGAGGGCGAGTACCATGAGGTTTAGTACACTGGGCTACAGCATCAAACAGGGTGTCAAAAACATCTGGAGAAACAAGATGTTCTCGCTGGCATCCATCGCAACCATGGGAGCCTGTATCTTTCTGTTCGGTATCTTCTTTGCGGTTGTCATCAACTTTAACTACATTGTAAAAAATGCCGAGACAGACGTATCCATGACCGTCTTCTTCAACGAAGATGTGGATCAGGCGACGATCGATGAGATCGGAACGGAGATCAAGGCCAAGACCGATGTGGTCAAGGAATGTAAGTATGTTTCCGCGGATGAGACGTGGGAAAACTTTGCAAAACAGTATTTCGAAGGAAAAGAGGAATACAAGGACGGCTTTAAGCCAAACGACAACCCGCTCGCAACTTCTGCTCACTACGAGGTTTACGTATACCAGGTAGAGACGCAGGATGCACTGGCTGAGTATATCCGCTCGCTGGACGGTGTCCGTGAGGTTAAACAGGCCGAGGGCGCAACAACAACGTTGACGACGATGAACCGTGTCATTGGCTACGTTTCCATCGCGATCATCCTGATTCTTCTTGCCGTATCTGTTTTCCTGATCAGCAATACCGTCACGATCGGTATTTCGGTCCGGAAAGAGGAGATCGGTATCATGAAGCTGATCGGTGCGACGAACCTGTTTGTAAGGGCTCCGTTCCTGATCGAGGGTATCCTGATCGGTCTTGTCGGAGCAGCGATTCCGCTGGGGCTGCTGTACGTTGTATACAACAGAGTCATCAGCTACGTTATGACGGAGTTCAGCGTACTGTCGAACTTTATGGCATTCATGCCGGTATCGGCCGTCTTCCGGATTCTGCTTCCAGTCGGACTCATTCTCGGTATGGGAATCGGTCTTGTCGGCAGTATCTTTACGATTCGAAAACACTTGAAAGTCTGATAGGATTAGACAATATAATGAAGTAAAAATAAGTCCCGGAATCCGTCAAAAGATTCCGGGATCTTTTCGATTGGGAGGCATATTTTGGAAGAACTGATGAAGGAAGAAAAAGAGGGCGTAAAAGCGGCAGAGCAGGAAAAACCGAAAAAGCGCAGAAACAGAAAGAAAAACCGAAAAAATGAGATGCGGAAGAGCTACTTTGCGGGCATGATTTCGATGCTGGCGCTTGTAATGATCGTGCTTGTCGGAACAACGTTTCTCTGGCCGGGAAGCAGTGCGGACCACCCCGGCGGCTTCTGGTCGTGGCGGAAGACGGCGGCGATCAAAGCGATGATCAGCCAGCTTTACGCGGGCGATGTGGATGACACAGAGCTGTCGGATGCGATGTATAAAGGGATGATCAGCGGCCTCGGCGACAAGTATTCTACGTATTACACAAAAGAGGAATACGAAGCGATCAAGACAGCGCAGGAGGGTTACTATCAGGGCATCGGTGTTACGGTGACGCTGGACGGCGATAAGCTGCAGGTCACCGGCGTACAGGACGATACCCCGGCGGCGAAGGCCGGTATTCAGGCGGATGACCGCATTGTGAAGATTGACGGGCAGACACTCGAAGGCTTAAGCCTCAACGATGCGGTCGGTCTTCTGAAAAACAGCGAGAACGATACCGTGACGCTTTCCATCGAGCGGGAAGGCGAGGCGGATCTGATTGAAACGGAAGTCAAAAAAGAGAAGCTTGCGGCGATTGTGGCAGACGGTAAAATGCTGGACGACAAGATCGGCTATCTGGCCATCAGCGAGTTTACAGGGCTTACCTCCGAGCAGTTCCAGAAAGCATACCAGTCACTGCAGGATCAGGGCATGGAGCGCCTGATCATCGATCTGCGCGGCAATCCGGGCGGCCTCGTGACGGCAGTCTGTGACACCCTGCGCCAGATCCTGCCGGAGGGACTCATCGTGTATACCGAGGATAAAAATGGAAAACGGGAAGAGTATACCTGCGACGGCGATACCCCGATCTCGATTCCACTCGTCGTGTTGGTCAATGAAAATACGGCAAGTGCGGCAGAAATCTTCACGGGAGCAGTCAAAGATTACGGCATCGGAACGATTGTCGGAACGACGACATTCGGAAAAGGCATTGTCCAGAATACATTCCAGCTCTCGGACGGCAGCGTGGTGAAACTGACGATTGCCCATTATTACACGCCGCTCGGAAACGACATCCACAAGGTCGGCATTACGCCGGATGTCGAGGTGGAGCTGCCGGATGACGCGACGAGCGATGTGCAGCTCGAAAAAGCGTTGGAAGTTGTCAAAGGACTGGAAAGTGCGGAATAAAATAAGAATTTTTACAGAAAAGCAGGAAAAAGGTAGGAAAAAAAGCACGAACGTGTTATCTTAGTAGAGGAGCCGAAAACAGATCTTGGCAGGCTCTAAAAGAAAGTGAGGAAAGACAGATGAACTTTACAGAAAGAAGAAAACAGGTTTTTGATAAAATGGACCAGGATTCCGCACTGCTTTTGTTTTCTGGAATCGAGCTGCATGTCAGCGCAGACGAATATCTGCCGTTTGAAGCAAACCGCAACTTTTTCTATCTGACCGGCCTCGCAGAGATCACATGATCCTGATGATGAAAAAGACCGCAAAAGAGGAGAAATCCATTCTGTTTATCGAGGAAGCGGATCTGAACCAGGAGAGATGGTTTGGAAGAAAAGTAACCGTATCCGAGGCACAGGAGATCACCGGAATCGATGACGTTCGTTTCCTGGATTCCTTTGAGGGCATGGTAAACCGTCTGATGGCACGCGAGGACATCGGAACCCTGTATTTCGACTGCTACCGCTATCAGGTCGAGGATCTGCCGGATTACAACATGGTAAAGGCAGAGGAGTTCGCAAAGAAATTTCCAGGCAGACCGATTAAAAACATTGCTCCTGTCATCGCAGCACTGCGGATGCAGAAAGATGAGGATGAGATCGCTCTCGTCCGCCAGGCAATCAAGATCACCGACGACGCGCTGAAATTCGTGATGAAGAATCTGAAACCGGACTGCACCGAGTATCAGGCACAGGCTGATTTCGAGTACAAGATTTTCCACGAGGGAGCAGACGGAACCGCATTCCCGACGATCGCAGGAAGCGGTGCAAACGGAACGATGCTGCACTACGACACCAACCGTGACGTGTGCGAGGATGAGACCCTGCTTCTGATGGACCTCGGAGCAAAATTCCAGGGCTACTGCGCAGATATCACCAGAACGTATCCAGTCAACGGGAAATATACGGACCGTCAGAGACAGGTTTACGACGTTGTTCTGGCAGCAAACCGCGCCGTTGCAAAAGCAGCAAAACCGGGTATGACATTAAAAGAGCTCGACGATATCGCAAAGGATGTTCTCGGCGAGGGCTGTGTGAAACTTGGCCTGATCGAGAAGAAAGAGGATGTCGGAACCTATTACATGCACGGCGTTTCCCATCACCTCGGCATCGATGTACACGATGTGACCGCGGCATGGAACGACAAGCTGCGTCCAGGCGCTATCATCACCGATGAGCCGGGTCTTTATATTGACGAGTGGGAGATCGGAATCCGGATCGAGGATGATATCCTGATTACAGAGGACGGATGCGAGGTTCTTTCCGAGAATCTGATGCGTGATCCAGACCAAATTGAAGCCTTTATGCAGGAAAAAGAGGCGTAAGAAAAAACTACGGAGGATTTAGTTAGATGAAAATTGCAGTTACATACGATAACGGGAATATTTTCCAGCATTTTGGAAAAACAGAGAATTTTAAGGTTTACGAAGTAGAAGACAATCAGGTGGTTTCCAGCGAAGTGATCGGATCCAACGGAACCGGCCACGGCGCACTGGCAGGCCTTCTTTCCGAGCAGGGCGTGGATGTTCTGATCTGCGGCGGCATCGGCGGCGGTGCACAGGCTGCTCTTGCTGAGGCAGGCGTAGAGCTCTGCTCCGGAGCGGAGGGAGATGTGGATGCAGCGGTGGAAGCTTACTTAAACGGAACGCTCACATCTGCGGGTGCAACCTGCGATCACCACGATCACGAGGAAGGCCATTCCTGCGGCGACCACTGCGGAAGCCATGAGGAAGAGGAGAGCTCCTGCGGCGGTTCCTGCGGAACCTGCGGCGGCGGATGCGGTGCACCGACTCCGGTTATGGAAGGTAAGAATGTCGGAAAAACCTGCCGTACCCACTACAGAGGAACCTTCAACGATGGAACCCAGTTTGATTCTTCCTACGACCGCGGCGAACCGCTCGAGTTCATCTGCGGTGTGGGGCAGATGATCCGCGGCTTCGATGCAGCCGTTGCAGAGATGGAAGTCGGCGAAAAAGTCAACATCCATCTGATGCCGGAGGAGGCTTACGGAATGCCGGATCCGAACGCAATTTTCACCGTTGCGATCGCACAGCTTCCGGGAGCAGAGGAAGTAGAGATCGGACAGCAGGTTTATCTGCAGAACCAGTATGGCCAGCCGTTCCCGGTAAAAGTTACTGCAAAAGACGAGACCAATATCACGTTTGATGCCAACCATGAGATGGCTGGAAAAGAGCTGAATTTTGAGATTGAGCTGGTTGAAGTGAAAATAAAAAAATGCATAAAAAAGAGTGTCAGGACGAAGGAGCCAGGCACTCTTTTTTGATGCGCAGAAAAATCAACGATTCCCATTTCCGATTTCCGTTATTTTTTGTAAAAGTAAACAAAAAATGACCAAAATTCATTTTTCACCATTTCAAATATTGACTAATAGTCATTTAAGTTGTAAGATGTGGTACTAGAAAAACAAGTTAAAAATGAATCAGAGGAGATGAATGAAAATGGTTAAAGTTGGCAAATGGATTGCCAAGCACAGGATTCTGATGCTGATCATTGGATTTCTGCTGATTATTCCGTCAGTCATCGGAATGGCAGCAACGAAAGTAAACTATGATCTGCTCAGCTATCTGCCGGAGCATCTGGAAACTGTAAAAGGACAGGACATTCTGGTAGATGAATACGGCATGGGTGCGTTCTCCATGGTTGTCGTGGAAAACATGGAAATGAAGGACGTACAGAAACTCGAAGAAAAATTCGAGCAGGTAAACCACGTAAAAGAAGTTTTATGGTATGACGATGTGGCAGACATCAGCGTGCCGGTTGAGATGATCCCGGAAAAACTCCGGAAAGCATTCTACAATGGGGATGCAACCATGATGCTCGTTCTGTTCGATAATACGACTTCTTCCGATGACTCCATGGAGGCAATCGAGGATCTTCGTAAAATTGCGAACGAGCAGTGCTTCATCGGCGGTATGACCGGTGTTGTTACCGATATCAAAAACGTAGCATTAAAAGAGCTGCCGGTTTACGTTGTCATCGCCGCAGTTTTGAGCCTCGTTGTCATCGAGCTGACATCGACTTCCTTCGTTGTTCCGATCCTGTTCCTGTTAAGTATCGGACTTGCAATCCTTTACAACCTGGGAAGCAACGTGTTCCTTGGTGAGACTTCCTACATCACAAAAGCGCTGACCGCCGTGCTGCAGCTTGGTGTTACGATGGACTACTCCATCTTCCTGCTGAACAGTTTCGAGGAGAATAAAAAGCGTTTCCCGGATGACAAAGAGCGTGCGATGGGCCATGCAATCGCCAACACGTTCAAATCCGTAGCCGGAAGCTCCGTTACCACCGTAGCCGGTTTCCTGGCACTGTGTGTTATGACCTTTGCCCTTGGCCGCGACCTTGGTATCGTTATGGCAAAAGGTGTTTTGATCGGCGTTGTCTGCTGTGTCACCGTCCTGCCGGCCATGGTTCTGGTATTTGACAAGGCAATTGAGAAAACGAGACACAAACCGCTGGTAAAAAGCCTGGATAAACCGTCCGCCTTTATCACCAAACATTATAAAGTATGGGTTGTGATCTTCCTGGTTCTGCTGTTCCCGTCGATCTACGGAAACAATCATACCCAGATTTATTACAACATCGCACGTTCCCTTCCATCTACCCTGGACTGTAACGTGGCAAACGATGAAGTAAAAGCGCAGTTTGACGTCAGCAACATGCACATCGTCATGATGGACCGCGATATGGATTCCAAACAGAAAAAGAAAATGATGGAGGAGATCGGCAACGTAAAAGGTGTCAAATCGACCATCAGCATGAGTTCCCTGCTTGGACCGACGATTCCGGAATCCATGATCCCGGAAAATCTCCGAAGCATGCTGCAGAGCGATGAGTATGAGCTTGCATTTGTGAGCTCTGAATATGAGTCCGCAACAGATGAAGTAAACGAACAGGTCAAAGCGATTGACAAAATCGTAAAATCCTACGATAAAAATGGAATGGTCATCGGTGAAGCACCGTTGATGAAAGACCTGCAGGATGTTACCGATGCTGACCTTGTCAACGTAAACGTGCTTTCCATTGGTGCAATCTTTATCATCATTCTGCTGATCTTCAAATCGATTTCTCTGCCGATTATTCTGGTAGCAGTCATCGAGTTTGCAATTATGCTGAATATGGCAATCCCGTATTATCAGGGAACCAGCCTTCCATTCGTGGCCAGCATCGTAATCGGAGCGATTCAGCTCGGTGCAACCGTGGACTACGCGATCCTGATGACAACCCGTTATCAGAAAGAGCGCCAGAATGGAAAAGACAAGAAGGAAGCTATCAGTATTGCCCATAAGACCAGTATGCCGTCCATCATCAGCAGTGGTCTGAGCTTCTTTGCCGCAACCTTCGGTGTGGCCTGCTACTCTCAGGTTGAGATGATCGGTTCCATCTGTACTCTGCTTGCACGGGGCGCGATCATCAGTATGGTCGTTGTTATCCTGATTCTGCCGGCAATGTTTATGATTTTCGATAAACTGATCTGTAAGACATCGATTGGATTTTTAAAGAAGAAAACAAAATAAAGTATGACAAATCCCCTGTACCGGAAGTAGCTGGTGCGGGGGAATTTTTTGCTTTGCGTTCAAATTTCTGATGTGACGGATAAGATTCTGCCACGGATTGAAGACTGGCAGAACCGGCCACTGGACGAGGTCTATCCTATTCTCTACATCGATGCAATCCATTATTCTGTAAGGGATAATGGCGTGATCCGAAAGCTTGCTGCTTATCCAATGCGTCGTAAAACCCCTTGCTGTGGGGAGTGTCAAATGGAAGAAGTATACCGGAAAAGAAGAAGGATAATACGGAAAATCTGAAAAAGATAAAAACTACTCTTTATGAAGCGTATTCTCATAGTGACAGATCACTGGATGATATCCTGGCGTTTATTGAAGGAAGAGATGATGATATTGACAGAAATACTCCGGGGAAAAATAAAAATCCCCGGAGTATTTTTACGTGTTTCTATCTAAAAGCACCATCAAAAATCATATCAGCAAATCTTACATTCCGGTCACTCACCGCACCAGACAATTCAAACATTCCTTTAGTACTATCTGTGACAATCAAAGTCAAGGTATTTTCATGAAAATAGAATTTCCATGTTTGTGAATGCCCGGTTTCCTGCCAGCATATAGTCAAAATAAGGGTACTCTGGTCTACCCAACTGTGATGGGCGGCATATTTCCAAATACGGTTTCTCTGTTCGTCTCCAATAAGTGGGCTATTTGACGGAATTTCAATTGCATATGTGGTTTCTCCAAACAAATCAACAGTACAGGAACTGTGAATAGTCTGTATTTCATCGATTACAAACTCCATACGGCTGTTGCCAATCTCAAAGCGAAGAGTATGTTTTTCATCTGATGTACGACTGCGTAAATCAAATTCTTTTCCCTGAAGCATATGCATTAGATAAGAAGCACTCGGCGAATATACAACAGGAGTTTCCCACTGGTTCATTACGTTTTTCATGTATTGGTAACACCATGCATCACGAGGTTTCGGCTGCTCAGTTATGTTATTAAGGATATACTTTTCAATCAGAGGGAAAATTCTGCTTCCATCCGTTTCTTCAGCAGTAGTTGTAATAACCATATCCATTTTCGGAAATACCATGCAATACTGGCCAAATGCTCCATCAGCACGATAGCTCCCCGGACTGTTCTCCCAAATTTGATATCCATAGTGGCGGCCCCATCCGGCACATCCCTGCACGTTTGTGGAAATGTGGGGGTATGATGCCTCCGTAACCCATTCTTCCGTGAGAATGCGTATGCCATTGTAAACACCTTTATGTAAGTACAAAAGTCCCAGTTTTGTGAGATCACGTGGAGCAATCAAAAGCCCCCATGCTCCAGTGTTAACATCTCCATGTTTATCCCAACTGACATCTGTAATCTCCAGAGGATCAAATAGATGCGTCTGTAACCAATCTTTCAGGCACATGCCAGTCACACGGCTGATAAGTTCTGACAGCATATAAGTTCCTCCGGAATTATAGACAAAATGAGTTCCTGGCTCATATACCATTTTTCTGGTAAAAAAGATTTCCGGCCAGGGTCTTATGCCATTGCACATATCTCCCACTGTATCCACGCCATGACCCGTACTCATAGTCAAAAGATGGCAAATTTTTATGGTACGGGCTGCATCATCCATGTCCAAATCTCGACATTCCGGAAAATAATCAAGAAGGAAATCATCTACCCGCAACAAGCCTTCTTTTACCGCAATCCCTATAGCCGTGGATGTAAATGTTTTGCTTACGGAATATACCAATCTTTTATCAAGTGCACAAAACGGATATTTGGAAACTTCTGCTATCGCTTTATCATGGCGAACAATATGAAGAGTCCGCAATTTATAATTTATTTCATCACATTCTTTCAGAAACTGGGCAATAGCTACAGAGGAAATGCCTACATCTTCAGGAATATAAAATTTATTGAATAATTGTGTCATTAGAATTCTCTCCTTTATTGGGTATTTCTCAATTTTATAACTTCTTCATCTGGATTCATAAAGTTACTAATCAAAACTAACAAAATGCTACAGACCAAAGGAACGACTGCATATCCGCATCTTTCAGCAAACAGGGTGACAGAAGATTGTGCAATGCCATTATTTGCAGCTTGAGCGTCATATTTACACAGAGACAAAGTGTGTGTCTGGTCAATGATAAAACCGCTTGAAAATTCTGTCACTGCGTTGATAATACGTCCGGCAGACATCATAAAAGCAATAAACGACATGGACAACAGCAGATTGTCGGTCAGATACAGTGTTAAAAAGAACCAAGAATACCACCCAGACAATTAGCTCCACAGCCAAAAAGTGCGTATCCAAACATTTGAGATTTTGCAATCTCTCCATTATTCTTATCTCTCATTGTGATAATCCTCCAAGATTATTTTAAGTTTTTTACGCGCGCTTTTACTTATCTGAAAGATATCATAGATAGTATATTGTAAGATATAGGAAAATTAACCTTTGAATTTAGTAATATTGACCAGTCATTTTTATAAATGATATGGGTGTCAAAACACTCGTTTTATAGTAACTCATTAACTAACGTACCTTGAAAATTTCATATAAGACAACAAATATTTCATATTAGTAGTGTTTTCCATTAACATACATTCAGATTCTTTGTTACTTTTTTAGCTGTTTGCTGAAAGTAAGGCGCACTGATCCAGACTGTCCAGATATGCTGACAGTTTCTTAAAATTCAATGCTGCAAGTTTAATTCCGAACCGAAGCTTTGTGGCTAAAAGTCCTCTGACCGGCATGTGATCGATCTGATATTTTTTTCTAAGGATGGAGGAATGGTCTCAACCCCATTCCTGATACGGACCAGGGCTTTAAACTGCTCTGTTTTCATTGCCCTCTGACTTTTTGCTCTGTCAGATCCGCTCTCCGGCTTCCTCACTACGGCTATGGTAAATGACCCTGTTATAGTCACCTGGGTCATAGTAATGTTCCATGCCGCCGATAATAATATTCACGGGAGTATTAGGGCGGGAAGCTTTATCACTATAAAGAACAGAAAACTTTTCTTCATTGATCAGAGGAAAGATCTTTTCTGCAAACTGTTTTGCCAAGGATCTCTCAAGCATCCGGAGTTCACGGGCTGTCAGGGAAAAAGTATTATCATTCAGAGTCAGTTGTTGATATTCATTCTTAGCAAAAGACATAGGATCACCTCACAAATAATCTGAGATCATGATACCATTTCCTGACATAAATTTGTTGTTTTGTATGAAATTTTCAAGGTTCGCACGGGG
>ENA-OQED01000457-OQED01000457.1-human-gut-metagenome-genome-assembly--contig:-NODE-457-length-15946-cov-1.460775_pt1 | contig 15946 bp, 18 predicted proteins | sample MGYA00242790_ERZ504625 | MGnify/ENA primary metagenome ERZ504625 (study PRJEB26092, sample SAMD00036345) | human gut metagenome | host: Homo sapiens | study: EMG produced TPA metagenomics assembly of...
CCAACTCCCGCCCAGCCACCCTAGCCCTACCGCCTTGAACCTCACAGCCCGAGCCGGGGATGCTGTCTGGTCTGCCTCTGCAGGAGGGGAGCTGATTCTTGGCTGGCGGAAATCTGCGTTGTTTTTCAAAAGTCCGCTGTCTGAGCGGCTGCAAGACGCGAGTTCGGACTTTTGGAAAACGCTTTTAGCAGATTCCCGGCAGCCTAGAAGCCAGCCCCCGACGAAGCCGCAGACCAGACAGCATCCCCGGCTCGGGCTGTGAGGTTCAAGGCGGTAGGGCTAGGGTGGCTGGGCGGGAGTTGGATGAGCCGTCAGCGCTGCGCTGGACGGCGTGGAGGAAAGGCTGAGTTTCCTTGTGGTTTGATGGGAAGGGGGTGGGCCGAGGCACTTCGCTGTCGGCTGGGAGTGTATCGAGGCGCTTCGTTGTCGGCTGGGAGTGTGTCGAGGTGCTTCGTTGTCGGCTGGGAGTGTGTCGAATTGTGGTGGAATTTTTGGATGGGTTTTGCGTGATTTTTTCTCTGGTGTATGGTATGGTTGGTATATCTTATAAGATCTTTTGTCTGTATGGACATTCTTGGAGCTTCGGGTTCTGAAGCGTTTTCCATTTTTTTGTTACTGTGAAGGTTCTGAAAATCCGTTTTATGGGGTTTTTATGTTTTCTTTGTATGGTATAATTTATATATCAGTAGGAGTGTTAATGAATAACAATACTATATTTGACGATGTTTTCCGGACAATGGTGGAGAAGATGACTTACCTGCTCGTTCCGCTTATCAACGAGGTGTTTCATACCTCATATCCGAAGGATGTGAAGATCGTGCATCTTCGGAATGAGCATCAGCTGGAGGACGGGGAACTGATCACGGATGCCCAGCTTTTGATCGGGGATAAGGTGTATCATATTGAGTGTCAGAGTACGGATGATATTACGATGGCGATCCGAATGTTTGAGTATGATTTTGCGATTGCTTTGGAGAGTAGGCGGAGATTAGGACGGAAGTTTTATGTGGAGTTTCCGAGATCATGTGTAATTTATTTAAGATCTACGAAGAATACGCCGGATGTTGAGGAAGTGGAGCTGCTGCTTCCGGATGGGCAGGTGTGTGCATATCGTGTTCCGACGGTGAAGGTGGAGCGTTATACAAAGGATAGCATTTTTGAGAAAAATTTACTGCTGTTGCTTCCGTTTTATGTAATGAGATACGAGGAGTCGGCGCATATAATAGGTGAGGATCTGAGAAACTACGAAGATTATTGAAAACCTGTGCGTCGCATTCTCGTTACTTCAGTGATGAGTTAGGCGCACTATTTTTTTGAGAATAAGCAGAACAAATGTTTGTGAATTCTATTTGCATATGGTATAATAAAAACATGGATAAAAATATGTTTAATATCAATAACAATGAACTTTCATATGGTAGAGGATATGTGTATTCCCTGCAGTACCATCTGGTATGGTGTACAAAATATCGGAAAAAAGTTTTAAAAGATGGTATTGATGCAGAATGCAAAGAAATGCTCTGTGACCTTGCAGAAGAATATAAATTTCAGATCCTGGCAATGGAGGTTATGCCGGATCATATCCATCTTCTTGTAGACTGCAGACCACAGTTTTATATCTCGGATATGATCAAGATCATGAAGGGGAACATTGCCAGGCAGATGTTTCTTGCGCATCCGGAACTGAAGAAGGAACTTTGGGGAGGGCATCTGTGGAATCCATCTTATTGTGCAGTAACGGTGAGTGACAGGAGCAGGGAACAGGTATGTTCTTATATCGAAGGGCAAAAAGAAAAACAGTAATCTGAAAGAACTCGTTTTTTATATTTGTAAGAAAGAGGAAAAAAGATGAGGACAGTATCCAGTTATGGCGTAGAACTGCGAAAACAGAATATCCCGATCCGCCAGACACTGGATATTTATCGTTCTGCGGTCAGCTGCCTGATTGAGATCTATGCCCAGGCATGGGATGAACTGGCAGTGATCACGGAACCTAAAAAAACGTTTCAATACTGCAGAACATCTGGTGCATACCACTAAAAAGAACCAGGCAAAGTTTGCTTTTGACCTTCGTTTTCCAAAGATGCCTTCTTATCTCAGAAGGGCAGCTATCCAGCATGCCTTGGGAAGCGTATCCTCATATAAGACGAGGCTGGAACTGTGGAAAAAAATGGATAAGAAAGGCGGCACGCCGAAGCTGGTGTGTGGTAATCATGCTATGCCGGTATTTTACCGTGATGTGATGTACCGTGAAGATACGGAGGAAAAAGATGGAGCGTACCTGAAACTTTATGACGGCCATGACTGGAAATGGTTCCGGGTCAGTCTCAGCCATACAGATATGGAATATCTGAGGAAATACTGGGCGGGAAAAAGAACAGCAGCTCCCGTGCTGGAAAAAAGGCATCGTAAATACTTCCTGCGTTTTTCTTATACAGAAGAGGTGCCGCTTACAAAGGCACCTGTAAAAGAACAGATCATCTGCAGTGTGGATTTAGGGCTCAATACGGATGCAGTCTGTACCATTATGCGGTCAGATGGAACTGTCCTGGGAAGAAAGTTTATCGATCTTTCCAGTGAAAAAGACCGGATGTACCGTGTGCTGGGACGGATACGCAGGTTCCAGCGGGAACATGGTTCTGTACAGGTGAAAAGCAGATGGGCTTATGCGAAGCGTCTTAACACAGAACTTGGAAGAAAGATCGCAGGAGCAGTTACAGGATATGCGGAAGAAAACCACGCGGATGTGATCGTGTTTGAGTATCTGGAAACAAAAGGAAAGATATCCGGAAGAAAGAAACAGAAGCTGCATCTGTGGAGGAAAAGGGATATCCAGAAAAGATGTGAACATCAGGCGCATCGCAGAGGGATGCGGATATCCAGGATCTGTGCATGGAATACCAGCAGGCTTGCCTGTGATGGGTCGGGAACAGTTGTCCGTGATCCAGGCAATCACAGTTTATGTACATTCCAGAATGGAAAAAGATATAACTGTGATCTTTCGGCGTCCTATAATATTGGAGCAAGATATTTTATACGGGAACTCTTAAAACCCCTTCCGGCAACGGAAAGGTCTTTGCTGGAGGCAAAAGTCCCTTCAGTAAAGCGTAGGATCTCATGTGTATATGCGGACTTAAGAGAACTATTTTCAGAAATGGAACTCTTAAGAGCAGCATAAACACAGGCAGATATACAGCGGATTACCTGCAGTGTGGGAACCTGCCATATCTGGCATGGAAAAAAGCGCATGACTGCGCATATCCTAAGCTACAGGCGTATCCGCCGATATTTAGCCTTGTCGCTTAAAGCGACTGAGGAGCATGTGACTTTAGTCATGTGAGATCCACTAGATTGATTGTAAGGATATCAGATTATATTTTCCGAAAAGAAGAAAAAATCAAGAAAGGAATAGATGAAGTTATGGGTGGAAAGGTTTTACAGTTGGAATCGGAACGCTTGTTTGAGCTGGGAGAAGCACGTGGGAAAATTATTGGAAAAGCAGAAGGAAAAGCAGAGGGCGAGGCTATTGGAGAAACGAGGATGAGGATGTTGATCAATCGTTTGATCGCGGATGGTCGAATGGATGAGATTGGGAAAATCATAGACAGTGCGGAGGCTTGCAGGGAGTTGTATAAAGAGTATGGTTTGTGAGAAATAAAGAGGATATTTTGTTACTGGTGACAAATGTCAGATTTTTACAGAAGAGAGGATATAAACATGGGTGTTTACAGGCGTAAGGCACAGTATCATGAGACGGATCAGATGGGGATCATCCATCATTCCAATTATGTGAAATGGATGGAAGAGGCCCGGATCGATTTCATGAAGGAGTTGGGCTTTGGTTATGGTGAGGTGGAGAAGCGGGGGATTGTTTCTCCGGTTGCAGGGGTTTCGGTTTCTTATAAGAAGCCGGTGCTTTTTGATGATGTAGTTGGGATTTCGGTTTCGGTGAAGAAGTACAGTGGTGTGGTTCTGGAGCTGGCTTATGAGTTTTTTAATGTGACCAGAAGTGAGGTTTGTACAGAGGCTTCCTCGAAGCATTGTTTTACCAGGAATGGGGAGCTGGTTTCTCTGAAAAAAGAGATTCCGGAACTGGATGTGCTGTTCAGAAGCTGTGTGAAGGGGGATTGAGTCTGATGGAAGTTGTGGAGATGCTTGATAATCTGAAGGAAAAGGCCCGCAGGGACCCGGCGCTTCGGGAGATGTTGCTTGCTACCCGCAGGGAGAAAGCGCCGCTGGCTGCTTTCTGTAAGAAGTGCCGGGAGCTTGGGGTTCCGGTTTATGAGATGGATCTGATCGCAGCTGGTGAGGAATTTTATGCAGCGATGAAGAGGAGTACCAATGGCGGCGGAGAGAATTCTCCGATGCTTGAGGGTGAGGATGATTTTTATGAACTGTTTTTTGCTGGGTTGGAGTGAAAAAACAGTTTCAAATTCCGCATCAATATACTTCTCCAGCACCGGGAACTGTACACCACCGATCTTCAGTACCTGGCTGTGGAAAGCTTTCAGATCAAAGTCCTGACCAAGGCGGTTCTGTTCGGAAGTGCATAAGTCCAGAAGACTTAAGTAGCCCCAGTAGTATTTCAGATAATTTCCCGGGGTTTCCAGGATATACTGGTAGATCTCGGAGACAACGGCGCTGTCTCGATACCAAAGGCTTTCAGAAAGCTGGCGGCTTCGGCCTGAGTCCAGCCGTTGTAATGGATCTCAATGTCCAGAAGGGAGTACATGCATAAATTGATGCTTCGGTTCAGCCAGGAGATCCTAGCAAGCTCTGTGGCAGAAGGATCCTGAATATAATCGGCGGCGTACTGGTAGGCATAGGGTTCGATGTAGGTGGCCCATCCTTCTGCAAAGCCGGAGGTGCAGAGAAGATTTCGGATGTTGGAGGATTTTTGGCGTTGGAAGGTGACAGTCTGGTAAAGATGCCCCGGGAATCCTTCATGTGCCAGTGTGGTAAAAAGTTCCAGACCCTGGTAACTGGCAGCCGGATTTATGTAGATCACATTGGGGGTTCCGGTATCCATAGGTGGGGTGAGATAAAGGCGGGGCTTAGATATTCTTTCATGGAATCGTGGACTGTGCGGAGCTCAAAGGTGACATCTGTGAGAGGTGGGAAGTCTGTTTGGATCTTCTGCTGCAAGGCATTCAGCATCTGGGCAGGCTTTATTTCTCTGAAAGTGATTCCCCGGCTGAGAGTAGTCAGAAGTTCCGGGTTTTGTCGAAGTATGGTTCCTGCGATGCCGATCTCGTCGGAAAGCTGTCCGGAGAGTCGTTTTTCCATTTGCTTTACAGGAACGTAAGAGCCGGTCTGACTCTGAAGAAGATAGAGATAGTAGGCTTTTCCTCCCTTGAAATAAGTCAGGCCACGATCATTTTTTCCTGTGCCACGCAAAGCTTCCAGACCGGTCATAAGTTCCTGATAGGCTGGGATGACTTCTGTTTTCATAAGATTTTGGTGGGTCAGGACCAGAGCGTTCTGCTCTGAGGAAGGAAGTTTTCCATATTCGGATAGCTTTTTCTGGAAAATTTCCAGCATATAATTGTTGTCGGGATTCTGGATAAAAGCACTGCATTGTGCAAGGACCCGGTCCAGGGTAGTATCGCTCATAAAGAAGCCAGCTTCGGATTTCTTTTTTTCAAATTTCAGGATGCTCCGAAAGTATGGGCGGATGGTGGTGAGAAGAGTGAGATAGTCGGTGATATCACGATCTTCATAAAAGGCATATTCCGCCAGAAGAACCGGAAGCTGAGCCTGAATACCAAGACTTGGGCCAAGAGGCTCCTGAAGCAGATAATTGTCGCCCAGTGATTTTTCCGTGTGGTAATAGAGGAGCATGGAGTCCAGCGTCAGCTGATTTTCCGTGGAAAGGCGGCTGTAGCGGAAGGATTTCAGCTTTTTTTCGTACTGGCTGCAGATCTGGTATGTATTTTTCATATCTGTGGGGACAGTGCCAAGAGAAGCTTTTTTTCGCCGGATACCCTGTTTTTCCGGATGTGCCAGGGTATAATGGAGGGTAAGGGTGCTGCCGGAAACTTCATTTTGAAAAACTTTTCCGGAAAAGGCTTCGAATTTTCCGTTTTCTGTGATCCCGTGAGTGGAAAAATAACCGGCAGTAAGGCCGGTGAAAAGTGCCAGGATAAGAAGCAGAGTGATGATAATAGGAGCTTTATTTTTCCTGATTTTAAGAGACATAAGACAGTCTTTCATTACTGTTTACAGACATATACCATGTGGAGAGTGCTGATGGTCTCGAAGCAAACAGTAACGTCCTTTCAGAGTGGCGCTTTGTTCTATCATATTGGAAAATTACGGAATCTATGATATTATGTGAGCGGAAATATACAAAAATGGAGAAATAACATGAGTGATATTTATGATCTTGCAATTTTAGGCGGAGGTCCGGCAGGGATCACGGCAGCGATCTATGCGTCCAGGGCCAGGTTAAATACCATATGGATCGATAAAAACTTTGCACCGGGCGGTCAGGTCACAGCTACCTATGCGGTGGATAATTATCCGGGAATGCCGGGGATATCGGGCATGGATCTCGGAGAAGCCTTTGGGGCGCATGCCCGGAAGCTGGGATTGGAACCGCAGCGAGAGAAGATTCTTTCCCTGGAAAATATTTCCGGAGAGATCAAGACGATTCGTACAAAAAAGCATGAATATCAGGCGAAAACTCTGATTCTTGCATTTGGGGCAGAGCACCGGAAGCTGGATATCCCGGGAGAGGATGATCTGAGCGGCCTTGGTGTTTCCTACTGCGCTACCTGTGACGGAGCTTTTTATAAGGATCGGACCGCAGTGGTAGTGGGGGGAGGAAACGTGGCAGCAGAGGATGCAGTTTTTCTTTCCGGCCTCTGTGAAAGGGTATATCTTGTTCATCGCCGTGATGCGCTTCGAGCAGATCAGGCACTTCAGGAGAAAGTCTTTGCCTGTGAGAATATAGAAATGGTGTGGGACAGTGTTCCCCTTGAGATTCTGGGACAGGATGAAGTGACCGGTCTTAAGATCCGTAATATAAAAACAAATGAAGAGAGGGAATTGACCGCAGAAGGTGTTTTCATTGCTGTGGGGATCGTTCCTAATACGACACTTGTAAAGGACCAGCTCAAGCTGGATGAAAATGGATATATCTGTGCAGGAGAGGAGGGTGTTACCAGCGCACCTGGGGTTTTTGCAGCGGGGGATATTCGTACCAAGGCACTTCGCCAGATAGTAACTGCTGTTTCAGACGGAGCCAATGCAGTGGCTTCCGCACAGAAATATCTCTGGAGGAAAGATAATGGCAACGATTAAGGAAATCGCGCAAAGAGCAGGCGTGAGTACAACAACTGTTTCCAACGTCATACATGGAAAAACAAAAAAAGTATCTCCTGCCAATATTCAGAAGATCGAGAATCTTATCCGGGAGATGGGGTATGTCCAGAAAATGGGACTGAGAGTTCTGAATAAAGAAAAATCCCAGCTGATCGCAGTTGTGATCAATTATCATAAAGACTTCAAGGATTCTATCATCGGAGATCCTTTTTATGGAAAGATCATCGGTTTTATCGAGAAATACGTGCAGGAACTGGGATATTATCTGATGCTGTATTCCGCAAAGGATACAGATAAGATATTCCAGATGGTCATGGGTTGGGATGTAGATGGTGTTATTGCCATTTCCTTCAGCAAAAGCAACTGCGAAAAAATCTATCAGCTGATCAACAAACCGATCGTTTCTATTGATGCATATGGTGAGCTTGATGCAGGCCAGGAAAACCATGTCCTGAATATCGGACTGGACGACGAAAGTGGCGGCTATCTTATGACAAAATATCTTCTGGAATGCGGCTATGAGCATATCCAGGTTTGTGCAGGCCGTGATAATGGTGTGGATCATCTTCGTTACATGGGCGCTCAGCGGGCGGCGAAGGATCTTGCAAAGAAAAAGCAGAAGGTGCAGTTTACTGCTCTTGGAATGAACTACGCCAAACGAAAAGAAAGCTATGCGTGGCTGCTCCAGCGGAAAAAACCAAAGGCCGCACTGTTTTTCCTGTCGGACCTCTATGCATTGGAGGCTATCAGCTTTTTCAGCAGTCGTGGAGTAAAGATTCCAGAGGAGATTGGAATTGCAGGATACGATAACATCAGCTATGCGGAATTTTCCGTGCCTCGTCTGACTACTATCAGTCAGAATGTGGAGCAGAAGGCGTCTCTTGCAGTGGAAATTCTGATGGAACGGATCAATGGAGTGGAAAAAGAGCGTGAAAATGAGATCATGCTTCCGGTCACGCTGATCCCCAGGAAATCTGTACAGCCGCAGCATGAGGAAAAGTAAGTCTGCAGAGAATGTACCTGATCTGATCAGGGGGGTAGATACGAGAAGTCACTGCAGAACTGTGAAAAACAGAAAATCGGGACTTTCAATATAGTAAGAGTACAGAGAAAGAGTACAGAAAATCTGAGATATAAAGATATCAAAAGCCGAAATATACGGGAACTGTCAGTGTCTGACAGTCAGAGTATTTTCGGCTTTTTGTAAATTTACCTGAAATCGTAAAAGAGTTATCCTGTGTAGGTTCGTGCTGAAGATGTGGATAATAAGCATTTGCTGTTCTATGTGAAACCTGCACAAAACCATGATTTTGAACTTGTTGCAATGATAGGTTATGTACATAACCTATTTACACAGCCTAACTTTGATGCTATAGTGTGAACATAAAGGTTAGGTACATAACCAAAGGGAAAGAGTACAGAAGGAGTGAATACCAGATGAAACAGATTCTGATCGCCACACATGGAAAAATGGCCTCCGGCATTCGTTATACAGCAGAGCTGATTGTTGGAAAAATGGCTGAGATCACAACCATTGATGCTTATGTGACACCGGAAGACAATGTGGAGAAAAAGTTTGAAGAATATTTCGCACAGCATGAAAACGACAGGATTTTCGTTTTCACAGATCTGATGGGAGGAAGCGTAAATCAGAAGCTTCTGAGATACAGCCAGAAAGAAAATGTCACACTGATTACAGGAACCAACCTTCCGGTCCTGATGCAGGTCATGATGGCAGATGACGATGTGACAGAGGAGGAGATCCAGGAGTTCATCGATGATGCCAGAGAAGAGCTTCAGATGGTAGACCTTGGCGGTGGAAAGAAATCCACATCTGAAAAAAATGCTGAAGAAGATACTGCACAGGGTATCGAAAATACTGCGCAGATTTCAGAAGGTGCTGCATCGTATGCAAAAAAATCCGCACCGAAAAAAGCTCTGGCTCCCCAGTCCTATGACAATTCCACAGCAAAGATTACCGCACTTCGTGTAGATGACCGTCTGATCCACGGACAGGTTGCCATGACCTGGACCAAACAGCTGGCAGTACAGGGAATCGTGGTAGCCAACGATGAGGCAGCCAACGACAATACCCAGAAGATGGCGCTGAAAATGGCCGTACCTGGCGGAATCAAATCCCTGATCAAACCGGTGGACGAAGCCATCCGTATCTTAAACAACCCGAGGCATCCAGGATGCGTATCCTGGTTCTTACAAGAACGGTAAAGGATGCTCTGAAGATAAGACAGAGCGTTGGTGAGATCGGCTTCCTCAATGTAGGAAATACAGGACGTTTTGACGGGATCGATGTTTCCGAGAAGCTTGTCCTGACCCCGACGATCATGCTGACAAAAGCAGAGCAGCAGGCATTAAAAGAGCTGGTAGCTCTTGACCCGAAGGCATGTATGCAGCAGGTTCCCAATGATGAGCAGAAGCTTGTGAAGGATGTGCTGGACAAGCTTGACTGACATCCACTGAATAAATAAAACGTAGCACAAAAAAGGGAGGAAAGAAAAAAATGTTAAACGCATTTCTTGTAGCACTTGCCGTATTTATCTGTGTCGGCGGTGCAGAGCTGGTCGGATTTACCATGCTGAACCGTCCGATCGTCATCGGGCCACTGGTAGGTCTGTTCCTTGGAGATCTTCACACAGGAGTTATCATCGGAGCTTCATTGGAAGCTGTATTCATGGGAGTTGTAAATATTGGCGGAGCTTCTGCAGCAGAACCCGGAATTGCCACAGCTGTAGGAACTGCCTTTGCCATCATGCTTGGCAAAGGCTCTGAGGTTGCCCTGACACTTGCACTTCCAATCGGTATCCTTGGTCTTCAGATCAAGACCGTTCTCTACATTTTTATTGTAGGTATGTTTGCAAAAACCTTCGACCGTCTGGCGGCAGAAGGAAAAGAAAAACAGATCGTTGCTCTTCACTATGGGCTCTGGGCTGTAAACTGGTTTTTATATTCCCTGTTCGCATTTTTCGGGATCCTGTTCGGATCTGATGCAGTCAGTGCACTTCTGGATGCCATCCCGGATGTTGTTATGAATGGTCTGACAGTTTGCGGCGGACTTCTTCCGGCAGTAGGTATGGCAATGCTGATGAAGATGCTCTGGGACAACAAGATCTGTATGTTTTATTTCCTGGGCTTTGTTCTTGCAGCATACTTAAAGCTTCCGCTGATCGCCCTTGCCGTGATCGGTGTGATCATTGCCATTTCCATTGGTATGAACGATTACAAGCTGAACCAGCTTGCGGCACAGAGAGTGGCAGCTTCACCAGCCGGTGGTTCTGACGAATATCTTGATGAAGAAGAGGAGGAATTTTTCTCATGAGTAATTTAACGAAATCCATTCCTGCAGATGAAAGAAAAATGCTGAGAAAAGCGTTCTGGCGTTCCTTCACTCTGTATGCGGCAGTAAGCCCGGCAAAACAGGGAGCTTCCGGTTTCTGTTATTCCCTGATGCCGTTTATCAACAAATTTTACAAAAACGATGAGAAGGGCAAAAAAGCAGCCCTCACAAGAAGTATGTCCTATTTCAATACAACCATCACCTGTTCCACTTTCATTATGGGTCTTGTAGCTTCCATGGAGAAGAAAAACAGCGAGCAGAAGGATTTTGACGCAAGCTCTATCAATGCAGTCAAATCCTCTCTGATGGGACCTCTGGCCGGCATCGGTGATTCCATTTTCTGGGGCGTTCTCCGTGTGATCGCGGCCGGGATCGCAGTAGGTCTTGGTGCATCCGGAAACGTTCTGGCACCGATCGTGTTCCTGCTTCTTTTCAATATTCCGTCTATTCTTGTGAAATATTACGGAACCTTCCTGGGATACAAGCTTGGTTCCGAATACATCCAGAAGGTTTATGCAAGCGGTCTTATGAACATCCTGACAAAGGCTGCCAGCATTGTAGGTCTGATCATGGTCGGCGGCATGACTGCCAGCATGGTAACCTTTAATTCCACTTATGAACTCACCATGAAGGGTGAATCTGTTCTGAATCTCCAGAACATGCTGGACCAGATCTTTGTCGGCATCGTTCCTCTTGGACTGACTCTTCTGTGCTACTATCTGCTGAAAAAGAAAAATATCAGCATCACAGTTCTGATCATTGGTGTTATCATCCTGAGCATCCTTCTCTCTCTTCTTGGAATTGCATAAGCCTTAAGGATAAGGAATAAAGATCAGAATTATGAAAAGGCGGGCCGTATAGGGTCCGCCTATAAAAAAGCCTAAAAAAAAGTTATATCGAAATAACTGACCGCAAAAAGGGCAGTTGAAGAACACCTGACCGGATATAAATAAGCAGCAAATACGGATTATAAATATCTGCTCAATGCAAAATAAAGGAGACATAAGAAATGAAAGATTGGTGGAAGAATTCCGTTGTATATCAGATTTATCCAAGAAGCTTTAAGGACTCCAACGGAGATGGCTTCGGCGATCTCAGGGGTATTATTGAAAAGCTCCCCTACCTTCAGAACCTTGGGATCGATGTGATCTGGCTTAGTCCTGTTTTTGACTCCCCACAGGACGACAACGGTTACGATATCAGTGATTACCGGAAGATCTACGCAGGTTTCGGAAGTAACGAGGACATGGATGAGCTGATCCAAAAAGCTCATGAGCATGGTATCAAGATCGTTCTGGATCTTGTTGTCAACCATACTTCCGATGAGCATGCATGGTTTGTGGAAAGCCGGAAGTCAAAAGACAGCAAATACAGTGATTATTATATCTGGAAGGATCCGAAAGCAGACGGCAGTGAGCCGAACAACTGGGGTTCCAGCTTCTGTGGAAGTGCCTGGGAATATGATGAAGAGCGCGGCCAGTATTACCTTCATTTTTACAGCAGAAAACAGCCGGATCTCAATTGGGAAAATGAAACCGTCCGTAAGGAAATCTATGATCTGATGAAATTCTGGATGGACAAAGGTGCTGACGGATGGCGCATGGATGTGATCGCATCTATCTCCAAGGATCAGTCCTTCCCGGATTACCCGAAAACGGATGGCCGCAAGTATTATACAGGAAAATATCACAGCAACGGACCAAGACTTCATGAGTTTATCCATGAGATGAACCGGGAGGTGCTTTCAAAATATGACTGTATGACGGTAGGTGAGGCGCCGGGCTCCACACCGGAGGTTGCAAGACTGTTTACAGATCCGGAGCGTGAGGAACTGAATATGATCTTCACATTTGAGCATATGAACATCGACCGTATTCCGGGCTCTGTAAACCGAAAGTGGGAATTGAAGCCTTTTGATCTCCGTGATCTGAAACGTGTTATGAGTGAGTGGCAGAACAAGCTTTATAACAAGGGCTGGAATGCTCTGTATTTTGAAAATCATGACCAGCCACGTGTGATCTCCAGATGGGGAAATGACACTACTTACCGCGAGGAATGTGCAAAGGCTTATGCTACCGTTCTCCATGGTATGCAGGGAACTCCTTATGTATATCAGGGAGAGGAGATCGGTATGACAAACGTGCAGTTCCCGCTGGAGGAGTACGAGGATATCGAGGTTCGTAATGCATATCAGGATCTTGTCGTTAAGAACAAAACCATTTCTGAGGATGATTTCCGCAAGGCAGTATGGAACAAGAGTCGTGACAATGCCAGGGTTCCTATGCAGTGGGATGACAGCGAAAATGCAGGATTTACAACCGGTAAGCCATGGTTCCGCCTTTCTGATCGTTACCAGGAGATCAATGTAAAAAAAGCTCTGGAAAAAAATGATTCCGTGTTTTATTATTATAAGGATCTGATCTGTCTTCGTCATGAGGAAGAACTTCTTACAGAAGGTGACTATCAGCTCCTTCTTCCGGAAGACGAGAAGATCTTTGCATATTTAAGAACTTCCGACAAAGAGCAGTGGATCGTGGTGGCAAACCTTTCTGAGGATACGATAAGTACAGAAGGTCTTGCGAAATATGTGTCCGATAAAGAGGATATTAAGATTGCAAACTATAAGGACAGAACAGGAATCAAAGCGGACTTAAGACCGTACGAGGCGTTTATGATGAGGATCCGGTAATTCCTGAGCTGTTGTATATGTAGTAGTAAAGTGGAAGAAAAGTCTCCGCTTTACAGAGAGCAGGTATGAGTATTTGTGCGTATCTGTACTGCCAAAGGATATCCGGGTGCAGTGCAGATGCGCTTTTTGCCTGTGGGGAAAAGACAAACAGGAGGAAATTATGGAAAAATATATCATTGCAGTGGATATGGATGGAACTCTTCTGAACAGCGAGAATAAGATTTCTGAAAGGAACAGAAATGTTCTGCAGCGTCTGATCGATGACGGACATTATGTGGTGCCAGCAACCGGAAGGACCAGAGAGCTGATCCCTCAGGAGTTTTCTGTGCTCCGGGGTGTGAAATGGGGAATCGTGGAAAACGGCTGTGTTGTCTGGGATTACGATAAAAATGAGATGATCTGGCGAAAAACCATGCCAAAAGGAATGGTAAGTAAAATCCTGAAGGATGTGGAAAACAGTGGCGCAAAAGGCTGGATCGCAGAGGCTTATGCAAACGGAATCGCCTATTCTGATGCGGATGCCAGAGATTATGTGGCATCTGTAGTGGATAAAGATCTGCTGGAAAAAACTTTTGTAGATTATTTTCTCAGCAGACATGAATATGTTAAGGATTTTTATCATCAGGAAGATATTCTGGATCAGGCAGAGAAGATCAATATTTATTTTGATGATATAGAGACCAGCAGGGCACTTCGTGAGAAATGGAAGGATCTGGATGATGTGGCAGTGACTACTTCCATCAGCGGCAATGCGGAGTTTAATGCAGCAGGCGTGGACAAGGGTGTGGGTCTTGCCATGCTTCGCACAAAGCTTGGTATTGACCGGATGCATGTGATCGCTTTCGGAGATAATGAGAATGATCTGGAAATGCTGGAGGGGGCAGGTATCGGTGTTGCTATGGGCAATTCCAAACAGTATGTAAAGGATGCAGCGAATGAGGTGACCGGAGATAACGATCATGATGGTGTGGCGGAATTTCTGGAGAGGTTTTTCGGGCTGTAAGCTGTGGTTGATCGTGATCGTTGATATAAGGGACAGGGAAATGTATTTTTCTCTGTCTTTTTTTATTTGCATTTTTGGTGATATAAGGTATGATAAACGAAGAGGATACGGGGATTGCTGGTTTTGACTGGTAGTTACCGGTGAAAATTATTTGAGGAGATCAGGAGGATATTTTTTAATGAAAATCTGATACCAAAGCGTGTGATGGAGTATATCATTATCACATTTGCTGTTGTTCTGATGGATGTTGGGGATTTATGTATTTAAGTTTCCGAATAATTTTTCCTTTGGTGGTGTTTCGGGTATGGCGGTTGTGTTTTCGCATTTTATTCCGATGACGTCTGCGCAGATCAACCTGGTGATCAATCTGATTTTGCTGGTGATCGGATTTATTGTTCTTGGCCGGGATTTTGGAGTGAAGACGGCTTATGTTACGGTTGTTTCTTCTTTGCTTCTGAATGTGTTTGAGAAGGTTTTTCCTATGGACAGGGCGCTGACGGGGAATATTATGCTGGAGCTTTGCTTTGCGATCATTTTGCCGGCGCTGGCTGCGGCGCTGCTGTTTTTGAGAATGCTTCGGGTGGTGGCACGGATATTGTGGCGATGATCATTAAGAAGTATTCTACGATGAATATTTCGGGTGCGTTGTTTGCGGTGGATTGTGTGATCGTTGTTGTTTCGTTTATGGTGTTTGATCTTACTACGGGGCTTTGTTCTGTACTGGGGCTTATAGCTAAGACGTTGCTGATCGATAAGTCTATTGAGAGGATGAAGCTGAATAAGTATTTTACGATCATTTCCAGTAAACCGGATGAGATCTGTGAGTTTATTATGAATGGGTTGGATCGGAGTGCTACGGTTTATCATGGGGAGGGTGTTTATTCGCATAAGGATAAGAAGATTATTCTGACGGTTGTTGATGTGAGGCAGGCGGTGCTGCTGCAGAGGTTTATTGATGAGGTGGATCCGCAGGCGTTTTTGATGGTTACTAAGAGTAGTGAGGTTATTGGGAAGGGGTTTATGAGTTATATTTGATGCAATCGTATGGGATTGTATGCTGATCGCAGGCGATCGTGTATGATTGTAAGCTGATGGAAATTAGGAGAGCGTTCTTTGTGGGCTGGATGGGCTGCGGGAGCGCTCTTTTTTGTGGTGAATGGTGGATGGCGGATGACGGACGCCTGGGAGACGGGTGCCGATTTGCTCCGGGCTTCGTCGGGGGCTGCTTCTAGGTTGCCGGAATTCTGCTAAAACCGTTTTTAAAAAGTCCGAACTCGCGGCTTGCTGCCGCTCAGACAGCGAACTTTTTAAAAACAACGCAGATTTCCGCCAGCCAAGAATCAGCTCCCCTCCTGCAGAGTCGTAGCAAACCGGCACCCGTCTCCCAGGCTGTTCGGTTCCGGGCGGGAGATAGTGGTGGGGGTGTGGGGCGACTGGCGTAAGTGGGGATTGATGAGGGCTGGAGGATTGAGTGGATTCCCGGGAGTTGGATGAGCCATCAGCGCTGCGCTGGATGGCTGGGAGGAAAGGCTGAGTTTCCTGTGGTCTGAAGGTGAGGGATGAGCCATCGTCGCTG
>ENA-OQED01000461-OQED01000461.1-human-gut-metagenome-genome-assembly--contig:-NODE-461-length-15789-cov-1.680884_pt1 | contig 15789 bp, 16 predicted proteins | sample MGYA00242790_ERZ504625 | MGnify/ENA primary metagenome ERZ504625 (study PRJEB26092, sample SAMD00036345) | human gut metagenome | host: Homo sapiens | study: EMG produced TPA metagenomics assembly of...
TTTTTATTTTATTTTCTGCGCATCCAGACAGGAATGTCGATGAAGCTGTCCGCGCCGACCGTGCTGCCGACAGACGGATCCTGTGCAGGCTGCTGGCAGGGGCCTGCTGCTGTGCTGGCGCCTGATTCTCTGCCTTCTGCTGTGGCTTGAACTCAGGGATGCCGACCGTCTCCTCTGGCGCGTCAAAGCCCGTGGCGATGACGGTGACGCGCACCGTATCGCCCATCGAGTCGTCGATGGATGCACCCCAGATGATGTTGGCCTGCGAGTCTGCGGCCTTCTCGATGGCCTCCGATGCCTCCGTGACCTCGAACATGCTGAGGTTCTCCTCTGCGCCCGTCACATTGAGCAGGACACCGCGCGCACCGTCGATGCTCGTCTCGAGCAGCGGCGAAGCGATGGCAGCCTTGGCGGCCTCTACAGCGGCATTCTCGCCCGAAGCCTCGCCAATGCCCATCAGAGCAGACCCCGCATTGCTCATGATGCTCTTGACATCAGCAAAGTCGAGGTTGATGAGGCCCGGCAGGGCGATGAGGTCCGAGATGCCCTTGACGCCCTGGCGCAGGACATCATCGGCGATGCTGAACGCCTGCGTGATCGGCGTCTTCTTGTCGACGACCTGCATGAGACGGTCGTTCGGGATCGTGATGATCGTATCGACGTGCTTCTTGAGGTTCTCAATGCCGAGCTCCGCATTGCGGCGGCGCTTCATGCCCTCGAACGAGAACGGACGTGTCACGACGCCGACCGTCAGCGCGCCGATCTCACGGGCGCACTCCGCCACGACGGGTGCGGCACCAGTGCCCGTGCCGCCGCCCATGCCGGCCGTCACGAATACCATGTCTGCGCCGCGCAGTGTGTCGAGGATATCGTCGCGGCTCTCCTCAGCGGCCTTCTGGCCAATCTCCGGCTGTGCGCCGGCGCCAAGGCCGCGCGTGAGCTTCTCGCCGATCTGCATGCGCTTCGGAGCCAGGGATTTGAGCAGGGCCTGCGCATCTGTATTGACGGCAATGAATTCCACACCCTGCAGTCCGAGATTGATCATGCGGTTGACGGCATTGCTGCCGCCGCCGCCTACACCGATTACTTTTATTTTGGCTAACTGATCGAGCCCATTGTCATCCAGTTCAAACACTGCCTTAACCCCCATCATCTATGAATACGATATCATATTCTGTATATTGTCCGGCATCCTCTGGATGCCGGTTTCTTAAAAAAAGATACCTTTATCAGTTTACCATCATTCTATACGGATTTCCATAGGCAAAGGGAAAAAATTTCGCTCAGGACTTACCCTCCTCTTTCTCGAAATTCGGATCGAATCCCTTGAGCTTGATGAACGGTGCCTCGTAGCTGAAATCGACGTAATCGATGGCATGGCGGCTCGTCTTGAGCGATTTGACGAAGTCAGCCGTGAGGACTGCCTTCTCATCGAGCCGGTCGAGCTTGCCGAGCCGGATCTGGACGGAGCTGTTCGCATAGGCGACGACGCCATCGGGATTGGCGATGTTGACCTCTGAAATCTGGTTGAGTGCCTCTGTGTCAATCTGGCTCAGGAAGTAGAGCACCTTCTTGACATTCTCATCCTTGACCTCATCACCGAGGTAGAGCCCCTTGACTTCCATGCCCGTGATCAGAGGGATCGGCACGCTGTGCAGCGCGCGGTAAGCCGCGATGATCTTGCCATTGTGGTCGAGGTCCAGGTACCCGTAGTCACAGGCGACTGTCGCGACCGGCTTGCGCTCAACGACCTCGATCTCGAGGCGGTCCGGCAGGCGGCGCCGCACGACGGCCGACTCGATGCGCAGGTCGTGCATGAGGTTCTGCGCCACGGCATCCGTCTGCAGCTGGAAGAGCGGCTCGCCCGTGTGGATGCGCCCGATCTCAAGGACCTGCTCCCTTGTCAGATACGATATGCCGCTGACTTCCACGCGCTGCAGCGTAAAGATTGGCGTGTAGACCACGATGGCCATGACGAGGCCGCAGGCCGCCAGGAACAGGAGTCCCTTAAAAAGCCGCCTGCCGCTGCGATGTTTTTTCTGCTCTTGCTCCTTCAATCTCTCTCCCCCTGTACAAAAAAGCGCCGGACGATGCCAGAGTCCGGCGCAGCAAATCAGTAGATCAAAGCGAGATCAGCGATCTCACTTGGCAATCTCACTTCTGGAAACCAGCCATCTCGAGGATGCGCTCGCAGAGCTCCGGGAACTCCACGCCCATCGCGCGGCCGGCATCTGGCACGAGCGAGAGTTCCGTCATGCCCGGCACCGAGTTGACCTCGATGACGTACGGCGTGCCGTCCTCGCTGAGCATCATGTCGACGCGGGCAACACCCTTGCAGCCGCAGGCCGTGAACGTCTTGATGGCGAGCGCCTGGATCTCCTTCGTCTTCTCGTCCGAGACGCGGGCTGGGATGATGTGCGTCGAAGCGCCCTTCGTGTACTTGCTCTCGTAATCGTAGCGGCCGGAAGCCGTCGTAATCTCGATGATCGGGAAAGCCTCTTTCTTCTCCTCGTTGCCCCAGACGGCTACCGTGAGCTCCTTGCCGCGGATGAACTCCTCGATGAGGACCTCGTCGTTGTAGGAGAAGGCTTCCTTGAGTGCGTCGGCGAGCGCCTCCTTCGTCTCGACGATGTAGACGCCGATGCTCGAGCCTTGCGAAGCGGCCTTGACGACGACCGGCAGCGAGAAGCCCTGCTCGATCTCGGCGGCGAGATCGCGCTTCATCTCATAGCGGTGGTATGTGTGCGAGCGCGGCGTCGAGATACCTTCGGCGACGAAGACGCGCTTCGAAGCTGCCTTGTCCATCGTGACAGCAGCAGCGAGGACGCCCGAGCCCGTGTACGGGATGCCGAGCATGTCGAGCGTGCCCTGCAGGACGCCGTCCTCGCCGAACTTGCCATGCAGCGCATTGAATACGATTGCGCAGCCGCTCTTCTTGATATCCTCGGCAAACGTCGGCGGATTGAGCTCCATGCCCTCTGCATTGTAGCCCTTCGACTGCAATGCCTTGAGGATGGCCGCCCCCGTCTGGCGCGAGATCTCTGCCTCCGTAGACGGACCACCCATGACGACGACGATCTTATCCTGATTCATGATGAAAATTTCTCCTTTATCCTCTTTATCTTATCCTTGACATCTTATCTTTGACGCCTGTCTGCTCTACAGCGCTTTCTCACTCAGCCTGCAGCAGCGCGACGAGCTCCTCGCCCGTCTTGTAGATGTCGCCGGCGCCCATCGTGATGACGAGGTCGCCCGGCTGCACGAAGTCCTTGAGATAGGCGGCGAGCTTCTCGCGCGCCGGCTCGTAGACGACATGCTGGCCCGACTGGCGCTTGACCTCGTCGACGATCGTCTGGCCGCTGATGCCCGGGATGGGCGCTTCGCCTGCGGCGTAGACATCGGTGAGCACGAGGACGTCAGCCGAGACGAATGCCTTGCCGAACTCCTCGTGCAGGAGCTGCGTGCGCGAGTAGCGATGCGGCTGGAAGACGCAGATCAGGCGCTTCGGGCTCGTCTCCTTGGCGGCCTTGAGCGTCGCGGCGATCTCCGTCGGATGGTGCGCGTAGTCGTCGACGATCCAGATGCCATTTGCGCGGCCCTTCGTCTGGAAGCGGCGCTTGGCACCGTGGAAGGCCGCGAGGCCCGCCGCCATCTTCTCGAAGCTCACACCGATCGAGAGGCCCGTGACGATGCAGGCCATCGCGTCGAGGACATTGTGGCGGCCCGGGATGTTGAGATCGACGTGGCCGAGCTCTTCCTCGCCGTGGAAGACATCGAACGAGATGCCCATGCCGCTGTGCGTGATGTTCTTCGCGCGGTAGTCGGCCTCATGGTCGATAGCGTAGGTGATGTACTTGCGGTCGAGATTCTTGGCCATCGTGCGCAGGTTCTCGTTGTCGAAGCAGATGACAGCGTAGCCCGTCTCCTTGTCGACGTTCTGGATGAACTGCGTGAAAGCCTTGATGATGTTCTCCATCGTGCCGTAGTGGTCCATGTGGTCGTCTTCGACATTCGTCACGACGGCGATGTGCGGGTGGAGCTTGAGGAAGGAACCGTCACTCTCATCCGCCTCCGACACGAGGTAATCGCTCGTGCCGAGCTCGGCATTCGTGCCGAGGTCGGGGACTTCGCCGCCGACGACGACGGACGGCGAGACGCCCGCGTGCGTCAGCGCGACGCCGAGCATTGAGGTCGTCGTCGTCTTGCCGTGCGCGCCGCAACCGCGATGCCCTTGTACTCGTTGACGAGGGCCGCATTGATGTCCGAGCGGTGCAGCTTCGTGATGCCGAGGTCCTTGGCCGCCAGGACTTCCGGATTGTCGAACGGGATGGCCGTCGAGACGACGATGGCGTCGACGCCGCGGACATTCTCCGCCTTCTGGCCGCCCAGCGTGATCTTCGCCCCCATCTGGCGCAGCTTCTCGATGATGCCCGAATCCTCGCAATCCGAACCCGACACCTCATAGCCGAGCTCGACCATCATCTTGGCCAGCGGGCTCATGCCGGCGCCGCCGATGCCCACAAAATGAATCTTCTTGATGCCTTTCAGCTCTTTGAGCTCTTTATGCACTCCAATCACCTTTTCCCTTTGTTCCATCTGTTCTTTATTTCTTGGCGATATCGAGGACGAAGTCTGCGATATCGCTGGCCGCCTGCGGACGCCCCATCGCGCGGCTGGCCTTCGCCATCGCCTGAAGCTTGTCGGGCTCGCTCAAGAGTTCGGTGAGCACAGAGCTCAGGCGCTCCGGCGTCAATTCCCGGTCGAGAATCATGCGCGCCGCCCCTGCTTCCTCGAGAGCGCGCGCATTGTGCTCCTGGTGGTTCTCCGCCGCATAGGGATACGGGATCAGGATGGCCGGGATGCCGCGCGCCGTGAGCTCAGCAAGGCCCGTCGCGCCGGCGCGGAAGATGGCGAGGTCCGCCATCGCCATCGCCTGCGGCATGTTGTAGAGGTACGGCTTGACGAGGATGTGCGGGCAGGCGGCAAGGTCGACACCGGCCTCCTTGAGCCCCTTGAGCACCGGCTCGTAGCCGCGCTTGCCCGTCACATGCAAGAACTGCACCTCTGGATGCGCTGCCGCGTTCTTGATGACACCGATCATCGCGAGGTTGATGGCGCGCGCGCCGCGGCTGCCGCCCGAGACGAGGACCGTCAGTTTCTTCGGATCGAGGCCGAAAGACGCCGCGCCCTGCTCGCGCTGTGCCGAGAGCACTTCGCTGCGGATCGGGTTACCCGTGAAGATGACCTTATCGGCTGGGAAGTGCTTCATGGCCTCTTCCGTGCCCGCCGCGATCTTCGTCACGAACTTCGAGAGGATCTTGTTGGTGATGCCCGGCACGACATTCTGCTCCTGTATGAGCGTCGGGATGTGCATGAGGCTGGCCGCAAGCAGGATAGGCCCGCAGACGTAGCCGCCCGTGCCGATGACGACGTCCGGCTTGAACTTGTGGACGATGCGCGTGGCCTTGGCCACGCCGACCATCGCGCGGCCGGCGCGCAGGATGTTGTCGGCCGTCAGATGGCGCTCGAACCCCTGGATGTCGACTGTCGTGAAGGGCAGTCCTTCCTTGGGGATGATGTCAGCCTCGAGGCCGCGCTTCGTGCCGACGTAGAGGAATCTCGCGTCGGGCACCTTCTGCTGGATGGTCCGGATGATGGTGATGGCCGGGTAGATATGGCCGCCCGTGCCGCCGCCTGAAACAATGATATTCAAGATGAGAAATCCTCCCGTCGAGTCACTTCTGCTGTTCTAATTCATGGACGAGATGCTTGAAGTCGCGGCCGCGCTCCGCCATGTTGTGGTACATGTCGAAGCTCGCGCAGGCCGGCGATAGCAGCACGACGCCCGGCTCCTTGGCCAGCGCATGCGCAATCTCCACGGCCTTGCGCATCGAGTAGCCGGCCGCATAGATCCGCTCCTCGGGGAAGCCATTCTCGACAGCGGCCCCGTAGAAGCGCGCGGCCGCGCGGCCGATGAGGACCAGTGTGTCAACGCGCTCGCAGACGAGCTTCATGAAATCCGTGAGGTCCGTCATCTTGTCGTCGCCGCCCGCCAGCAGGACGATGTGGCCGTCGAACGTCTCGAGCGCCTTGATGGCCGAGTCCGTATTCGTCGCCTTCGAGTCGTTGTAATACGGCACGCCGTCAATCGTCGTCACGTACTCGATGCGATGTTCGACGCCGCGGAACGACTTGAGCACGGGGACCATCAGCGCGGGCTCGCAGCCGGCGAAGAAAGCCACGGCGATGGCCGCAAGGGCATTCTCGACATTGTGCGGTCCCTTGATGCCGAGCTCATCCGTGCGGCAGAGCTCATGCTCCTCACCCTGCCAGCGGATGACGATGAGGCCGTCGCGCACGCTGCCGCGCACAAAGACGCCCTCCTCGAGTTCTTCCCGGCGGCTGAAGTAGCAGACCTGCGCCTGCGTGCGCGCCTTCATGTCGCGCGTCTTCTCGTCGTCGTAGTTGAGGACGACGTAATCGTCCGGCGTCTCCTCGCGGAAGATGCGCTCCTTCATGGCCTGGTAGACCTCCATCGAGCCGTGGCGCACGATGTGGTCCGGCGTCACATTGAGCAGCGCCGAGACGTGCGGGTGGAAGTGCTCCGTCGCCTCCATCTGGTAGCTCGAAATCTCCGCCGCGATGCAGCCGCCCTTGCCGATGCGCAGGGCCTCCTCCGACAGCGGCACACCGATGTTGCCGCCGACGCCGACCTTGTCGTAATGCGTCTCGAGCAAGAGTCCGAGCAGCGTCGTCGTCGTCGTCTTGCCGTTCGTGCCCGTCACCGCACAGATTGGCGACTCCGCGATGTCATAGGCGAGCTCCACCTCGCTCATGATGCGGATGCCCTTCTCGTAGGCCGCCTGGATGAGCGGGATGCGCACCGGCACGGCCGGCGAGACGATAACCGTATCCACGCCCTCGAGCAGGCTCTCCTGCTGCGGGCCGAAGGCGAGCGCGACGCCGAGCTCGCGCAGCTTCGAGAAGTCATCGCCGAGCTTCTCGAGCTCATCTTCCGTCTTTGCGTCGCTCAGCGTGACCGCTGCGCCAAAGCGGCGGGCGAGCTTCGCCGCAGCAAAGCCGCTGACGCCCGCGCCAATGACCAGTACGTTCTTCTGCTTCCAATCCAACTCCATGACAAGTCCTCCCGACTATACAAGAAAATCCGACTTTACATCCCGTTACGGCATCATCAGCAGTCCGACGACGCTCGCGACAAGTCCGACCATCCAGAAGACAAAGACGACCTTCGTCTCCTTCCAGCCGCCGAGCTCGAAGTGGTGGTGGATTGGGCTCATGCGGAAGACGCGCTTGCCCGTCGTCTTGAACGAGATGACCTGGATGATGACCGAGAGCGCCTCGCAGACGAAGACGAAGCCGATGACCGCGAGCAGGATCTCCGTATGCGTCAGGATGCCGACAGCCGCGATGGCGCCGCCGAGTGCCAGCGAGCCCGTATCGCCCATGAAGACCTTGGCCGGGTGGGCATTGAATCGCAGGAAAGCCAAGCAGGCCATCATCATGGCCACGCAGAAGATCGCGAGGTCAAAGTGGCCCGTCATATAGCAGACGAGCGCATAGGCGCCCGAGGCGATGGCCACCGTGCCTGAAGCCAGGCCGTCGAGGCCGTCCGTCAGATTGACGGCATTGCTCGTGCCGACGAGCACGAAGAGCACGAGGAAGTAGTAGCCAACGCCGATGTCGAGATTGATGTCGGCAATCGGGATCCAGATTGTCGTATCGATGCCGAGCACGCGCGTGCCGACGATCATCGTCACGATGGCGATGAGGATCTGGCCGAGCATCTTCTGCTTCGCCTTGAGGCCGAGGTTGCGCTTCTTGACGACCTTGATGTAGTCGTCGAGGAAGCCCAGCACGAAATGGCCGAGCGTGATGAAGAGGGCCAGCAGGACAGCCGGCGTCAGCGGCGCCGCCGCCACCGTCGCGATCACGATGGCCAGGATGATCATGATGCCGCCCATCGTCGGCGTGCCACTCTTGGCCTGATGGCTCTTCGGCCCTTCTTCACGGATGCTCTGTCCGAACTTGAGCTTGTGCAGCTCCGGAATCAGTAACGGCCCTGTGCAGAGCACGAGGCCGGCGGCAAAGATGGCCGCAAGAAGTATCTTATCCAAGTTCTAACGTCTCCACTCTCTTTACGATTTCCCACTCGAGCCAGTGCTCAGAGCAGGTCGATGATCTTTTCCATCTGCATGCCGCGCGAGCCCTTGAAGAGGATCGTGTCGCCCAGCTCGAGGATCTTGTGCAGGTAGTCGGCTGCCGCCTCGTGCGAATCCGCGCGGAACACCTGCGGCACGCCGCCCGCCTCCGCGCCGTCCGCAATGAACGAGCCCATCTGGCCGCGCGTGACGACGGCAGCAAAGCCGTGCTCGGCGAGCTCACGGCCGACCTCGCGGTGCGCCTCCTCCGAGACGCTGCCGAGCTCGAGCATGTCGCCCATGACGGCGATCTTGCGCCCCTTCGTCAGCTCCGAGAGCGTCTCGATGGCCGCCTTCATCGACATCGGGCTTGCGTTGTAGGCATCGTTGACGACATGGTACATCTTGACATCCTGCACCTCGAAGCGCATCTTCGTCGCCTTGAGGTTGCGCAGGCCGGTGGCCGCCTCCGCAGGCGTCAGGCCGAGCGCGAAGCCGGCCGCGATAGCTGCGAGCGCGTTGTAGACATTGTGGCGGCCGACCATCGCAAACACAAACGTCTGCTCACGTCCCTTCCAGTCGAGCGTGAAGCGCGTCTCATGGCCGCCGACCGTCTCGATATCCCTGGCGCGCACATCGGCCTCGTTCTCGATGCCGAACGTCAGGACGCGCACGCCCTCCTTCGCCTTCGAGCGCATCGCCGCGACGTACGGATTGTCCGCATTGAGGATGACCGTGCCGCCCGCAGGGATGGCCTCGACCATCTCCGACTTCGCCTTCGCGATGTTCTCGATGGAACCGAGGAGCTCCATGTGCGTCTCACCGACATTCGTCACGATGCCGACAGACGGCGCCGCGATCGGCGCCATGGCCTCAATCTGGTGCAGGCCGCGCATGCCGATCTCGACGACAGCAGCCGTGTGCTCCTTGCGCAGGCCCAGGAGCGTCAGCGGCAGGCCGATCTCATTGTTGTAGTTGGCCTGCGTCTTGAGGACAGGGCCGCGCGCCGAGAGCACCGCAGCCGTGAGGTCCTTCGTCGTCGTCTTGCCGTTCGAACCCGTGATGGCGACGACCGGCAGCGAGAAGCGCATGCGCCAGGCGTGCGCGAGCTGCTGATAGGCCGCGAGCGTGTCCGGCACAATGAGCACCGTCGTCTTGAGGCCGGCCAGCTGCTCCTTCGGGCAGCCCGTGCTGACCATGACGCCGCTCGCACCCTTCTCGACCGCATCGCGCACGAAATCCTCGCCGTTGAAGCGCTCGCCCTTGAAGGCAAGGAACAGGACTCCCGGCGTGATCTTGCGCGTATCCGTCACGATATCCGTGAACTCTTCATGCTCCATCTTGTAGAGCTGTGCCCCCGTCGCTTCGCGGACCTCATCAAGCGTAAATGCTGGCATCGGAAAACTCCCTCCTGCAACTCTGCAACTCTGTAATCTCGTCAATTCTTCTCGGCCAGCTTGGCAGCGACAGCTGCGCGGGCCTCTTCCTTATCGTCGAAGTGAATCGTCTTGTCCTTGAGGATCTGGTAGTTCTCGTGACCCTTGCCGAGGATGACGACGATATCGTCCTTCTCCGCCATCTCGACGGCGCGGTAGATGGCCTGGCGGCGGTCCACGATGAGCTCATGGTGCTTCGTGCCGATGGCCTCCTCGACACCCTCCTCGACTTGCGAGAGGATGAACGCCGGGTCCTCCGTGCGCGGGTTATCCGACGTCGCGATGACGACATCGGCGAGCTCCGCCGCAAGGCATCCCATGATTGGGCGCTTCGTGCGGTCGCGGTCGCCGCCGCAGCCGAAGACAGCGATGATGCGCTTTTTCGCAATTTTGCGCGCCGTCTTGAGGACATTCTCGACGCCGTCCGGCGTGTGCGCGTAGTCGACGATGATGGAGAAGTCCTGGCCGGCCTTGACGAGCTCGAAGCGGCCCGGCACTGCCGTGAAGGCCTCGAGCGCCTCCTTGATGACGGATGCGTCGATGTGCTCAGAAAGAGCCGCGCCGACGGCGCTCATGACATTGTAGACATTGAAGATGCCCGTGATGTGGAGCGAGAGTTTCATCTCGCCGAAGCTCTCGTGATGGAGCACGAACTCCGCGCCGTTCGCGTGGACGAGAATGTCCGTCGCACGCAGGTCGGCTTCCTTCTCGATGGCATACGTCAGATGCTGGCATTCTGCATGTGCGAGCATCGTCGCACCGGCCGCATCGTCGATATTGACGACAGCCGTCTTGCCCTGCTTGCAGCCCTTCTCCGACACATGGTCGAAGAGCTTCGCCTTCGCGAGCATGTAGTTCTCGAGCGTCTTGTGGTAGTCGAGGTGATCCTGCGTGAGATTCGTGAAGACAGCCGTGTCAAACTCGATGCCCGCTACGCGGTTCTGGTCGAGCGCGTGCGACGAGACTTCCATGACGACGTAGTCCATGCCCTTGTCGCGCATCATCGCCAGCGTGTGCTGCAGCTCGACGACATCCGGCGTCGTATTGTGGATTGGCAGCACCTCATCCTCGATCATGATCTGGATCGTGCCGATCAGGCCGACCTTATAGCCTGCCTTGCGCAGGATGGCGCGCGTGATGTAGCTCGTCGTCGTCTTGCCGTTCGTGCCCGTGATGCCCACGACGCGCATCTTACGCGCCGGGTAGTCGTGGAAGTACGGCACGATCGTGTCGAGCGCCGGCTGCAGCTTCTTGACGCGCAGCACCGCGATGCCCTGCGGCACCTCGACATCCTCGCGCGTCGTCACGATGGCGCTTGCGCCCGCTGCGACAGCCTGCGGGATGAACTTGTGGCCGTCGACATGGACGCCCGGGATGCAGACGAAGAGCGTGCCCTGCTGCACCTTGCGCGAATCGTGCTCGATGCCCGTGATGACCGTATCGCGATTTCCGATGATGACAGCATCCTCCAAGAGATCTGCCAGCTGACCAATAGTTTTCATTGTATTTCCTCCCCAAGGCTCCGCCTGCGGTCATGCCGCCGCGGGCCGTTACCTATTATAAACCGTATCCATGCGTCCTGCAAACACAAAAGAAGCTGCTCGTTCGATTTGCAGCCTCTTTTCCATCTTATTTACTTTCATGCGAAAAATACGTCTTCTTCGGGACCTGCATGCCAAGCTGGCTCTCCGCGATTGCCTTGATGCGCTCCGGGTTCTTGAGCTTCGCGATCTCCACATTGAGCCGTTCATTCTCCTGCTCGATGCGAGTGGCCTCGCTCTGCGTCTCGACGAGCGTGTAGCCGCGGCTCGCACTGATGCCGCTGCCGATCGTCACGAGCATCGCGAGCAGTGCCGTGACGATGAAGAGCACCTGGAAATGAGAGCGCAGCGACGTGTTGAGCACGCGGTGCACGAACATCTCCTGACGCTCCGGCTTGTGCTCCTCCGCCTGATGCACGGGGACCTCCTGATACGATTCGTCCTGCCTTTCCTGTCTTGCCAGCATCAGCGCGCCTCCTTTCTCGTCTCTTCCTGATCATCCGCTGTATCCAGTTTCTCCGCGATGCGCAATTTGGCGCTCTTCGAGCGCGAGTTGTGCGCGAGCTCATCGGCCGTCGCCTGCTTCGGCTTGCCGAGCAAGCGGATCTCTGGCCTATGGTGGCAGACGCAGACCGGCAGCTCCGACGGGCAGATGCAGCCGCGCGCCATCTCCTTGAGCGTCTGCTTCGCGATGCGGTCCTCCAGCGAGTGGAAGGTGATGATCGCGATGCGCCCGCCCGGCTTCAGGTGATGCACCGCCGTGCGGAACGCCTTCTCGAGGATGCCGAGCTCGTCGTTGACCTCGATGCGGATGGCCTGGAAGATGCGCTTCGCCGGATGGCCGCTGGCCGCCTGGCGCACCGCCTTCGGCACCGCCTTGCAGATGATGTCGACGAGCTCGCCCGTCCGCTCGATGGGCTTTATGGCGCGCTCCTTGACGATGAACTGCGCGATGCGGCGCCCCCAGCGCTCCTCGCCGTAATCGTGGAAGATGCGGTCGAGCTCCTTCTCGCTGTACATATTGACGACATCGTAGGCCGAGAACTTCGCCTCCGGGTCCATGCGCATGTCGAGCGGCGCATCGTGCATGTACGAGAAGCCGCGCTCCGCCGTGTCGATCTGGTGCGACGAGACACCGAGGTCAAAGACGACGCCGTCGACGAGCGGTGCCCCCTGCGCCTCGAGGATCTCCTCGAGATGCGAGAAATTGCTGTGCACGATGTCGACATGGCACTTGACGTCCTTGAGGCGCTCCTTCGCCGCCGCGATGGCCTCCTCATCCTGATCGATGCCGATGATGCGGCCCTCAGGCGAGAGCAGTTCCGCGATGCGATGGGAATGGCCAGCGCCTCCCAGAGTACAGTCGACATAGATCCCTTCTTTATTTGTCACGAGACCCTTGACCGTCTCCTCCAGCATGACGCTGATATGATGAAACTCCACGTTTCCTTCCCCCATCTATCTATCGCTTCCTATTTATATGCCGAGCTCCGCCAGCGACGCCGCGATGGCCGTCACATCCGGCTCGACTTCCTCGTTGTAGCGGCTCCACTGTTCCTTGCTCCAGACCTCGATGCGGTTGTCCGCCCCGGCCAGCACGACAGGCTGGCGCAGCATGATGTCCGCATAAGCGCGCAGATTTGCCGGCACGAGGAAGCGCCCCTGCTTATCGCATTCGAGCGTGCGCGCCCCCGAGAAGAAGAACCGCACGATGGCGCGCGCCTCCGGCTTCGCGAGCGGCAAGGCCCGCAATTTTGCCGCGAGCTCCTCCCAAGCCTGCTGGCCGTAGAGGAAAAGGCACTTGTCGAGCCCCTTCGTGATGACAAAGGAAACACCGAGTTCCTGACGGAAATCAGCCGGAAGGATGACGCGTCCCTTCGCATCAATCGTATGGGCGTACTCACCCATGAACATCCCGCTGCACCGCCTTTCCACACATCTGGCACTTTTCCCCACAATTCGCCACTTTATCTATTCTTTTTTATAGCAGATAAATCCTGCTTTTGCAAGTGGAAATTCATTTTCTACAGAAAAAGAAAAGCCCTCCCCATCCCCAAGGGGATGGAAAAGGCTTTCCCGAGCATCCAGAAGATGCTTATTCTTTGCCGAAATGGATGTAGACACCGTCGAGATTGGCCACCTCGAGGCCCATCTTCGTGAATGCGACGTGAAGCGCCTTCTCAAAGAGATCGCGGTTCTTCGTCTCGTCGCCGACGACGATAAGATGCGCTGCCGCATCATCGTCCGGCAGGATCGTGAAGCGCGAGCCATTGTACTTGAGCGTGAATTCGCCCGTGCCCTTGTCCGTCGTCAGCTCCGTGTCGAGTTCACGATACTGCGTCGCAGGCTGGTTCGGCTCCGGCAGGACCTGAGCCGACGGCGCAATCTTGACTTCCGTCGTGCGCTTGGCGACATCGTAGGTGCCGTAGCGGTGCGTCGTCTTGTCCTCCAGTACCTTGAAGAACGGCAGCGTCACCACGCGCTTGTCCTCCGGACGGTCGCCGCCACGGTCGCGGTCACCGTCCCAGACCGTCTTGTGGCCCGTCGTCTCCGTCGTGTTCTCCGGCGTGTTCGACATATTCTCCGGCGTCTCCGGCAGCGGCGTCACCGTACCCGTGCCCGGCGTCACCGGCGGATTGACCGGCGGCACGATATCCGGCTTGCTCGGCAGATTGACCGTGATGTCACCGTCATAGTGATAGCGGTAATTGCCGTAGACCTTGCCGCTATCAATCGGACCATAGCCCGGCAGCGACGTGCTGACACCGTAGTGACCATTCGGCAGTCGGCCATCCGGCATGTACGACGGCGTCACCGTCTCGCCATAGACGAGCTGCCCGTTGATTGGATCTGGGCTCGACGGATTGTTCGGATCCGTGACCGTGTAGACCACATCCCCGAGCGTATTGCCGTTGCCATCGACATGGAAGTAAACATCCTCGGGTTGATGGTCAGCCTAGCATCGCCGCCCGAAATCGTGTAGTTCTTGAGGAAATCCTCCGACTTGTTGCTGACAGTCGTCTTGAAATCATAGCCGCCGATGTTGTTGGTTCGCTTGTCGCCGTCAACATCAAGATAACCGTCACGACCATCTTTGCCATAATTACCATATGCATAGGCCAAGTCGTCAGCATGCTTCTCATCACCATTTACTAAGCCTTCAACCGATGAACCCGTCTTACCCAAAGTCGTCGTATAGTCATAGCGACATCACCCGTCTTGATGGTCAGCGGAGCCGGGTTGACGATGATGTCGCCCTCAATCGTAACGCTGTAGTTCTTGCGGGCATCGCTGCCATTTTCGTGGACAATGCCGCCACCATCCGATTCCAGGTCATTCTTATAGAATCCGAAATCCGCCGTAGTCCGGCCAGCACGATTTTTCTCATATTCACCGTCAGCTTTCGGCTTCATCGTCAGTCCATCGGTAGAAATCCTATCGCCATTCACCAAAGGCGTATCAGAAAGCTCCTTGAATGTCTTATCCGGAGAACCATACGTCTGAATCATTTCATTCGTGATCTTGATGGCCTTTGGCCTCAATGTCACAGTTCCCTTTTTTGTCAAGAGAAACATCATAATTGTCCAGGGAGTTTTTGAAGTCCGTAGTAATGCCATAGCTGTCCAGGCTGCCATCCGTCTTGTACTTCACATCATTCGTCTGATTCTCATTGAGAAGCGCCGGCGACGTGTTCTTGATGCCAATCTGAGAAATCAGGTCTTTCAGGTCATCTCCGTTGGCTTTACCAGTAACAGTCGTCCCTGTATCTAAATCATGCTGTACTGCTTTGGCATCACCATATTCTTCCGTATAGTCGCCAGTAGACAGATACAACGCCGCCTTGTTGATGGTGGCATTGCCCTTCTCAATCTCGATGTTGTAGTTCTTGAGCGTCTTGTCCGTGGTTCCTTCCAGGTAGTACGGACACCGTTCACCGTCTTGGTCACCTTGCCAGCCTGTTTTTCCTCTGCGGAAGCATCGCCCGTATTGGTATAGGTGATATCGCCCTTGCCGTACGTCCCATCGAGGGCGCTCGTCACGACGTCTGAGCCATCGCCGTTCGTCAGCCTTCGATCGTATCGGCATCATATCCATAAGCACCGGTATCAAAAGCTGTGCCATAAGTAGTGGATACATCGTTAAGCTTCACCTTGACGGTTGCTTTATCAACTGTGGCCTTGCCTGGTGTATTGGTTTCGATTTCGTAGTTCTTAGCGGTCTGTCCGGTCAGGGTAAAATCTCCCAACAGCTGATACTTCCCGTCAGCATCTCCGGTGTAAATCTTCTTTTCATTGCTGGCAGCATCAGTGACAGCCCCGGTATTGGTGTAGACTGCCGTAATCCCGTTTTCCTTTACAGAATCCACTGTATCCCCGTTGGCATTGCCGGTTAGTGTGTAAGTGTAGGGCGTCCAGGCATCAGATCCGTAGGTGGTGCTGGTATCTCCCACTGTAAGGCTTTGGCCTTATTGACTGTGGAATTTCCCGATGCGAATGTTACTCAAACTTCGCAGTTGCTAAGCTGCTGATTTATTCTTAGCAGCAATCTGCAAAATAAAAATAAACATAAGCCATCTCCGTTTTGTATAATGAAGTAACCAAAATCCATAACACAAAACGGAGGGCTTATGGATATGATGCCGATACGATCGAA
>ENA-OQED01000462-OQED01000462.1-human-gut-metagenome-genome-assembly--contig:-NODE-462-length-15768-cov-2.150694_pt1 | contig 15768 bp, 17 predicted proteins | sample MGYA00242790_ERZ504625 | MGnify/ENA primary metagenome ERZ504625 (study PRJEB26092, sample SAMD00036345) | human gut metagenome | host: Homo sapiens | study: EMG produced TPA metagenomics assembly of...
ACAAGAACTTGTGAGTAAGTCTCAGGCTTGCCTGGACAAAAGCATACACGATGAAAAAGGAATATTTCTAGGCATAGATAATTTCTATGTTATTCTATGTTTTTAGTAGCAGGTATTTCAGTGAAAGCTGGTTTCATCAGTCTTGGCTGTTCCAAGAATCTCGTTGACACGGAGGTCATGCTCGGCATCCTCCAGCAGCACGGCATTGAGCTCACGGCCAACCCGGCCGAGGCCGACATCCTGATCGTCAACACCTGCGCCTTCATCCAGTCGGCCAAGGAGGAGTCGATCACGACCATCCTCAACATGGCCGAGTACAAGGAGAGCGGTCGCTGCCGCAGCCTGATCGTCGCGGGCTGCCTCGGCCAGCGCTACAAGCAGGAGCTCTTAGACGAGATTCCCGAAGCCGACGCCATCATCGGCACGGGCGCCTGGGGCCGCATCATGGAGGCCGTCGAGGAGACGCTCAAGGGCCATCGCCTTGTCATTGCCGGCAAGGACGAAGCGCTCTACGACGAGCACACACCGCGCATCACGACGACGCCTTCATACACGGCTTACGTCAAGATTGCGGAGGGCTGCAACAACCGCTGCGCCTTCTGCGCCATCCCGTACATCCGCGGCGATTACCGCAGCCGCCGCATCGAGGACATCTGCGATGAGATTCGCCACCTGACGGAGAACGGCGTGCGCGAAGTCGTGCTGATCGCCCAGGACTCGACGGAGTACGGCCGCGACCTCTACGGCCAGCCGAAGCTTGCAAAGCTCCTGCGCGAGATCGTCAAGGTGCCGAAGCTCAAGTGGGTGCGCACGCTCTACAGCTACCCGAAGTACTTCAGCGACGAGCTCATCGAGACGATCGCCAGCGAGCCGAAGATCTGCAAGTACGTCGACCTGCCGCTGCAGCACGCGCATGATGCCGTGCTGCGCAGCATGCGTCGTTCCTGACACGCAGGGAGGAGATGCGCGCGCTCATCCACAAGCTGCGCGAGCGCATTCCCGGCGTGACGATCCGCTCGACCTTCATCGTCGGCTTCCCGGGCGAGACGGATGCCCAGTATCAGACCTTGCGCAACTTCCTCGAGGAGATGCGCCTCGACAAGGTCGGCGTCTTCACGTACTCGCGCGAAGAGGGCACGCCGGCCTACGATATGCCGAACCAGGTGCCGGAGGAGATCATGCAGGAGCGCTATCACGACCTCATGAGCCTGCAGTGCAAGATCTCCGAGGAGATCAACCAGTCGCTCGAAGGCAAGGAACTCGATGTCCTCATCGAGGGTCGCGACGAGGAGCAGCCGAACATCTCGGTCGGCCGCTCCTACCGCGAGGCGCCCGAGGTCGATGGCCAAGTCTACGTCGAGAACGATGCGGACAGCAAGCCGGGCGACATCGTGCGCGTGCGCGTCCTGCAGGGCTTCACTTACGACGTCGTCGGCGAGCGCATTGACGGCGCAGAGACGGGGAAGAAGGCGGCAGAATGACAGAACTTCTCGAAGAACAGGTGGGACAGCAGCTCCTCGCACAGAATCTCACGATTGCCTGCGCCGAGTCGTGTACGGGTGGCCTCTTGACGAGCCGCCTGACAGACATCGCCGGCAGCTCGGCCTACGTCATGGGCTCGGTTGTCTCGTACACGAACCGCATCAAGGAATCGCTCGTCGGCGTGCGTCACGAGACGCTGCTTTCGCACGGGGCAGTCTCAGAGGAGACGGCGCGCGAGATGGCAGAGGGCATCGCGCGCGCCATCGGGACGGATATCGGCGTCGGCATCACTGGCATCGCCGGCCCGGGCGGCGGCACGAAGCAGAAACCCGTCGGACTCGTTTTCATCGCCGTTTCAGGTCCGAGGGGTACGATGGTCAAAGAAAATCACTTCAGCGGCGCGCGCACGGAGATCAAGCGCCAGACGACCGACACGGCCCTCGAGATGACCCGCGCGTATCTTGAACAGCTGAAACAGGAACAAGCCTGACAAGAAGAGAGGAAGAGATACTATGCGTTTCCATTCTTATATGGCAGCGGCGGCACTCGGTGCATCGCTGCTCCTGATGCCGACTATGCCGGCCTTTGCCGCAGAGCAGGCACCGGCGGCAGCCTCGCAGGCAGCCAAAGCCGCGCTGCCCTACACTTACACGAGCCAGCAGTACGGCTACACGATCCAGTGTCCGCAGAAGCCGGTCGGCGTCATTCCGGCCAGCGCGCTCTACGAGGACAGGAAGGGCGATGTCCTTATCTTCGACAACGACGGCTACAACATCAAGTACGCCTGGATCGTGCTGACGGACGCCTTTGACAACAAGAGCGTGCCAGACCTCAACAAGCTCAAGGAAGCAGATGCCGAGAAACTGCTCTCGGGGATCATGGGCAGCAACGGCTACGAGGGCATCATGCTCGTCAATCTCAATGCGAAGAACAAAGCCATCTACGCCGTGACGGCCAAGGAAATTGAGATCGATGAGAACGGCGATGGCCAGATTGACGGCGTGGCCAAAGCCGATACGCAGATGGCCGTCGCTTTCTTCCGCACGGAGAAGGGCAATCGCTACGGTGTTGAGCTCATCGACAACCCGGACCTGCGCGAATCGTCGCTCGCCGCCTTCCAGAAGGGTATCACGACTCTGAAGGATGTCGACGGCAAGCAGCTCATGAGCAGCAAGGACAAGAAAGTCAAGAACGTCAAGAAAGATAAGAAAGACAAGAAGTAAGGCAAAAGGGCTGCCGCACGGGAGAGTCGTGCGGCAGCCCTTTTTCTTGTACGGTCCATGACTTGCATGGTGACGCAGGCATCAAAAAAGCCAGCCCTTGCGGACTGGCTCTGCATTCATATGGCAGGGGTAGCTGGACTCGAACCAACGCATGCGGGATTCAGAGACCCGTGCCTTACCAACTTGGCGATACCCCTGTGTCTTTCGACATTTATATATTATACGGATGAATACGGCATCTGTCAACCCATATCTTTTATTTTTTTTCAGGCATATCTATTGCATTTTCATAGCTGCATTGTTATAATTTACTTAACGAATGAACAATTGCTCATATGTTAGTAAATAGGAGGCCGAATATGAATCAAAGGCAAAAGACAAATCTCATCCGTATCATTACCGCGACACTACTCATGGTGCTGCTGGCATATCTGCCGCTTTCGGGCACGACGCGTTTTTTCGCATATCTCGTGCCGTATCTGATTGTCGGCTATGATATCCTCATCAAAGCGGGCAAGGGCATTTGGCGCCGTCAGCCCTTTGACGAATGCCTGCTCATGGCTGTCGCAACCATTGGTGCCATGGCTCTGGCTGTCTATGAGGACGGAGATTATACTGAGGGCATCGCGTCATGCTGTTTTATCAGGTCGGCGAATGGTTCCAGTCCTATGCCGTCGGGCGCAGCCGCCGCAATATTTCCGACCTCATGGATATCCGACCAGATTATGCAAACCTCATGCAGGCAGACGGCAGAACGAAAAAAGTCCGGCCGATGATGTCAGCATTGGTTCGGTTATCCTGGTCAAGCCGGGCGAAAAAGTGCCAATCGATGGCGTGATTACAGAGGGACACTCGAGCCTCAATACGGTGGCGCTTACTGGTGAGAGCCTGCCGCGCAGTGTGAAGCAGGGGGACGCAGTCATCAGCGGCTGCATCAATACCAGCGGTTTGCTGCATATCCGCACGACAAAGGCATTTGCCGAATCGACGGCTTCGAAAATCCTGAAGCTCGTTGAAGAAGCGGGTTCACGCAAATCAAAGTCGGAGAACTTCATTGCTAAATTTGCGCGTGTCTATACGCCGATTGTCGTCTTTGCCGCTTTGGCGCTGGCCATCGTACCGCCGCTGGTACGCATTGTGGGCATGGGCATGGCACCGGAATGGGGCACTTGGATTTATCGCGCGCTGACGTTCCTCGTCATCAGCTGCCCGTGTGCTCTCGTCATCAGCATTCCGCTATCGTTCTTTGCAGGCATTGGCGGGGCGAGCCGCGAAGGCGTGCTCGTCAAGGGCTCAAATTACATGGAAACGCTGGCAGATGTCGATACGGTTGTCTTTGATAAGACAGGAACCCTGACCAAAGGTGTTTTTGAAGTTGCGACCATTCATCCGGAAACCATCAATTCGCAGGAGCTCCTGCACCTCGCGGCGCATGTCGAACGTTTTTCGACGCATCCGATTGCCGTATCGCTGCGCAATGCCTATAAGCATGAGGCCGATGACTGCAGGGTTGAGGATGTGGAGGAAATTGCCGGCCGCGGGGTACGCGCACATGTCAACGGCAGGGTCATCTGTGTCGGCAACGAGAAAATGATGCAGGATATCGGTGCGGCCTGGCATCCGTGCGAAAAGACCGGCACGATTGTCCATGTGGCTATCGATGGGGAATACGCCGGCCACATCGTAGTCTCGGATATCGTCAAGGAACATTCTGCCGAGGCCATCAAGGCTCTGCACAGGAATGGCGTCAGAAAAGCATCATGCTGACCGGCGATGCGAAGCGCGTGGCAGACCAGGTCGCGGGCGAGCTCGGCCTCGATGCCGTCTACAGTGAGCTGCTGCCGCAGGATAAAGTGGCGAAAGTCGAAGAATTCCTGCGTGAGGAAGACAAGCATAAAAAACTGGCCTTTGTCGGTGACGGCATCAACGATGCCCCCGTGCTTTCCCGCGCGGATGTCGGCATTGCCATGGGAGCCATGGGGTCGGATGCCGCCATCGAAGCGGCGGATATCGTTTTGATGGACGATGACCCGCTGAAGATTTCTGTGGCGAAGCGCATTGCGAAAAAGACGCTGCGCATTGTGCATCAGAACATCGTCTTCTCCATCGGCGTCAAAGTCATTGTACTCGTGCTCGGTGCCATTGGCCTTGCGTCGATGTGGGCAGCGATTTTTGCCGACGTCGGCGTCATGATCATCGCCGTGCTCAACGCCATGCGCGCACTCTTTGCCGGCGGCTGTGCCCCGGTCATCCCCGCAGCTAAAAATGAAGGCAAAACGGCTGCTGAGTCCTTGGCTGACGATAAGGCAGCAGGGGCTGTATCTTCGCCGCAGGAAACGAGTGCAGTTCATTCGTATAAGATTGACGTGGACTGCGCGAACTGTGCGAATCTCATGGAAGGGGCCGCAAAAAAGACTGCGGGCGTCAGAAATGCCGTGGTCAATTTCATGATGCAGGAAATGAAAGTCGAGTTCCGCGACGGGGCTGACCCGCAACAGGTCATGCAACAGGTGCGCACGAACTGTAAGAAAGTCGAAGACGACTGCGAAATTTACCTTTGAATTTTGAATGGTGAATTGTCAAGCTAAGTGCAACACCTTTGAGAAATAGACCTCATATGGTGTTTTGTAACCAAGGCACTTCCTAGGGCGCAAGTTCAGCTCATGGTACTTCCTTTGGATGTACTCCTCTGGTGTATCCGTGAGGTCCTTGCCCTTCGGGAAGAACTCCCGCAGAAGCCCATTGGTATTCTCGTTGGTCCCGCGCTCCCATGGATGGTGCGGAGCAGGAAAGTAGAACGTCACACGCTTCAGTTCCTTGCTGAGCTGAGCATGTTTCGAGAATTCCTTTCCGCGATCTGGCGTGACCGAAAGATGCGGTTGCCCCGAGAGTGCCTCACACATCACCTTGTTGACGGCAGCGGCAGTCTTGCTCGCGGCCTTTCCACCAAGCAAGTACCGGCTCTTCCGGTCCACCAGCGTGACGAGGCAGGCCTTTCCTTGCTTACCCACCACCGTATCCGCTTCCCAGTGACCACGGACGGAACGGTTCGTCGCACTGGCAGGACGATCCTCGATGGGATGCGATATGACGAACTTGCCACGACGTTCTTCGCTGCCTTTCTTGTGACGGCGTTTCCCGTGATGCCGTAGTTTCCTGAGCATGAACTTCGCAGAAGCCCCTGACGGATTCAGCAGGCCCGCGTGGATAGCGCGGTAGATGGTCGGGACGCTGACGAGCTGGCAGCCATGCTCCAGCTGGATTCGTCCGACAATCTCTTCTGGCGACCAGTGGTACGCCAGGATACAGATCTGGATGTAGAAATGAAGTGGTGCATACTCCAGCCGCTTATGCGGACGACAGGCTTTCCTGCGCCGCTTGTAGAGCGCTTGCGCGGTCAACGGGCAGTACGACATAGGCTGGTCCGCAGGGGCCGCATTGCGGAGAAGCTCACGCGAGATGGTCGACTTGCTGCGCTTCAGCAGATGGGCAATCTCCGTGATGGATTTGCCCTCAGCAAGAAAAAAGAGTATCTTTTCTCGCTCAAATGGTGTAAGATGTGTGTAGTGACACATAGGCTCTCCTTTTGTTATAGGTAGTTCTCTTCAAACACCATTATAGCAAAGAAGTCTATGTGTCATTTTAATTTGGTTGTCTAGGAGCTGTTGCACTTAGATTGTAAATCCATCATAAAAAAAGCGAACCACAATGATGGTCGCCTAGACATATTTTATGGAATCGAAACATTTTCGGCCATACAAACAGCGGTCTGAACGCTGATGGCCACCGATGTCGCATTGAGAAAGCCGCCTTGCCGGGCGGCTTTTTCGTTTACAGCGATACCGTCGAAAGGTTAACTACATGCACCGAGTATATCTTGTATCGGTTGCGGGCTAGCGATGCCTAACAGCATAAAGACGATGTAGTAGTGAAGGATAAAAAACAATGATTATCTGTGCGGTGCAAGGTAGATGCGGCCGTGGGCGTCGATGCGGCTCAGGTGGCGCAGGTAGAAGCGGGCGATGATGCCGGTCAAGAGCGCGGAGATCAGTGTGCCTTCGCGGATGCCCTCGATGGTGCCCATGGTCAGCACGGAGACGATGGCGGCGAGGATGACGAGGCTGATGTCGTTGCCGACTTTGACCTTGCCAAAGTCGATGTGGAACTGATGCGCGAACGTGTAGACAGCGCCTTCGCCGGCGAGCATGAGCACGTCGGCGATGCCCTGCCCTGCGACACCGAGCGCGACGAGCGCCGTGCCGAGCAGGCAGAGCAACAGCTTGAGCGCATAGGCATCCGGCACGATGGTGAAGAGATTCATGAAGAAGTCGATGCAGAAGCCGAAGAGGATGGTCACGGGGATCTGCAGCCAGAAGACAGCCGGGAAGTCGCGCCGCAGCATCAAGAGCTCAAAGACGACGAAGACCATGTTGACAGCAAACGTCGTCTGGCCGAAGGTGAACGGCGAGATCAGGCTCAGGACATACGGCAGGCTCGAGATCGGCGACGTGCCCAAGAGACTCTTGACCACGAGAGCAATGCCAGCCGACTGAATCATGACCGCTAGGATCAGTAATAGATAGCGTTTTGGCGTAGACAAATAAATCCTTCTTTCGTGAAGATGTATTCACTCGACCCAGTGGATTTTCTTGGCGTCGCAGCGGTCGACCTGGGGCTTTTTGCCGACGGGGTAGCCGAAGGGCAGCAGGGCGAAGGCGTACTGGTTTTCCGGCAGGTCGAGGATGTTCTTGACGGCTTCCATGCGCTCCGGCACCGGGGCGATGGCCATCATGACGCCGCCGAGGCCGAGCTCCTCGAGCTCGAGCCAGAGGTTCTCGGTGGCAATCGCACAGTCGATGTCGGTGATCGTCGGGAAGATGACATCCGTGCGGGCGGCGATGACGAGCACGACAGGGGCCTTGGCAGCGGCGACGGCATAAGGGCTGGTCCTGGAGAGCTCTTCAATCATCTCGCGCTTTGTCACGACGTAGAACTCCCAGGGCTGCTGATTGCCCGCTGACGGCGCAACAAAGCCCGCCTGCAGCACGTTCTCGATTTTCTCTTTCTCCACGGGCCTGTCCTCGAATTTGCGGACGCTCGTGCGGGTGAAGATGGCGTTCATGGAATCATCCTTTCTTGTTTCGCGTTCTTTTTCGTATCAGGGAATCTCTGTCTCTATTATAGGTAGATGCAAGGGGTCCTGCAATAAGAAGGCCGGACACTTTTGTGTCCGGCTCTTTTATGTATGAGTGTGCAGTAGGGCTCAGCCTCGCTGGCGTGCTCGGCGGCGAGGAGCTGGCGGGTGTGCTCGGCTACCTCGTCGGGCGTGATGTCGGTGATGCGGGCGACGCCGGTCTTGATGGCGGCATCTGCTACGGCTGCGGCGACGTGCGGTGCGACGCGCGGGTCGAACGGGCTCGTGATGACGTGCTGCTCATCGAGCTCGCTCTCGTCGATGAGGTCGGCGATGGCCTTGGCGGCAGCCATCTTCATCTCTTCGTTGATCTTTTTCGCGCGGACGTCGAGAGCGCCGCGGAAGATGCCCGGGAAGGCCAGCAGGTTGTTGACCTGGTTCGGGTAGTCGCTGCGGCCCGTGCAGACGATGCGGGCACCGGCAGCGTAGGCCTCATCCGGCATGATTTCCGGCGTCGGGTTGGCCATGCCCATGACAATCGGGGCCTTCTTCATGGAGCGGACCATGTCCTGGGTGACTGCACCGGCTACGGAGACACCGATGAAGACGTCGGCGTCCTTGATGACGTCTTTGAGCTGGCCTGCCTCATGCTGCGGGTTCGTGATCTTGGCGATGGCGTCCTTGTAGGGGTTCATGTCTTCCTTGCGGCCTTCGTAGATGGCGCCCATGCGGTCGCAGAGGATGATGTTGCGGCCGCCCATGCTGTAGATGAGGTGCGTGATGGCCTGGCCAGCGGCACCTGCGCCGTTGAGGACGAACTTCGACTCCTCGAACTTGCGGCCCGTGAGCTTGAAGGCGTTGATGAGGGCCGAGACGACGACGATGGCCGTGCCGTGCTGGTCGTCGTGGAAGACCGGGATGTCGAGTTTCTGCAGGCGCTTCTCGATGTCAAAGCACTGCGGTGCCTTGATGTCCTCGAGGTTGATGCCGCCGAATGTCGGCGCCATGAGCTCGACGGCGCGGACAATCTCATCGACGTCCTGCGTGTCGAGGCAGATGGGGACGGAGTCGACGCCCGCGAAGCCCTTGAAGAGGATGGACTTGCCTTCCATGACCGGCAGGCCGGCGCCAGCGCCGATGTTGCCGAGGCCGAGTACAGCGCTGCCGTTCGTCACGACGGCGACCGTGTTGCCCTTGTTGGTGTAGTCATAGATCTTGTTGTAGTCCTTCTGAATCTCCAAGCACGGCGCAGCGACGCCCGGCGAGTAGGCCAGCGTCAGGTCCTTCGCCTTCTGGAGGGGGACCTTGCTGTGCATCTCGATCTTGCCGTGGTGTTCTCTATGCAGGGCCAATGCCTGGTCGTTCAATTTGCTCATGGGGAAGACTTCCTTTCTCGCTTCTTGTATTCTCGCCTCTGTCCGGCTCTGGTGGGAATCAAGGCCGGATGGCGCCTTGATAGGATATGAGTTCGTTATGATGGTGATGAATGTTACACTTTTTTGAAACTTTATCCGTAAGTGTTACAAAGGTTGTAAAACGTGTTGCATACTATTATATTGTTGTTGAAATAAAAATACAAATATGATTTATTAATGGGAAAATAAATTGGCATAATAAAATGAGCCTTTTCGACAGTTTATGGCGGTATCCTCCATGAATTGTCGGGAAAGGCTCGTTTTGTTTCAGTAAAGTGATGTCACTGCGTCTTGGCGGTGTTGCTGCTGCGTGTCGGGGCGGCTGGTGCCGTCTCTGCCGGAGCGGCTGTCGTGTGCGCGCTGCCCGCGTGGGAACTGCTCGTGGAGTGCTCGCTCGCACCCTCGGAGCTCGAGCGGCTCGTGCTGCGCGAAGTCGAGCTCTGAGAGCTGTTGCTCGAGGAAGAACTCTTGCTAGAACTCTTGGCACTGCTCGTGCTCGAGTTGCTCTTCGCCTTTGTCGTGGACGGCGACGAGGTCGCACCAGCCGGGATAGAGCTCTCGTACTCATGCTGGGCGCGGTCGAGCTGTGCTTTCTCGCTGGCGTTCAGCGTGATGCCAAGCGTCTCGGCGAGCGTCGTGCGCAACTTGTGCAGGTCCGGTATCCAATAGCTGACGCCGTCAATGTAGAGCGGCTTGCCCGGTACCATCTCCGTCTTGAGGCCGTTCTTCTGGGCTTCCTTGAGCGTGCCGGCGAACTCGAGCAGCTGGCGGAAGGAGAGGTCGGTCTTGACGGAGGACATGACCTCGCTGATGACGTTTGGCAGTTTCGGGATGATGGCCGGGGATGTGATTTTGTCCATGCAGGCCTCATGAATTTCTGCTGGCGCTTGATGCGGCCGATGTCGCCCTCCTCGTCGCGGTAGCGCACGTAGGTGACGGCTGTCTTGCCGTCCATGTGCTGCATGCCCGGCTGGAGGTCGATGATCAGGCCGCCGTCGTCATCCCAGGGGTCTTCGTAGTACATGCGCTTCTCGACATCGATGTCGATGCCGCCGATGGCGTCAATGATCTTCTGGAACGCCTGGATGTTGATGACGACGTAGTGGTCCATGTTGACGCCGAGGAAGTCCTCGACGGTGCGCTGTGTGAGCTTCTCGCCCGCTTCTGGGCCGCCCTTGGCGCTGCCGTAGGCGTAGGCTGCATTGATCTTATCCCAGCCGTGGCCCTTGATCTTGACGCGTGTATCGCGCGGGATGGACATCAGAGCAGCATGGTCTTTCTTCGGGTCGAGCGTCGCGACCATCAAGGTATCGCTGCGGCCGACATCGTCGTCGCGCTCATCGACACCCATGATCATGATTGTCGTCTTGTCCTTGGCCGTCAGCAGGCCGTCCTCTACGACATCATCGGATGATTTGTCGAGCAGGCTGTTCGAGGCGAAGAGTGCGCCCATGGCGCGGCCGCGATAAAGGCGATGATCAGGAGTCCCCAGAGGAGCCCTCGGTGCCGGCGGCGTGAACGGCGCGGCTGGCGAGGCGGGATCGGATTCGTTTGCAAGATGATACCTTCTTTTTCACAAAATCAAATATAAATCCCTGCTATTCCAGCAGGGGATATTCATAGTTACATTATAAGGAAAGCGCGCACGATGTGCAATTACTTTATCGATATCCACCGTATATCGTAGCGGCTATGCCTGAAAAAAGGATGGATAGATGGTAGAATGGGGGAAGACGCATAGAGAAAGGATGAAACATCATGGCAGCAGAGATTGAACGAAAATTCCTCGTCAAGGAGGGCTGGCGGCCGCAGGCAAACGGCGTGCGCATCGCGCAGGGGTACCTGTCCACCGTGCCGGAGCGCACGGTGCGCGTGCGCATCAAGGGCGAGAAGGGCTATCTGACGGTCAAGGGGCGCAATGCGGGCATACGGCGCGCGGAGTACGAGTACGAGATACCCTTAGCCGACGCGGAGGCGATGCTCGAGCTCTGCGAGCAGCCGCTCATCGAGAAGCGGCGCTATCTTGTACCGTGTGAGGGCTATACTTGGGAGGTCGACGTCTTTGCCGGCGCGAATGAAGGGCTCATCGTGGCAGAGATCGAGCTGCCTGCGGAAGACACGCCCTTTGAGAAGCCTGCCTGGCTCGGGGCAGAAGTCTCGGGCGATGCTCGCTACTACAATGCGAACCTGATCCGCCATCCGTATCGGGACTGGAAGTGAACGGCAGGCTGTGCATAAAGTCTGCTCAGCCACTTTGAGATATCCACAGGCTGGCGTGCGAAAATGGGTCATAGAAACCCCAAGATATAGGAATAATGGCAGCAGTCATGCGTATATATTGGGTTATTCACGAATTTATCCACAATATCCACAGATTTTGTGAATAAGTGGCGGGGGTTTTAGCCACAGTATGCACAGGCACCTGTATATATTATTGTAGGAAAATGAGAGACTTCGCTCCTGTCACCATGTTATCCACACCTGTGGATTTCTTTGTGGATAACATGAAGTGTCATAAAAAAGAGCGCTGAGCCGCGATATACGCGGTTCAGCGCTCTTAGTATTTTGTGCGATGAGATTACTTGTCTTCGCCGTCCTTGAGCGGTTTCTTGAGGATGGAGAGGATCAGGCAGCCGATGATGGCGCCGACGAGGATGGAGACAAGATACATCAGCGGGTTGCCAATGGTCGGGACGACGAAGATACCGCCGTGCGGTGCGCGCAGCTGCAGTCGAAGGCCATCGTCAGAGCACCCGTGACGGCGGAGCCGACGACGCAGGCCGGGATGACGCGTAGCGGGTCAGCTGCGGCGAACGGGATGGCACCTTCGGTGATGAAGGAGAGGCCCATGACGTAGTTCGTGACGCCGGCCTTGCGTTCGCTCTCAGTGAAGCGGTTCTTGAAGAACGTCGTGCAGAGGGCGATTGCGAGCGGCGGGACCATGCCGCCTGCCATGACGGCAGCCATGACGTGGAACTCACCGGAGGCCAGGAGACCCGTGCCCGTGACGTAAGCAGCCTTGTTGATCGGGCCGCCCATGTCAACAGCCGTCATGCCGGCGACGATCATGCCCATGAAGATGCGGGCCGAGGGATCCATGTTCTTCAGCGTGTCGACCATCCAGCCGTTGATGGCGGAGACAGGCGGCGCGATGATGAAGAGGCTGATGAAGCCCATGATCAGGATGCCGAAGAACGGATAGATGAGCATCGGCTTGATGCCCTCGAGGGAATCCGGCAGGCACTTCGATGCCTTCTTGAGGAAGTTGACGATGTAGCCGCCAAGGAAGCCGGCGATCAGCGCGCCGAGGAAGCCGGAGCCCGTCGTACCGGCGAGTGCGCCGCCGACGAAGCCGACAGCGAGACCCGGGCGATCCGCAATCGACATGGAGATGAAACCGGCGAGGACCGGCAGCATGAAGCCGAAGGACGCACCGCCGATGTCCTTGAAGAATTTCGCGAGCGGCGTGTTGGAGCCGAAGTTCTTCGGGTCGATGGAGTAATCATCGAACAGGAAGGCAAGGGCTATGAGGATACCGCCGCCGACGACGAACGGCAGCATGTGGGAGACGCCGTTCATCAGGTGCTTGTAGATCTGGCGGCCGAGGCTCTCGCCCTGGACGTCAGCAGCGCTCTCTTCCGTGTCGCTGCCCGATGCGTGGTAGACCGGCGCATCGCCCTTGAGGGCGCGGTCGATGAGTTCATCGGCCTTGTTGATGCCGTCGGCGACCTTCGTGATGACGACTTTCTTGCCGTTGAAGCGGGCCATGGCGACGTTCTTGTCGGCGGCGACGATGATGCCGTCCGCTGCGGCGATCTCTTCGTCCGTCAGGATGTTCTTGGCACCGCCGGAGCCGTTCGTCTCGACTTTGATGGAGATGCCGCGCTTCTTGGCGTGCTGCTCGAGGCTCTCGGCTGCCATGAAGGTGTGGGCGATGCCCGTCGGGCAGGCCGTGACAGCGAGGACCTGGATGTGGTCGCTGGCCGGTTTTTCCTCGGCGGCTGCACCGTCGCCTTCTGCTGCTTCAGCCTTCGGCGCTTCGAACTTGCCATCTTCCTTGAGGTCGATGAGGTGCAGGAACTCTTCCTTCGTCTTGGCGGCGATCAGAGCTTCCTTGAAGTCCGGGTCCATGATCATCATGGCGAGCTGCTGCAGGATCTGGATGTGTGCGTCGTTGGCGGAATCCGGAGCCGCAATCATGAAGAAGAGGCGGGCCGGGTTTCCGTCCATGGATTCGAAGTCCATGCCCTCAGGCACAGTCATGGCGGCGAGGCCGGCTTCTTTGACGCCCGTGCTCTTGGCGTGCGGCGTTGCGATGCCGTCGCCGAGGCCCGTCGTGCCCGAAGCTTCGCGGGCGAAGACGTCCTTGAGGTACTGTTCCTTGTCGGACAGGTTGCCAGAGGCTGCCATGAGGTCAGCGAGCTGACGGATTGCTGACGTCTTGTCAGCAGGTTTTTGGCCAAGGGCGATGCTCTCGCTCTTGAGCAAGTCAGTGATACGCATAGATTTCTCCCCTTAACTAAACTGTATGTAGAATGAATCAGATGATCGTCTTAAGAAGTGCCTCGACTTCCGGGCGCGTGGCGAGGTTCTCGCTGAACGCGGAAGCGGAGCCCGTGGCGACGCCCATGTGGAAGGCCGTCTCGAAGTCGCCCTGTGACTCGGTGTAGCCCGTGATGAAGCCTGCGACCATCGAGTCGCCGGCGCCGACGGAGTTGACGAGCTTGCCCTTCGGGGCTGGGCTCTTGTAGTGCTTGCCGTCTGCCGTCAGCAGGATGGCGCCGTCACCGGCCATCGAGATCAGGACGTTCTGTGCGCCCTTTTCCTGGAGCTTCTTGGCGTAGGTGATGATCTCTTCGTCCGTCGTGAGCTTGACGCCGAACATGTCGCCGAGCTCGTGGTTGTTCGGCTTGATGAGGAACGGATGGTACTTGAGGACGTTGAGCAGGAGTTTCTTCTCGGCATCGACGATGATGCGGATGCCGCGGCCCTCGAGGCGGGCCATAATCTTCTCGTAGATGTCGTCCGGCAGTGTCTTCGGGATGGAGCCGGCGAGCACGAGGGTGTCGCCCTCGCTGAGCTTGTCGAGCTTCTCGAAGAGCTCTTCGCGCTTGGCCTCGCTGATGTCCGGGCCCTGGCCGTTGATCTCTGTCTCTTTATCGGCCTTGACCTTGACGTTGATGCGCGTGAAGCCTTCCGGCAGCTGGACGAAGTCGTGCTTGACGCCGAAGTCGTCGAGCTGGCGCTTGATCTCTTCGCCCGTGAAGCCGGCCGTGAAGCCGAGGGCCGTGCTTTCATGGCCGAGGTTGCCGAGGACGATGGAGACGTTGATGCCCTTGCCGCCGCCGAGGACCTGCTCGTAGTTCACGCGGTTGATCTCGCCAGCCGTGAAGGAATCGAGGCGGACGATGTAGTCGAGCGAGGGGTTGAAAGTTACGGTGTAGATCATTCTTCTCTTACTCTCCTTCCAGGATTGTCGTGCAATCCCGATAATTCTTGTCTCTTAGATGTCCGGTGATGATGGTCGCGCTCGAGATGTTGGCGAAGGTGATCGGCGAGATCTTGTTGAATTTCGACTGATCAGCCAGCACGTAGGCGTGCTCACAGCGCGAGAGGGCTTCGCTCTTGACGAGGCCTTCGCTCGAGTCCGGCGTGGAGAAGCCGGACTCGATGCTGATGCCATTGGCACCGAAGAATCCTTTGGTGAAATTGTAGAGCTCCAGGTTATGCAGGGCTTCCGTGCCGATGACGGCTTCGGTGATAGCCTTGAGGCGGCCACCGAGCAGGAAGACCTTGAAGCCCTTGAGGGACAGGCGCGAGGCATGGGGCAGCCCGTTTGTCACGTAGACAGCCTGGCGTTCCTGCAGGAAGTCCACCATGTGCAGGGTCGTGGAGCCGGCGTCGATGTAGACGAAGTCCTTGCGGGTCACAAGGCTGGCCGCCCGTCGCGCGATGGCGATCTTCTCTTCGGTGCAGCGGCTGCTCTTGGTCGGCATGTCTTCTTCCATCGCGGTGTAGTTGCTGTCGATGGAGGTCGCGCCGCCGTAGACCTTGTAGAGCATGCCGCGCTTGTGGAGCGCGGTCAGGTCGCGCCGGATGGTGGATTCCGATGTGCAGAGCGCCCGGGTGAGCTCGGGGACTGTCACAGCCTGTTTCTCTTTGAGGATGCGCAGGATGGTCGCATATCGTTCTTCCGTAAGCATGGCTTTCACCCTTTCTGTATTTTCATAATATCATCAAAGTCAATCAAAGTCAATCATAACCGGCAAACAATATGAAAGAATACGAAGAAAGGCGGCTTTCACGAATGAGCAATACGAAAAGATTTTTGTAACAGATGGAAGCTTTTTCACGATAATTTCATGGATGAGCGTATACTTTTTCGCTATAATAAAGTTATATAGTAAAGATATAAAATTAACCACACCAAATCTATAGATGATTATATTAAAATATGTTATAATTATCTATAGAGGGGGGAATTCCACATTGTTTGCGAAAGATGTTCTTCGCG
>ENA-OQED01000463-OQED01000463.1-human-gut-metagenome-genome-assembly--contig:-NODE-463-length-15740-cov-2.530263_pt1 | contig 15740 bp, 20 predicted proteins | sample MGYA00242790_ERZ504625 | MGnify/ENA primary metagenome ERZ504625 (study PRJEB26092, sample SAMD00036345) | human gut metagenome | host: Homo sapiens | study: EMG produced TPA metagenomics assembly of...
CTGGGATCACCACCCCGTTTGCCGAAAATTTTAGAACAACAGGTCTGACACTTTAGCACGTTAAAGTGTTAAACTTCACCGCGTTAAAGTGGTAACGTGTGGAAGTATGAACAAATCATGTCACAATTATTAACAAACTATGAACTATAAAAGATCAATAAAATTCTCGCATGAAATTAAAAAATATCAGTAGACAAAAAATCAAACCATGGTACTATATACATGTAACAAAGATAAAGACAACAAACACAAATAAAGAAAGTGAGGATTTAAACAATGACAATTGGCGAAAAGAGAGATATGATTACATTAGCTGAGAAATTTATTAAGAGTGGGCTACGCACGACAACACTTGAAAACGAAGAAGTAAAAAAGATGATGAAGAAAATTGCCGCTAACGCGGTATGTTTAGGACTTTACAACTTTAATAGAATTGTCATTGGTCATATTGGTGACGGTAACTTTGCATCAATTAAACCAGAATGGGAAGACGCTAGAGTTGGGATGGTAAAATGTTTAGCAATAATCAATAATGAGGGTGAAGATCTTAAAGACGTTCTATCACTTGAAGAAATTGAAGAAGCAGTGCGTTTTACTATCTTTGAAGTAGAAACAAGTGAGGATAACGATGAGTAAACCGATTAGAAAAGTTAACATTCCAGAAAACACAAGAATCAACTTCGTTGACAAGCGCACCACCATAAAGGAGACTTTATCAGATGGAACAATCAATTTTTACGACCTCGATTCTTCTCTACTCTGTGAGGGGTATTTCACAAACCAAATTAGAGGAGAGTTACAGAGAGTGGAAACAGAGAAAGTTGTCTATTATACTTTCACTTTTAACAATGGCGACAAAACGCACTATCGCAACTTTTACACGTTACGAGCTAGACTATAACTTCTATTTATTTGGTATACCGCCGTAGACCATAACACAACACACAATATAATATAATCTGATAATACTACATAACATTACACTTCAAACAAATAACATAAAAAGGAGATTTAAATTATGAAGAATTTTGAATTAGTAGCCGGAAAAGAATCATGCGTAAAGCTTGTAAAAATCAATGGTACAACCGCCCTTGCGAAAGACGCTAAACCATACGGAAAACTGCTAGGAATTGTAAAAGGAACCGATGACGAAACAGGAAAAGAAACTTATTATCTCTGCATGAAAACAGATGAAGGAATTGGAATCTATGCAACAGGCGTAAAGCGTGAAATTGATAAGATTATCGATCTGTTTGGGGATGCTGAGGCAGATGGAGAAGATTTCATCATTCAGTGCACAACAGGAATTTCAAGAAAGTCAAATCAAACTTTCTTTAAAATTGTGGTAGTGATGATTTAAATTGCAAACGGTCAACAGTGCGGTTGACAACCAAATAATGAACGGAAACTAATCAAGTTTGTTCGTTTTTTTTGCATCAATAAAGGGGACTGGAAACAGTCCCTTTTATAATTACATAATGTTAACAATTTGTTTACAAAATATCTCATATTTGTTCATATTTATATGTTAAACTGAAATAACAAAAAATGAAAGTGAGGTATTGAATATGTATTTAGAAAGCCAATTATTAGAACTTCAACACGCTATTGTATTGAGAGCATTAGACGATATCAAAACACCTGTTTTGCGACTGAAGTATTACAGAGAAGTTAAAGAATCGCTTGAATTATACGCACCACTGTATCACATGTCGGCAGATGAAATGATACAAAATGCAATCGCAAGCGGCTACATCGAGCCTTTTACAGAAAGAGAGGTAGAGGAGTATGGCAAGTAAGCAAAAAGAGCGTGTTGGCGAAGTCCAACGCGCAAAAGGTGTATTATATGAAGTATCTAACGATAAGTACACGCTACTTAAACAGCACTACACAAAACAAGAGCTTCTGTTACTTCTAAGAACTTTAGGAAAAAGAGCACAAACCAGATTAAAAACATTAAGCACATATTTCAGTGAACGCGGTAAAAAGTACACCGGACAAATCAACCCAGTATATGACAGATATAAAGGATTTGATATAAAATATCAAGGATTGTCTACGCAAGCTCTTTATAAGAAAGTTAGAACGGCAATTGACATTTTAAATGCTAAACAGTCAACTTATAGTGGATATGTAAAACTACAACACACAGCATTCAACAAGTTAAAAGAGAGTCACCCAAAACTTAAAGATTTGACATTTGATCAATGGCAAGCCATGGTGGTATACATGGGTATGTGGCAATCAGCACATGAGGGTGAGCAGTATGATAGTGAAACACTGTTAAGCAATGCTAAATGGTCATATGAGACGGGTCAATGGGGACCATTTGAGTTTGAGAAAATTGATATTGATAAGTGGTTTTTAGACGTTCAACGTGAAGGTTCATCTGGACAATGGTTAGACTTGAAAGAGGATTTTGACGACATTTAAGAGAGGTGCAAACAATGGCAAAACGAAAAGAAAAAATTTCATATTGTAAAAAGTTTCTTTGTTTTGACATTGAAACGACACACGAACACATAGCAGAAGATTGCGACATAATCTACACATGGCATTGGTCAGTAATGGATAGTGACTATAACTATAACACGTGTTCATCGTGGTCAAATTTATACGACTATTTTCATATGCAATATCAAACTTTTGCGACTCAAGGCGAAAACCGCTTAATCATATATGTACACAACTTATCATATGAAATGGAAGCTATAATTAGAAACCTTGAGGGTCACACAATGACAGGCGGTTTTATATGGACACTCACGAACCGTTATATCTTATTATAGACGATGTTTTGGAATTTAGATGTAGTTACAAACTTACTAATAAAGGTCTTGCGGCTTGCGGTAAAGACGTAGGACTTGAAAAGCTTGAAATGAACTACAAAGATATCGTAAAACCAGGGGAGAAGTTGCCCCAAGACAAGGAACGTTATACATATCGCGATGTAGAAATCATGGTGGCGAAAATCCATCAGTTGGAAGAACAGGAAGGTAAACCTTTTTACGAATTTCCATACACAAATACGGGTTTTTTACGTGATGAGCTTCGCACTATTATGAAAAAAGATGCAAAGTGGATGAAGATGTTTCGCAACACCTCACTTGACTATGATAGGTATGTAATATGTCGAAAAGCTTTCATGGGTGGTTATACACACGCTAACTATATGTACGCGGGGCAAATCATGGAAAATGTTGATAGCTACGACTTCGGGAGTGCCTATCCTTTTGCCATAGCAACAGAAAAATTTCCAGTCGCACCGCTTAAACGTTTACCAAATGCGAATATTTATGACTTAAAACGTTTACTTAACACAGACAATTACCTATTTATTTGTACAATCACAGCAAAGAACGTTCGCGCAAGAGGTACAATGACTTATCTTTCATCATCACATTGCGAAGTATCAAGTGATAGTGTTTTGGACAATGGTAGAATTTTTAAGGCAGATATGATTAAAACAACATGTACTAGCCTCGATCTTGCTATCATTTTGCGAATGTACAAGATTGATGCAATTCGAGTAGATGAATGTTACTATTGTAGAGCTGACTATTTACCATCTGGAATTGTTTGTACCATGTTAAAGTATTACAACAACAAACAAAGCTTAAAACATGTAAAAGGCGAAGAATTAAACTACGCAAAAGCAAAAAACCGCGTAAATTCCTTTTATGGTATGTTTGTTCAAGACCCTATTCACGATGTTGTTACACTTGACGGCACGAAGTGGACTTTAGACCACTGTGCTATCACAAACAAAGAGGAAATTTCCGCGCAACTTGAAAAATTTTATAAATCGTTTAGAAGTTTTTTACCTTATCAAATTGGCGTTTTTATACCCGCGTGGACACGCTACCATTTAATGCATGATATAGTGTCGAAGATTGATAGAAATGTGCTCTACTGTGATACAGACAGCGCAAAAGTTATCAATCGAGAGGAATGTTTAGACGTAATAAACGGATATAACGAATATGCAAAATATAAAATCGACTTAGCTATAAAACGATATGGTTTAGATTACAAACTACCAGATTTAGGAGTTTTTGACTGGGAAACCGAAGACACTGGTGCATGGTTGAAATTTAAGACTTTTGGCGCGAAGAAATATATATATCAAGATACTGATAACAAATTGTATATGACTGTGTCGGGACTCTCAAAGAAAGCTGTAAACTATCTTTCATCAATTGAAGATTTTGAAATTTTTACAACTTTTGACAAAGATGTGTCGGGGCGGACAATATCGCACCCAACAACAAACGCGATTCCAACTTATGATAATGGTGGAACGTGGATTGAAGATGCCACTTACACACTATCAATATCACCAGAATATGGCGCTTTGATTGGAATAGACGTTTATAGCATTAAACCGACAATAATAACAAAAGAAGGGAAGAAAGAAAACATAGATCTAGATATAAGTAAACGTTTAGAAAAGTTTACGGTAAAAACGAAACACTTATCACCAATAATCTTAGAGAAGATAGGAGAATAATATTATATGGAAATAGAAAACTTGTATATAACAGTAGGTGACGAAACCTACATAAATATTCCATCACTATATACTTTAAACGCTGATGTTTATATTGTGTTTGGTGAACGTTCGGCGGGTAAAACATATTCAGTTTTTAAAGGATTATTTGACGACTATAACGCAACAGGTGCGCAATTCGTTTACATGCGTACACGTGAAGATTATCTTATTCGCGGTAGAGCGTGGGGAGCAGTCGCCAACATAAAGCCGTATGTTGAAAAAACGCTATGGAAAGAAGAAGCAAACCTTAATTATTATAGTGGAGTATATCGCAAACAGGAGTTAGGACGAAATAATAAATGGGTGTATAGTCCTTGTGGATATAGTTCATCAATAGCATCATGGATGAAATATAAGGGTAACGGCTACGATTCAGTTAAAACTATATTTTTAGACGAATTTATCGAAGATGTTGACACAACAACAATCATACCACTTTCAAGAAATGAGTTTTTAAAGGGGTACAGTCAGCAACTTTCAACCATAGTCCGCAGACGAAAAGACGTTAAAATTGTAGCATGTGCAAACAGTATCAACCCCAAAAGCCCTCTGTTTGATTATTACAACATTGATGCACGTAAACTAGAACAGGGAAAAGTTTACATTTTCAATCGTAAGCTTGAGGATGGCGATGCACTGAAAATTTGTGTTCTGTATACCGAACCGCCAAAAAAAGCACACGTGTCAAAACATTTAGCCGTTTATGAGTCCCAAACAAATGACATGACTATAAATGGAGCTTGGCAAGAAGAAGTATACCCCGACATTTTTAATCATTTATCATGGAAGTGGTACGCAGAGTTAACGGTTAAAACCAACCGTGTCTATATAGCAGACTTTGGAATAACAGTAATTTTTCCAGAAAAACAACGTTGTCCAATGGTAATTGTAGACGGTAAATATAAATCAAAAAACAATATACTCACAAATGAGTTATATTTACCGACAACAAGAAAATTGATTGAGTGGATGTTATACTATAAACGAACGTCACAAATCTGTGCCAGCTCAAAAACGGCAAGCGAAAAATTTAATGACTTAATCAAACGTGTACTTATTGACAGAAATTAAATATATGTTAAACTATAGTTAGGGACTACCAGACAGACCGCGAAGAACGGGGTAGTTGTGCAAACTGTCAGCACGGGCGTGGAGACACGCCCACCTTTTTAGAAAGTGAGGTGTTGTGATGGATATTAGTACAGTTACACAAATGATTACAAGTGTTGGCTTTCCAATATGCATGACGTTGATTCTTTGTTACTATATCAAGTATCAGACAGACGTACACAAAGAGGAAACAAAAGAGCTTACAAATGCAATCAATTCCCTTAGGGAAATGATATCGGAAATTAAAACAGAGTTGGAAGGTGGTGTCAAAGAATGACATATTATGAAGTAATTAAAAAGGCGTTATATATGTTTTATCACCGTGATGAATATGCATATTTTTACGGTGCAAAAGGGCAAGTCCTAACCGATGAAGTGATGAACACACTTATCAGTCTCGAACCCGCCTATTTTTCAAAGTATACAACACAGGAGTTAAGTGCTTATAAAGCTTTCTCACGTGGTAAAATCGGACTTGATTGTAGCGGTTTCGTGTCCGCTGTCGTAGGCGTGCAAAATTACAGCACTGGACACTATCATGACGGAGCAGAAAAAACAACACCTCTTTTGGGTACTGAAGGAAATGGTTTGTACTCATCTTTTGGCGGCAAAGGTAGACATGTTGGAATTGACATTGGATATGGTTTCTTTTTACACATGCCAAAAGAGGGACACACAATCGAGTTAGGAAGAATTGCAGAGTATGAGTGGGAACACAGTTTTCATTTTCTAAATATTAACTATGAGGGGGCGAAAGCATGATAGATATAGACAAGATGGTGACAACATTATCAATTCCCGACGGTATGACCGTCGATGAAATGCGACGTATCGTAGTAGATGTTTTAGATATGGCGAAAGCTTCAAATGAAGCTGAGAAAGCAATTGCAACAGAAAACGCAACACTGAAAACGGAAAATGACCGACTCAGCAAACAGAACTTGGAGCTGTTCAACCGTGTGACAACTTCCATTTCACCATCTGCAAAAACGAAGGATGATGACGATGACGAAAAAGAGGAAGTCACAACAGACGACATTTTAAGCTATTATAGCTAATGTATAGAAAGTGAGGTATAAAATTATGGCAAAAACAACAAAACCGCTGACAAGCGCACAGCGCGGAGTGAATCTTTTTAACGATGCGAGAAAAAATTCCTCAAACGAATACATGAGGGCAACAGGCGAAGTTACCGTGGCAACTTCCATTAGTCACGCCATGACGCCAATCGTCAAATATGCTCCATTCATGAATGAATTTTTACACTATGTTGTAAATAAAATTGTCATCCAGTCCGTGGAATCTAAGATGTATACCAATCAGTATGAAATGCTGAAAAAGGAAGGTTTTCCACTCGGAACCGATATGGAAATGAACTACGTCAATCCTGCCATGGGGCGTGATTATGACATTTCTCTTGGAGCAACGCTTTTACAAGTTACAAAACCAGACGTTAAAACTTGTTATTTCCGACAGAATCGTAGACGACAGTTTCCGGTAACAATTCCTCGTGAACTTATGGAAGGTGCATTTACATCATGGGAACAGCTCGATAGTATGGTAACAGGCATGGTAACAAGTCTTTTCAGCGGTAATGAAATCGAGGAAGAAAACCTCATCAAGAAGTTAATCCAGACTTCTGTAAAAAATGGTGTTGTGATCAAGAAAGAAATTGCATGGGACGATAATGACCCTGCAAATTCATCTGTTACATTTATCAAGACAATTCAGAAAATTGCACTTGATATCACTCACGCAAGTAGCAACTTCAACAATTATCAAACGTACGCGACCGCACAGGGAATTGCAGATGCAACACCTGCTATTACATGGACACCATCTGAAAATCTCTATTTGTTTGTAAGAAGTGACGTTTTAGTTAACTGCAACGTTGAGACATTAGCGGGTGCTTTCAACATGAGCAAAGCTGACTTGGTTGGACGTGTGACACCTTTCCCAGACTTCAGCTACTTAGATTTTGAATCTGCAATTGATCCTGCGACAAAGTACTGGAAAACCATTACAGACGATCAGAATATTTTAGCCGTATTAGCGGATGTTAATACTTTCGAGTACCGCGACAACTTAAGTACAAGTGGTGACTTCTACAATGCCGCGGGAATGTATCAGAATCAGTACTTAAACGTTTGGCAGACATACGGCATTAGACCGTGGGGAAATGCAGTTGCAATTTGCAAAAATGCTTAATAGAGGGGGGATTTTATGACAACTGTATACTTGTTTGACTCGCCATTCGACGACAGCGGTAAGCATTTGTTAATCCCAACAGAAAGAAACGCTGAGGGGTTTTTAAAAGAACTTCTCAGCGTTCTTCCATATAAACGCTACGATAATGTAACGTGGGAAAGACAGGGGCAGACGTTTCGTTGTCCTGTTCGAGCAGATGAAATTAAACGCTATAACTACATGGCATATCAAAATGAATCAAGACTTGAATTTGCATATATCATTGATTATCAGTACGTAAACAATAAATTGACATATGTAAATACATCTGTTGACTACTGGTCTACCTACATCGACAAATTCACCTTCCATCCGTCCCCGGTCATGAGACAGCACCCCGCAAGTGACGGGCTTTTTGCAAACTTTTACCCCGAACCCACACAAGTTGACAGGTGGGAAATTGCGCGAACTGAATATGGTTTTTCAAAAGATGATGATGATTCTGTTTACCTTATGACAGCTAATAATACGGACACTTACGAAAACCGTTCTAGTGATTTCTACGCGGCAATTGCAAATTTCGCCATGGGCGACTATGGACAAATCAGCAATTTCTTTTCGTTGGTTAGTGTAAATCCTTGCGAATGTGGCGGTATAGTCCAAAGTAACACAAGTAAGCTGTCAAGAGCACAAGCGTTAGAGGTAGTTAAACGCTATGCAAAGTGTGGTAGACAGGAAGACATAATTGGAGCATATCACGTGCCAAAGTTTTTTGCCACTGACATAAGCGGCGAAAATCTTGATAAGGTTGACAATAGAACAGGAGAGGTTGAGTTGGTGCAATCGTTTGTTGAAAAACCTTTGTGGAATAAGCTTTACACTTCCTCACAATTTAACAAGTTAACAGTCAATTGCGGTGGAAGTGCTAAAGAGTATGATTTTCGTTATTTTGATGAGTCCGCGCTGTTAGCCAAAAAGTTTAAATTCAAGTGGGCGGCTAACCAGTCACAATTAGGCGGTATTGTTATAACACCAGAGCAGTACGGAAACGGAACTAATGGCGACTACTCGCTTGCAAGTAGCACATGGGATAGTGTGCAACTTTCGACTACACAGTTAAACAACAGCGGTGTCATGCGCGATTTTGGTAATTTTGGAGTTGCGTCAATCGGAAATCTTTTTTCACTTGACATTAAAGGTGAGCTACAAGCCGCGGAAACATTTGCGGAAAATTTGGGTGCAAAATTTGAAGAATCAGACCTTACTATTGGCAACCCAACAGGCACAATTGCAATGTATAACGCTCTTTTCCCTATGATTTCAGTAGCATGGTACTACCCGTCTTTGCAAGATATCAAAAAGTTTAACAATTATTTTTGCATGTACGGCTACAACTACAATGGCAGTCTTGCCGACATTGTAATTGATTCTTTACCAATTGTCAACTACGTACACACAAGCGGTGCAATCATCACCGCGGAAAACGCACCGCAAAACGCAATTGCATACATGGCAAATCGCCTTGACAGTGGTGTGTGGTTTTGGCACGGTATCGGAAACTATAAACACACAGACAAAATTCTTGAAAATCATTTTCCAGAAAGTGAGGGTGATTAAATGGCAACATATATTGGAGAAGCGTCAAAAGATGAAAACGGCAATCTTTGGGGCGGCAGAGACGGAGATCAAAACGGACTTGAAGTCCGCGTAACAGGTTGGTTTCCGCAAACTGGAGACGGTAGGCGCTGGGATTGGATTGCACGTATTCGCAACCGTCCAGACGTTGCCCGCGCGATTGCTACGCTTATGATAGAATCATGCGATAATCAAAATGTTGGTTACAATCAACATAGACGGGAAACTTTTACAAATGAGTGTCGAAAAGTGGGTTGGAAACCAAAAGACGTTAAAGTACCTTGTGCAACTGACTGCTCTGCTTTAGTTGCATGTATATTAAATTGTCTCAATATTCTAGTAAGTACAAGTATGAATACATACAACGAACTAGAACAGCTAAAAAATACAGAGCTATTTGACATATTGTATGACAGTAAATACTTGACAACTGGTGATAACTTGCAAGTTGGCGACATTCTACACATGCCTGGTCACACTGCTATAGTTGTGCAAAATTCAGAATCGACACAACCTGTTCCAGAAGAAAAGAAAGAAGATGAACAAGTAGGCGCTCGAATGTGGATAAATTGGCAAGTTTTTGAGTCTGGTAAAGAATATTCTGACACTAGTGGTTGGTATATAAACGGAGATAAGGGTAGAGCATACGGGCGATATCAATTTGATTATCGTTATGGACTAGTGCCTTTTATGCAATTTTGTATACAGCACTATCCTACTCTTTTTAGTGGTTTTCAACCATACATTGATTTGGGTGTAGGTAATGAGCAACTTGTTAGCAATAGCGGACTGAAACAATTATTCATGGACTACACAACCAACCACTTAGCAGAATTTTCAAAAATGCAAAATTGGGCGATGTTTAATAACTATTACAGTTTGATTAGAAGTGAGATACAAAAACATTTAGGCTATGACGTTTCAAACGTTGGAGCGTATGCCGTGGGAACCGCCGCAAGTATTGCAATTCGTGATAGTGGATATTGGGACGCTGTGAAAGATATCTTCACGGGAACAACAGGAAAAGAGACAGAAAGTGATTGGATAAAATTGGTCATGGCACGTCAAAACGCTAAAACGGGTGCAAATGACGGCAATCGTTGGACAACTACACAGTACAACCGCGTCTTTGCAGACATGGCGGCGCAAACAGGCGTTATTCAAATTGGCGAAGGTACAATTTCAGACTCAGACTCAAAAGCCCCCGTCAATCCGGCTGGTGGAAATGCGGGAAGTGCAACAGGTAGCGGTACAACTGAGGTTGTGCAACCAACAACACCGCCCCCACCAATAGGGGGAATTGATGCTAGAAGTATGTTTTGCCCTTATTGGTCTTTAAAATACTTCGCGAATGTTTTGCCACTGAAAATTGATCATTGACAATGACGGTCAATATGGTAAAATGAGGGTGGAAGGCTGAGGGGTGTGGGGTGAGGGTGAATGATAAATGCACCAATTTCCGTGTATAATTTAGAAAGTGAGGTGTTGTGATTTGAAAAGAAATACCAAAAATCAGAATACACAGACAGAAAACCTTTTAACTATCGGTCTGTATTATACTTTTTTGCGTAGGATTGCTGTTGACGCTTGGACTTTTGAGGGGTTGCCATTTGATGACGATGACGTTTACCGACATGCAAATAACATTCTCAATGAAAATTTTGTACTTGGTAAGTTAGGGGGACTCTGGAAAGAAGATGGATTTTATGTTGTCGGAGATTGCACAACATCAAGTACTAAGACGTGGTATGGCGGTGCAACAAAGTATCAATGTAAGACGTTCGTGAAAACGGTTAGTAAAGACTTGAGCGAAGTTGCTACATTGACGGCTAGCTTGTCACCGTTCACCGACTATGACATTGTTTCTATTGATGGTCTGTGTCAACATTATGCCGCGTTACTGTACGAATGTGACAGGTGTATAAATGTGAATTTAAAGGCACAGAATACACCCGCCATTCTTAATGCGCCAGATGGACAGGAGCTAACGTTTGCCAATCTGTATGAAGAAATTGCAGGGCATAAACCAGTTGTTTATACGAGAGATATGTCACCTTTGAAAAGTCAGTATGACGATATACGTCAAATTGTATATCAGACACCCGCGCCATTTGTTGCGGGAAATGTAGAACAACTGAAATCTATGCTAATGTCGGACTTTATGTTTATGTTGGGTGTTAACGGACGAACACAGTCGAAAGTTGCACAGGTTTCAAGCCTTGAAGTGATGCAAGACGCGCCAACACTTATGGTTTTAAGAAATTCTTATGAACAGGCGAGACAAAATTTCTGTGACCAATGCAACAAGAAATTTGGCTTGAATGTTAAGGCTACGTTTAATGATTCAAATATTGGTGATGTTGGACTGCTAGACCAATTTTCAGTTATGGACACCAACAGGGATACCGTAAAAGCTGTAAAGAATGTTGGTTTAGAATCTCAAGAAAAGGGGGCTGATGAAGATGACAATTCCAATGATTGATACTAACTTTGTAGATAATGACAAGTATTGGTATGATGTGGGGGCGAGTTATACGCTCCATGTGTATGACATTTTGCAGAATGCACAGATTGGAAATGACAGGAAATCGAACAAAAGCTTGTTTGACAATTACGATTTTGCGGCTTTTGGGCTTGATGTTTATCCGCTTTTCAGTGAGGAGTTTAGAAAGTCAATTAACGACATGATCATAAGACATTTTCTGGAATGGGAAATTGGTTATGAGACAGACTTTCTTTTCCGTGAGCACATGCGAGGTGATATGGCGCGAATTATGCCAGAATTAAACATCAAGCTAAAGGCACGGTCTGAAGCGTATAACGCAAAGAATATGTTTGAAACGGACAACAGCAAAAACATTCATACTTCCGATGATTGGCACAAGTTTCTTGACACACCGCAAGGGCAAACGGATTTACTCGATGACAACTATCTGACAAATGTATCAAAAAATCATGTGGATGATAGCACAACTCACACGGGGTCAAGCGGAACAGCCGCGTCTAATGCACAGAGCTACACGACAGCGGTTTGGGATTTTGAGACGGAAATTTGTGATAAACTGAAACACAATTTTTTGGGGCTTTTTAGGTGATTGACGAAAGCGGAACTTGTGTTATAATGTGAGTAGAATTATGAAAGTGAGGTGTAACTATGGCAAATATACCTATTATCAACCCGCCCGACAAAGAGCATTTGGGCTTTTGTTGGCATCATCAATTTACAATTCCTTTGCTTTTTGATGATTGTTTGTCACTTCTACAAAAGGTATGTGCTTTGTGGGCGAAATTGAATGACGTTATTGACGCTTTGAATGAATTTAACAATGAATTTAATGTGTGGGCAAAAAGTGTAGAAGAATCTTTAAAAGATTTGTATGCAAAGTATCAAGCCCTTGATACTAGAGTGACGAATATTGAAAATGAGTTGGAGTCTATCCAAACCGAATTGACTAATATAAAAAATGACATTTCAAATATTGAGCAACGTTTAGACAATGTTGAAAACAGATTAACGACTGTTGAAGGTGATATTACAAATATACGTCAATCAATTTCTAATATTAACAGCTCTATTACTCAGATTCGAGCTGACATGTCAGCGTTAGAGGCAAGGGTGAAAAAGTTGGAAGATTTGTTGAAGAATCTTAATATCATTCCACCAATTGATATTTATAATGCGACAGATGAGGAATTTAAAAATGGACTCTGGCAGAATTGGTGGCAATGGTTGAAATTCCAATTAGACTTTCAATCGGGGGCGCCCGTTTCAAAATGGGAATATTCTGCTAATGTTGTGTGGTGGGACACTTCAACACACCTTCCGCGCTATTTTCAGTTAGGGCGAATTTCACAGCCGCTTACTTTATGCAAGTTACCATTTATCGCAGTGTGTAAAGGCGTTTTCGACCACGTTCCCACATCTGCCGAATTGAAATCTGTCTCGCCTTATTACAAATTTGGTAGTTTTACTCCAAAAATTGGTTTTTTTGATTTTGAGTTGTCCGCCCCATTTGGATTCGTTATGGATGAAATCAAATTTCAAACATCCTATATACCATTTTTACCAGACCAAAGCCGACTTTTTGACTACGATCATTCATCAAGTTTTCGTTACTGTCAAAATATCAACTGCGGTGTACGTTTGCAAGTACCCAGCACGGGCACAAGTGCAAAATTATCCGTTTCCACAAACTATATTACATGTGGTGTATGCCCCGACAGTGCAACTATAACAGATGCTACTAAATGGGATCTCTATATATATATGATTGCTGAAAATGGATAATTTTAGAAAGAGAGGTGTAATTATATGGATTTATTGAAATATCTTGAACCTATGAAAGATATTCCAGAACGTTTTTCTAATCTTGCGTTCTGGAGAGGGGTGAGAAAGCTAAGGGATGAGGTTGTTAATGCTTTGGAGTATGTTGATAGTTGGGGGGAGAATGTTGAGAGTAAGCTTGCGAATGTAAAAAATGTTGACTACACTAAAACAAAATATATCGCGTGTTCCTATCGTAAACAACCATTGCCTAAATCTCTATATGAAGTTTCTGGGGACTGCATTGTTGTCCGTATGGTATCTGGTATCATAGTCCCCGAACTGCCTTCTGATTTCGGTGCTGTTGCATATGGTACTTGTGATGTCTCAGCAACTATTGACAACTCTCAAGTTAGGAACACATGTCAAGCCTTGCCTATGTTTCAACATGTGGGAAGTGACGTGCGAATGCAATTAAACAATTTTGCAACATATTTTAATACTAGTGATGGTAGCATCCCAGCTTCTACAACATTATATGTTGATAATACTTATTTGTATTACTATCCTACTAAATGAGGAAGCCGCCCGAATGGGCGGCTTTTTTTATTATTTGTTGGGGAAGGTGATTTCAAGAAGATAGCTAAGGGATGTTAAGACAAATGACATGCTTATAAGCTCTTTTGAAGTTTCAACCTTTTGGACTTCTTGAAAAAATGATGCAATCATTCGTTTTGCTGTTTTGTCCTTGCTATATTTGCCAACTAATTCTGAGATTTCATCATACATCTGGTATTTCTGTTTTGTGGTTAATGCATCCATGGTCAATCCTCACTTTCTATACACACGCTCAATACATGTTATTACATGTCTTCCGTGACACATTGCGATAAATTCACGTCTTGCGTGGTATTCGTCACTTGCCAATATTGTGATATATTCAATTTTGTCTACATCAAGGTTGTGGTATTCCAGAAGAAATTCATTCAAGTTTCGCATTTTATTCATCCTCTCTTTTTACTCAGTATTCAATTGTCGGGCGTTTGCTGATTCCATATAAATTCATATTTCCTTCTTTCTCTCCGTATAGCCGATAAGACAGCTATAATTCTATGATCTTCATACTCTGCTTTTATTGTATCTGCGAGATTCATGGTGTCCTGTTGCATCCTCGCAACTTGAAGCCCACACACCGCTTTCCACATTTTGCATTGATAACTTTACTTCTATGTATTTCCACATTGCATAGGATATTTTATCCTCAGCATACAACATATTTTTTCTTCTAGTATATCGAATGAAACATGTATCATATGTATCTTGTGTCTTGCATTTTCGCAAGTATGAAAGTGTTTGTTCTAAGTCTCTATAGGCGGTTAAATATATCTGTCGCTTTTTATCTAGCATGTCAAAATCAAGGTTAGCGAGAGTGTTTAAGCTAACGTGATGCCATTCTGGCTTAATGATTGCTTCATATCGTTTCCATGTTTCCGCGCACCACTTTTCACCGCAACAACGATTCCCTTGCCTGTCTGCCGGACAACCATAATAACCGTTATTGTACATTTTACATTTATGTGCAATTGTATTTCCATATCGTTGTGTTAGTAATTCTTCCATATACAATACTGTTTCCATACAATGACTATTTATGCTCACATGTGGTACTAAACTATGTGTGTCCATAAGATATTTAATTCTGTCGTGCTCGGTTGAATTTCTCATAATTGATATCTCCTTTCTTTGTTGAAGCATTATCCTCTTTCTGATTATATTATAGCAAATATCAGAATATATACAATGATATAATTTAACCTCTTATCAGAAGATTTCTTGATCTTTTATAGTTCATAGTTTGTTAATATTCGTTACATAATTTGTTCACACTTTTCACACGTTACCACTTTAACGCGGTGAAGTTTAACACTTTAACGTGTCTAAAGTGTCAGACCTGTTGTTCTAAAATTTCGGCAACGGGTGGTGATCCAGATA
>ENA-OQED01000464-OQED01000464.1-human-gut-metagenome-genome-assembly--contig:-NODE-464-length-15740-cov-1.679178_pt1 | contig 15740 bp, 17 predicted proteins | sample MGYA00242790_ERZ504625 | MGnify/ENA primary metagenome ERZ504625 (study PRJEB26092, sample SAMD00036345) | human gut metagenome | host: Homo sapiens | study: EMG produced TPA metagenomics assembly of...
CATCCATCAGATCCTGTCCCTGCGTCAATCTTTTGCCAAGGTGCTCTTGCCGCTCGCCTGCGGCCCTGTCATGACAGTCAATCTCGGTATCTCGATATCACAGGACTGAATGGGGCCAAAATCACGCACACACAGGCGCTGCATCTTTTCCACCCTCTCACCTTCTCTCAAGATTCTTTTGACAGTATCCCTACAATGCGCTGAATCAATTTATCCTGGCCGTATTTTGCATTGGCTCCCATCAAGCCTTGACGATATACGTCTGCCTTTTCCGGGAAGGTATTGACGAATTGCTCCAACTGTTTAGAGAATACATCTACTGAATCGAGCTTGACTGCTTCACCAATCTTGAACTCGCTCAGGATTTCCGGGTTCATCTCGGGCGACTGCAAGACAGGCTTGTAGTAGCCGATCGCGGTGAACAACATGGCACTCGGCTGATAACGGTAACGCTCTGCACCATACGGAAGGAGCAGTACATCGATGTCCATGAGTTCTTTCTGCCATTCGATGCCCAGGAGATTCTTGTGCAGGAAGCGGATATTATCGTGCGATGCATACTCTCGTCTCAATCGCTCAAAGTCGTCGCTGTCTGCCTGCGTCACGGTTGCGCCCTGCACGACAAGCTCGACAGGATTCGTAAAAGTCGCCTTGACAAATGCCTGCAGGAAAAAATCTAAGTTCTTCTCGCGACGATACTGTCCGAAAAAACCGAGTCGCAGTGGATCATGAACATGAAACTCCGGCGTTACTGGCAAGTCAAAAGGAACGTAGACGGGTGCCATGACCGTGTGGAAATTCGGGCAATCCGCCAGTTCAGGGAATGAGGTCTGCAAACCAAGAGCACCAAGGTGGATGTTCGAATACGAACGAAGACTCTTGACGCCATCGCAAAAGCGCGCCCTATCCTTCGGCATGATACCGTGAAACAGGAATAAGACAGGGACAGGGCTGTTCTTGATTGCACTGTTCCGGACAGAGCGCATGACGCGCCAGCTGTTCGTCGGTACGACGATGGCATCGCAACGACCCTGCTCTGCCTTATGGCAGGCGCTGTTAAACCAGGCCAAGCGACGGCGCTCTCGCTGGAATGACAGCCAGACTCGCTTGAGACGCCCTGCTCCTGCATATGATATCGCCTCGCCGCCATCCAGATACTCGACATCGCAGTGATAATCCAGCTTGAATGGGAAATGCTCTGGCACAAAGAAGACAGGCTCATGCCCCTGCTTCTTGAGCTCTTCCACCAGGATGCGATCAAATTCGACTTCATGACCTGCGGGCATGACGATGGACTCTAATATAGCAATGTGCATGATCTTCACTCCTATAAACGACCATCTTCATCATGGTACAGAAAATACAACTTGATGTATTTATTCATGGTATAAAAGTAATGATTTGTAGAAAGTATCCAGCCCATTTTCCCATCCAAGAAGCCCAGATTCAGGATGTATACCTTAAAAAACGCCCAGAACGGACGTAGCACAATGTCTATGAAAAAACTGCACTTCTTATGATTCTTTTTATACTTTGCAGCCGCTAACGTTGTATAGTTATTGAGTTTATTCAATTGCTGACTCCATGTATCATATGTGTAATGATACATGATGCCATGCAACTTCTCATTCGGATACGGTGTCACGATTTTGGGATGGACATATCCTTCTACATAGGATCCTTTCCGCCGGAAAAAGTCGATTGACATAGTCAGGTCGTAGGACTCCATGTGTAGCATGGTGATGATAAAATTTATTTTCGCGCTGAATCCAATATGCTTTCTTATCGCCCTTAGCAACGACAGAACAGATTTCCCCTGCCAATGGCTCTGAAATGCGCTCATCAGCATCTACGAACAATACCCACTCACACTTGGCCTGTTGGATGGCAAAAGTCTGCTGTCCGCCCCAATCGCCATTCATACCGCGCTGTATCACTCGCGCGCCTAAGCACTCGGCTATCTCTTTTGTCCGGTCTGTACTGAAGTCATCAATTACTAATATGTCATCAGCAAACTGCAGTGTCTTGATGCACGCTTCTATATTCCGTTCTTCGTTCTTTGCCAAGATCAATGCTGAAATCTGAGCCACAATACCCCTCTTTTCCGTATAGTTTTTACTATACCATCACTTCATCAAATCTCTGACATGATCTGCAATAGAAGCATCAACCTCATCGAGCAGAGCGTAGCGCTTGCGGTAGTTGGCGCGCTTGCGCGTGGGGACTTCTTCCATGGTCTTGCGGTATTCTGTCATCGGCAGCTCGTAAAAGCGCTGGTCGGCACAAGGACGGCCGCCCGACTCCTTCCAGAAGTCGCTGAAGCTCGTCTTGAGCTTGCGGTCGCGGCGGATGTGGTTGTTCGCGTAGTAACCGTAGTTCGTGACCGCGTAGATGTGTTTGAGTCCGAGCGCTTTCGCCACTTCCTGCGTTGCGTGCAGGATGAAGTTCTTCGTGCGGTAGGCGTGGCAGCGCTTTGTGACCTTCTTGACGATGTCCTTGGCATTCTCCATGTTCGGCCCCTGCATGGCGCCAATCCAGAGCGCCCACTCGCCCGCTTTGTTGGGCGCGATCCAGAACATCATCTGATAGAGGTCCGCATCATCGAGCGCAGCACGACGGACAGGAGCCCTTCCTTGCGCTGGCCGGGATGATACGACAACTCGAAGCGCAGATGACCGCCTTCATCATGGCTTTCCCAAAGAACATAGTGTTTCTTCTCATAAAGGCCCAAGAATACATCTTCCCTGAGATGCTTTGCCAAGTAGTCCATGTGCTGCTCGATGAGTTTGGCACGCTCGTCAAACGTCGACTTATTGTAGAAGAAAGCACGCGTCGGCTGCTCGTAGACAAAGGGATACTCCTCCGCCAGTCTGCTGAGGAGCGCATCACTCATGAAGAACTGATGCAGGCGATTCATACGCCCCATGTTCAGCAGGCAGCGCCCGACGAAGACCACCATGCGCCTGGCCTCGCGCGGATTCTCTGTATTGTAGATTTTCTTTCCTAAACTTATATAGTCCAGCATGCATTCCATTCCTTATATGTATTCTACAAGATGACCTCGTCATCCTTCTCATCATAAGTTTACTCTAAACAAGTCCATTGTGCAAATAAAAAGCCCCGTCTTTCGACAGGGCTTCAAAGCGTCTCATATCTTATATATTTTGCTGTATCAAATCCAGCAAGCTCCCGCCCTCGTAGCGCAGTCCCTTGAGGCCGGCGTTCTTGGCGCAAAGCATGTCGCTGTCGCTGTCGCCGACGAAGCAGGACTTGGTGCGGTCGATGTGGAAACGGGCGCAGGCGGCGTCGATGAGGCCGGTGGCGGGCTTGCGGCAGTGGCAGGCTTTGCGGTATGCGGGGAGCTTTGCCTCTGGGTGATGCGGGCAGTAGTAAAGGGCGTCAAGGTGGGCGCCGACTTTCTGGAGCTCGCAGTTCATCCAGTCGTAGACGCGCTGGACATCGCTCTCGGGGTAGTAGCCGCGGGCGACGCCGGACTGGTTCGTCACGAGGATGGCGAGGTAGCCGCGGTCGTTGACATAGCGGATGGCCTTCTTGGCGCCGGGGATCCAGACGAAGTCCTCGGGGCGATGGAGGTAGTGGATGTCGACGTTGAGGGTGCCGTCGCGGTCGAAGAAGACGGCCTTTCGGGGGACCTCATCCGTCAGCCTGCGGCTGCCACCTTCCCCAAAGGGGAAGGCTTTACGCGCCGGAGATACTGCCACAGGGGAAGGCTTTTTATTTGCCATACTCAAAATAACCGCCCTGGTTGAGGAAGTCGACGTATTCTTTTACAGCTTCTTCCATGTCGGTGAAGCCCTGGTCGTAGCCGGCGGCGAGGAGATGCGTCGTGTCGGACTCGGTGTAGTTCTGGTACTTGCCCTTGAGGACTTCCGGGAAGTCGCGGTAGGCGATCTCGCCTTTGCCCATGGCCTTGATGACGGCCTGCGCTACTTCGTTGTAGCTGTGGGCGTGGCCGGTGCCGCAGTTGTAGATGCCGGACGGGCCGTGGTTCTCCCAGAACCAGAGGTTGACGCGCACGACATCCTTGACGTAGACGAAGTCGCGGCGCTGCTCGCCGTCTTTGACGGGCTTGCCGGCAATCTCGCCCCAGCCGCGGAAGAGGTGTGCCTTGCCCGTCTCGTTGATCTGGTTGTAGAGCTGGTAGAAGATGGAGGCCATCTTGCCCTTGTGGTGCTCCTGCGGACCGTAGACGTTGAAGTACTTGAGGCCGACGATCTGGCTGTGGGCCTCTGGCATGACCTGGCGCACGTAACGGTCGAAGGCGAGCTTCGAGAAGGCGTACGGATTCAGGGCATCCTCACATGCATCGCCCTCGCGGAAGCCGTTCTTGCCGCCGCCGTACGTCGAAGCGGACGAGGCGTACATGAAGGGGATGCGGTGCTGCAGGCAGAAGTGCAGCAGGGACTTCGAGTACTCGTAGTTCGTGCGCATCATGAAGTTGACGTCGTACTCCATCGTGTCGGAGCAGGCGCCCTCGTGGAAGACGGCGTCGATGTCCGTGCCGTCGAAGTCGTCGTCCTCGATGCTCTGAAGGAAGTCGTCCTTGTACTGGTAGTCGATGAACTGCAGGCCGCGGAGGTTCTTGTAGTTCTGGCCGTCCTTGAGGTCGTCGACGATCAGGATGTCCGTGCGGCCGCGGCGGTTGAGTTCTTTGACGATGTTGCTGCCGATGAAACCGGCACCACCTGTTACGATAATCATGTGGATTCCTCCTGTATAAGTTCACTAAGTGACTGTTTGCTCTTTATTCGCCCTTGAGCACCTTCATGAGTTCGTCGCGGCTGACGGCGTAGGTGCCGAGCTTGGCGACGACGACGCTGGCGGCGAGGTTGGCCATGTAGGCGCCGTCACGCGGCGAGAGGCCGCCGGCCAGGGCCATGGCGAAGACGGCGATGACGGTGTCACCGGCACCGGAGACGTCGAAGACTTCCTGTGCCTTCGTCGGGATGTGGACGACTTCTTCCTCGCGCACGAGCGAGAGGCCCTCTTCGGAGCGGGTGACGATGATGTTGCGCAGCTTGAACTTGCGCATGACGTAGTGTGCGGCTTTCTCGACGGCCTTGTCTTCGTTGCGGATGGGCTCGAGGAGCACTGCATTGATCTCCTTGAGGTTCGGCGTGATGTAGTCGGCGTGCGCGTACTTGGCCCAGTTCGTGCCCTTCGGGTCGACGACGACGGGCACGCCGTGGGCGTGGCAGGCCTGGATGATCTTCTGGCAGTTCTGCTCGGTGCAGGAGCCCTTGCCGTAGTCGGAGATGATCACGCAGTCGAGGCTCTCGTTGAGCTTCTGGTTGATGTAGTGGAGAAAGCGGTCGGCATACGGGCCAGTGATCGGCGCGGACTCCTCGAAGTCAAGGCGCATCATCTGCTGGTGGCCGCCGATGACGCGCAGCTTCGTCGTCGTCGGGCGGTCGGTCGTGATGAGTCCGTGGTAGTCGATGCCGCGGGCCGTGAATTTGTCGAGCAGGCTCTGGCAGTGGTAGTCCTCGCCGACGAAGCCCGCGATGCTCGTCTCACAGCCGAGCAGGGCGAGGTTGTGCGCGACATTGGCCGCGCCGCCCAAGGTCTCCTTCGTCTCGAGCACATGCGTGATCGGCACGGGGGCCTCGGGCGAGATGCGCGTAACCTCGCCGTAGTAGTACTTGTCGAGCATGACATCGCCGACGACGAGGATCTTGCAGCGCGCCGTGCGCTGGGCGACAAAATCATAAAGCTGTTCGTTTTCCATTTTACACCTCTCAATGTATCCCTAGCTCGAAGTCGAAACATCTCATAGTTCGATGACGCGGCACTTGTAGTCGCCGGGATGGGGCGGCCACGCATAGGCCGGTGCGCCGCCGTGCGCTGCGAGCAGCTCTTCGGCGTACTTCATGACGACATCTACTGGGATATTCTTCATGCAGGCCATATTATCCTTCCCCTTTCGCGGGCATTCGTGAATGCCGCAGGGGTGGCACGGCTCGGGCGTCTTGATGAGGACGTCTTTGCCGTCGTACGGGTAGAAGGTCGGCACGGGGCTCGCGCCGAACATCGTGACGATGGGCACGTTCATGGCGACGCCGACGTGCATCGGGCCGGAGTCCGTCGTGAGGAAGAGCGAGCAGCGCCGCAAGATTCCTGCGAGCACGGTCAGGCTGATCTTGCCCGTAAAGACGTGCACACGCTCCTTCTCCTCCATCTGTGCCCGGCATTTCTCGACGAGCGTCACATCGGTCGGACCGCCGAGGAAGGCGATGTCGTAGCCCTCGCGGATGAAGCGGTCGGCACAGGCGGCAAAGTAGCTGTCGATCCAGCGCTTTGTCTTCCAGCTCGCGCCGATGTTGAAGGCGATGACCTTGGCGCCGGGCGCGAACTCGGTCTGCCAGAGCGCGGCGGCCTTTGCCTCCTCCTCCGGCGGCAGCATCATCTCGAGACCGCGGTCGTCGATGGTCTTGACGCCGACGGCCTCTTTGAGCACGTCGAGGTGACAGAGTACCTGGTGCTTGACGAGCTCCTGCGGCGTGTCGGCCATCGCACAGTTCGGCATGACCTTGTCGAAGAAGCGCTTGAAGCCGGGCTGCGAGTAGCCGACGATGCGCTTGCCGCCCGAAAAGGCGGCGATGGCGGAGGCGCGCTCATTGCGGTGGAAGTTGATGACGAGGTCGAAGTGGCGCGCGCGTATCTTCCGGATGAAGCGCACGAGAGCGAGGAGTCCCTTGTCCTTGCCGTGCTTGTCGATCAGGATGCACTCGTCGAGGTTCTCGTTGCAGCGCACGAGGTCGCCGAGCGGCTTATCCGTGAGGAGCGCAATGTGCGCCTCCGGGTAGTTCGTCCGCAGCGTCCGCAGCGCCGGCGTCACGAGCATGAGATCGCCGATGTGCATCGTGTTGATGACGAGGATATTCTTGTACATGGAAATTTCCTTCTTGATGTTCTTGACTTCTTCAGCTTCAGATGGAGACGGCAGCGAGCGCCGGCACGAGGGCCTTGAGCTTCTCCTCGACCTGTTCGGGCTTGATGACGGCGAGGCAGTCGTGACCGAGCGGGCAGGCGCGCTTCATGCACTCGCGGCAGTCGCGGTCCGCGACGAGCAGGTTGTCCATCTGGCCGTAAGGACCGGTGCGGGCGCGGGTACGTCGGGCCCATGAGCATGACGGTCCTTGCCCCGATGCCGACGGCGAGATGCGTCGGCCCCGTGTCGCCGCCGACGACGGCGGCCGACTGCTGGAAGAGGTAGGCGAGCTGTTTGAAGTTCAGCTTGCCGACGAGGTCGATGGGCGGGATGTCCATCTTGGCCGCAATCTCTGCAGCCTTCTGCGATTCGACGGGGCCGCTGCCGACGAGCACGGGGATGATGCCGTGGTCGTAGAGCCAGTCGCCGAGCACGGCAAAGTGCCCGTCCGGCCAGCACTTTGTCGGCCAGCTGGCGCCGACGACGAGCACGACATAGGCGTTGTCCATATTGGCACCGGCCTTGGCTACGATCTGGCGCGTCAGCTGCTGTTCGCGCTCGGGCACGCGGATTGGCAGGCGGACTTCCCTGACCGCACAGCCGATGGCACGCGCCGTGTCGAGGTAGCGCTCGATGACGTGATCGTGGCAGTGCGCCCCGATGACGGGCTTCGAGACGAATTTGCTACCCTCGCGCATATTCCACATGCCGTACTTCTGCCCCTTCGGGGCCTTGGCGAGCGCGGCGACGGCCGCCGACTTAAAGAGTCCCTGCAGGTCGAGCACGGCGTCGTAGTCGCGCGCCTGTATCTTCTTGCGCAGCGGCGCGAAGTTCTGCAGGAAGCCGCCGAGGCTGCGGAATTTCTTCTTCTCAAAGACGATAATCTCGTCGACGCAGGCAGCCATCGCGACGATGTCGTAGGCCGGCGGCTCGACGACCCAGGTCAGGTGGGCTTCCGGGTACGTCTCCTTGATGGCGTAGCTCACGGGCAGGGCGTGGATGACATCGCCGATGGAGCTCATCTTCACGATCAGGATATTCTTCACAGCGCAATCATCCCTCCATCTTCTTGATCTTCTCGATGACGTTTGTCGTCGAGCGGCCGGCAACCATCTGGACGAATTCGACGCGGCCACCGTAGCTCTGGACAATCTTGGCTTCGGGCAGCGTCTCGAGCGTGTAGTCGCCGCCCTTGACGTAAACGTCGGGGCGGACCTTGGCGATGATCGTCTCGGCTGTCTTCTCGCCGAACAAGACGACGTAGTCGACGGACTTGAGCGCGCCGACGACTTCGGCGCGGTCGAGCTCGCTGTTGATGGGGCGCGAGGGTCCCTTATTGCCGCGCACGGACGCGTCGGTGTTGAGGCCGAGCACGAGACAGTCGCCGAAGGAGCGCGCCTTCTCGAGGTAGCGGACGTGGCCGGCGTGCAGGATGTCGAAGCAGCCGTTCGTGAAGACGATCTTCTCGCCGGCGCGATGGAGAATCTCGCAGAGCTTCTCGATATCATTTGGGTCAATCAGCATGGTATTCCCTCACTTTGACGGATATTCCGGATGTTGTTTCTCGACGGCCTCGGCGAGCTCGCGCACGGAAACCGTGCTCGTGCCGAGCTTGCGCACGGCGATGCCGCTCGCGATGTTGCTGAGGCGCGCGGCGAGCGCCGGCTCTGCACCGGCGGCCAGCGCCAGGATGACGGTCGCGACACAGGTGTCACCGGCGCCGGAGACGTCGAAGACCTCGCTCTTGTCGGAGACGGGGATCTCGTGGACGGCGCAGTTCTCGACGAGGACCATGCCGAGCTCGCCGCGCGTCACGAGGACGCCCTTGGCCTGGAGCTCGCGCCGCAGTTCCTCGGCTGCTCGGATGATGTCCTCGGTCGTCGCCAGCTCGCGGCCCACGGCCGCGGCGAGCTCGGCGTCGTTCTGCTTGACGTAGCCGATGCCAGAAAAGCGGCGGACGGCGTAGCGCGAGTCGACGATGCTCGGAATGCCCTTAGCTCGGCAGTAGTCGATGAGCAGGGTCTGGAGTCCCTCTGTGACGGTGCCGGAGCCGTAGTCGCTGATGACGACGCCCTCGACGGTCGACAGGACGGACTCGATGTAGGCGCGCAGTTCCGCCTCGATGACAGGGTGCACCGGCTCCTTGCTCTCCTTGTCGATGCGCACAATCTGCTGGCTGACCGTCGCGCGGCCGCCCGCGATGATGCGCGTCTTGGAGATGGTCGGCCGCGACTCGTCAGAGATGAGGCCGCGGACATCCGCGCCATTCTTAGCGAGTATCGCGCGCAGCCCGTCGGCGCTCTCATCTCTGCCGACGAGTCCTGCGGCGTGAACTTTGCCGCCGAGCGTCGCGATGTTGTTGACGACGTTGGCCGCGCCGCCCGCGACGACCTTCTCGCCCGCCTGCTCGAGCACGAGCACGGGCGCCTCGCGCGAGATGCGCGAGATGCGGCCGTCGAGGTAGATGTCGGCGACCATGTCGCCGATGACGAGGATATCCCTGCCCTGCATGAGCGACAGGGCATCATGGTATTCCTGCTGCAACGCATTCATCCTTTCTCATACTGCCAGCGCATCACATCGGCAGGAAGCGCCACTTGACCTTCCAGGTATTGTCGCGTCCCTCGTAGTGCAGGATGAGCTGCGAGCAGTGCATGTCGTGGAACCAGTAGTAGTCGAACTTGCGCCATGTCGCATTGTCCACATCGTACTTCGAGCCAAAGGCCACGCGGTTGTTCTCGTCGATGCGGTAGCTAAAGCCGGCCTCTACTTTGCGCGAGTAGCTGTCGTTGTCGAAGTCAAACGGCGATACCTCTGTATTGTTCTTCTGGTAGCGGTAGGCGCCGTAGCCCGACCAGCGGTCGTCGAAGTCCTTCGTCAAGGTCGCGTCGTAGTTGAAGCCGTTGTAGTGCGCATCGTTGTACGACTCGTGCGTGACCTCGTAGCTCGTGCTGAGGTTGAGCTTCCAGCCGTCGAAGCGGATCGGGTCGTAGCTCAGGCCCACATTGTACATCTTGTGGTTACTCTTGACCTCGCCCTGCTTCCAGCGGCCGTACTCGCCGTTGATGCTGTAGTGGAAAGGAGAATTGCCGATGCGCGCCGTGTGGCCGACGAGCAGCGACGGCTGCTTCTTGATCCAGTTGTCGTCGCTGTCGTCGAAGTAGCCGTATGTCACGCGCGCGTAATTACCCGCATTGCCCCAGCCCATATTGAACTCATTGCGCCAGTCTTTCTTTGTCGTGTAGACAATATTGGCATTGGCATCGACATTCTTGGCGATGGGCTGCTTGAGGTTCTCGCGGATCCAGAGGCCGTTCGTCTTGTCGTAGCCGACGCGCGGGAACCAGTCGGAGACAGTCGTGTCCTTCTTGAGGTTGACCTCGTAGCGCGACTTCGACATGAAGGTCGCGCCCTTGATCTTGAACTTGACGTTGTGCAGGACCATCTTGTCGTCGGGGTAGATCTCGATCTTGCGCGCAAAGAGGTTGTAGTCGGGATGGATGGCACTGCACTTCGTCTTCGTGCCGTCGTAGATGACAATCTTGTCGGGGTAGAACTCGAACTTCTTGCCCGTCATGTAGTTTTCGGCCACTTTGCCCTTGGCGCTCTCCATCGAACCCGTGCGCGTGCGGTAGTTGTAGTTCGTCTCGAAGCCATCGAGCATGACCTCAGCCTGGCCCGGCGTGAACTGCAGCATATGGCCCTTGCCCGGGATGTGGATGCGCTCCTCAATCGTGTTGCCGTCGACGTTCTCGCCCTCGAAGCGGTGCTCGTCGAGCTGTGTGACCTTGACCTTGCCCTTGGCCGTGAAGTCACCCGTCACCTGGTTCCACGTGAGGTCATCGCCCTCGAAGGCGACAGGTGCGGCCTTCGTCGGGTCAATCGGGTAGCGCAGGTGCTTGCGCATCTCCTCTGTATCGGCCTTGAGCTGGTCTTTCTCGGGATTCGGCTTCTGGGCGCGCGCCGCGCGGTGCTCGTTCTCGAGGTAGTCGAGCAGGCCCAGGCTCGTATCGGAATCGGAATGATACGTCGCGGCGCTGGCTGTGCCCGCTGCTGCCGGCAGGACGAGGGCCGTGATCATCAGGCCTGATAAAATCTTCGTTGCTGATTTCATCCAGAAAATCTCCATTCTATGCATCTATGCAATCGTACATCCTCTATAGTACATCATCACCGCGAGGAGCGCAAATCTCATGGCTTCTCAGCCAGTGCCTCATTGAGGCTGCCCGTGCGGTAGCCGAGCAGGTCAAGCGCCGCGTAGGCAAAGCCGATGCTCCGGAAGAAGGCGGCCGTCTCCTCGCGCAGGCCCTTCTCCATGAAGCGCGGGATGTCCTCTGGCACGAGCTCGATGCGCGCCACCTCGCCATGCGCGCGCACGCGCAGCTGGCGGAAGCCCTTCGCCATGAGGAATTCCTCGGCGCGATTGACGCGCGTAAGACCCTCTGGCGTCAGCTCTTTCCCGTACGGGAAGCGCGAGGCCAGGCAGGCGAAAGAAGGCTTGTCCCATGTCGGCAGGCCGAGCGCCCTGGAGAGCGCGCGGATGTCGGCCTTGCGGAGCCCTGCCTCGTGCAGCGGGCTCACGATGGCGAGCTCGCGAAGCGCCCTGTGCCCCGGGCGGTAGTCGCCGTCGTCGTCGAGGTTCGAGCCGTCGACAACAAAGGCGAGGCCATGCTCTGCCGCGAGTTCCTTCATGTGCGCGAACAGTGCGTGTTTGCAGTAGTAGCAGCGGTCTTTGGGGTTCTCGCGGACATGCGGCACCGTGAGGATCGGGAACGGCACGGCATGGTGCTCGATGCCCTCTTTCTCGCAGAAGGCCCGGGCGTCGTCGACATCGCGCTGCGGCACAAAGTCAGAGGCCGCGGTGAACGCCACCGCTTTGCCGCCGAGCACATCGTGCGCCACCTTGACAAGCAAGGTCGAGTCGACGCCGCTCGAGAAGGCCACGGCGACACCGCCGAGCTGCTGCAGGATGACCCGCAGCTTCTCGTACTTCTGGCGCACGGGCTCGGGGAGAGACTGTATAGAGTTCATGGGAATCACCTTTCTTCAGGGGAAATCAATTCTGGGGCTTCAACAAGCCGTTCTGGTAGGCGAGCAGCAGATTGTAGAGGTCCGTGATCTCGTCCTGGATGGCTCGGCCCTGGTCGGTGTCGCCGACCGTGTTGTGGCACGACTGCAGTTCGACTGTCTCGGAGACGGACTCGATGTCGTGGTTGGCGCGCAGCGCCTCGCGGACGTCGGCGATGCGCTGGTGCTCGAGCAGGCGCAGGCCGCGCGAATTCGAGATGAGCGTGTAGCCGGAGATGCCCGTCTTCTTGTGGTAGGCGCGGCAGAAGCCGCCGTCGATGATGATGGCGCGGCCGCCCGCCTTGATGGGGCTCTCGCCCTTCTTGACCTTGACGGGTACATGGCCGTTGATGATGTGGCCGCGCTTCGGGTCGAGGCCGAATTCCTGCAGGACATGCTCGCAGCATTCCACCGTGTCGATGTAGCGGTAGTACGGGTCAGACGGCTCCTTCCAGGTGCTCTCGTCGGGAATCAGCGCGCGCTCAAACGTCTTGAACTCGCGCCCAGACGTCGGCGAGAGCCTGCCGCACCAGAGGAAGTACATGAAGTCGAGGGCGCGCGGTGTGCCGTGCAGCCATGCCTCCCGCGCGCGCTGCTCGCAGAAGTCGAACCAGCTGCGGCCGCGGTACTCCTTGCCCTCGAAGCGTATCGTGCGAAAACTGCCGTCTTCATTGAGCGGCACGCAGCCGTGGAACAGCAGATTGCCGTTGCAGCAGGTGTAGAGATTGCCCTTCTGGTAGAGGTAGTCGACGTGGCGGTGCAGGACGGTGCTCTCCGTGAAGTAGGAGCGCAGGTCCGCGATAATCTCCTGCTCCTTCGCGGTCAGCTCGTAGACATCCTCGCCCGACTCGTCAATCGTCGGGAAGTAGGCGCTCTCGAGCTCGTAGCGCCTGCCGTCGCCGAGCCGCGCGTACGAAGAACGGAAGTCAATCTGGTGAAGCAGGCGGCGGCTCTCCATCTGGAAGTCATGATTGCGCGCAATGAGCTGCCCCTCGAGCTTGAACATCATGATCGTGATGGCGTGCTCCGCCGCCTTCAAGGGCGCTTCGTCGGGGTAGATGTGCGAGGCAAACGTCGTCAGCGGCCGCAGGCTGATGCCGTAGCCGCGCTCAAGCACGTCGGTATTCTGATAGCGCAGGGAATTGCGCACGACCGTCGCGATGCAGGCCTCACTGCCGAGCGCCGCGCCCATCCAGAGCACATCGTGGTTGCCCACTGGATGTCGACGGCGGGGTGCTCCATGAGCAGGTTGAGGATGGCGTCGGGCCGGTTGCCGCGGTCGAAGAAATCGCCGACGATGTGGAGCCGGTCGACGGCCAGCCGCTTGATCAGAACGGTGAACGCCTCGATGAAGTCAGCGCCGCTGTCAATCTGCACGATGGTATTGAGGAGCTTCTTGAGGTAGAGGAACTGAGCCTGGTCGGCCTCCGGGCGCGTGTTCATGAGCTCGACGATGACCGATGCGTAGCGGTCGGGGATGAAGCCGCTGACCTTCGAAGCCGGGTACTTGTAGCTCATGAGCTTGGCGAGCTCGAGCAGGCGCGAGAGGTTCTCGCGGTACCACGACGGCGTCGCGCGCCGCTCCGTGCGCATCTGGTCGATCTTCTCCTTCGGGTAGTAGATGAGCGTGCAGAACTCCGCCTTCTCTTCCTCCGTCAGCCGCACGCCGAAGACGTAGTCGACCTTCTCGCGGATGACGCCGGAGCAGTTGTTGAGGATGTGGAAAAACGAGGCATACTCGCCGTGCAAGTCGCTCATGAAGTGCTCGATGCCCTTCGGCAGCGAGAGATACGACTGCAGGTAGATGAGCTTCTCGTAAACGGCTTCTTTTGTTGGGTATTTCTCGGCCATGAGGCGCAGGATCTTGCTCGTCTTCTTCGTGTGTGTGCGATAGTCCGTCATCGTGACTCCCCTTCCCTAATCTATCCCTCAATCTCATATCTCAGCGCAAGTCAGCTCAAAAAAGAAAAATGCGTGCGCAGGCCGTAGCAGAGCAGGACAGCTGCAATCGTGAAGAGGTACTCCGGCACGGAGCCGACCTTGAAGAGCCTGACGCCGACTTTCTGGTACGGCGTCAGGAGAGGCACCTTGCCGCAGACGGCGTCCTCGGCGATGTGCAAGAGCGCGCCGATGCAGATGTAGATGCCGATTGTCGTGAGGTCGGCCGTCGGCAAGGCAGTCAGCTGCCCCTCCTCGAGCCTGCTCAGGAAAAAGATCAGCCCAAGGTACAAGAGCGGCCAGTGCGACCAGCCGCGGTGGCGGCTGCGCCAGCTCCAGTAATTGCCCGCATGCGGATTGCCCTCGACCTTGTCGGGGAAGATTGCCCCCGCCATGCTGTAGATAGTCAGCAGCATATCGTCCGTGGCCGCATAGACAATGACGCCCGTCAGGACCTGGTGGTTGACCCATTTCATAAAAAACATTTCCTCCAAAGCACAAACGCATGAGATTCTATTCTCTATCTCACTATTCTACCAGATATTACAAGGAAAACATATGAGTACTGGCGATTTTTTGGACGCCTGCCGCCTCGTATAGTATAATGGAATCACACAGACAGAAAGGAATTTGCCAGATGGATGATTATACTTGGGAAAAGACCATACAGAGGCGCAGGATCAGGAGGCGACGCCAGGCTCTCCTGATCCTCGTGCTGCTGATCCTCGCGCTCGGCGCCTTCTTCGGCTGGCATTCGTATGCCGAGAAGCGCACACCGGAATACGCACTCGAGCAGGCGGCGATTGCCGTCCAGAAGAAGGATGCCGACAGCTTCCGGCACTACGTCAACCTCGACCTCGTGACCTCGCGCGGCTACGACGACCTGACGGCAGACCTGCTCTCCTACGACACAACGCTGACAGCTGTCAACAAGGCCGCCTACGAGAAGTTCTACATCACGGTCAAGCCGCAGCTCACGAGCGGCACGCAGGACACGATCCTGCGGCGCGTGAGCTCGGGCGAGTGGAGCCTGCCTGAAGGCACGGACATCCTCAAGGGGCGCCAGCTCGGCATCGACTACGAGCGCTTCCTCGCGCGCAGCCAGATGCGCAACACCTCGCTTGTCGGCATCGGCAAGGTCACGCGCGACGGCACGGCGGCGACGGCCGAGATCGAGGTGCGCGATGACTGGACGGGTACCTCCTTCACACTCGAGGCCGCGATGGAGCAGGCGACGGACGGCCACTGGCAGGTCACCTACCTCAAGAATTACCGCGATTACCTCGACGCCATCACGCCGCTGCACGACGAGGACATCGCCAAGTACAGCGAGGCGACGAAGAACATCGTCGCCTCCTACAACGAGAAGCTCGCCGCCTACAAGGCCCGCTTCAACGCGCTGAGCCAGACGAGCTCCGGCACGTTCACGGCCGAGCAGAAGGCCGGCCTTGAGGCGCTGGTCGAGAAGGAGGTCATCCCGACGCTGCAGGCTCGCCAGCAGGAGCTCGCGGGCGTCGAAGTGCCGCCCGGCGCCCGCTACCTCGCCGACCAGCGCCAGCAGGCCACGGAGCTGACGCTCAAGGCATGGCAGCACTTCCTCGCGGGCATCAAGAACGATGACCCCGATGAGCTCGCCCAGGCCGAGACGCTCAACAAGCAGGAGCTCGCCGTTGACCTGCGCGTCGACGACATCATCCGCCACACGGCCATCAGCCGCAACATCCCCAATCTTCCGTGACTGCCCTGCCCCATCAAAAAAGGTTCCACTCCGATGAGTGGAACC
>ENA-OQED01000465-OQED01000465.1-human-gut-metagenome-genome-assembly--contig:-NODE-465-length-15740-cov-1.245052_pt1 | contig 15740 bp, 18 predicted proteins | sample MGYA00242790_ERZ504625 | MGnify/ENA primary metagenome ERZ504625 (study PRJEB26092, sample SAMD00036345) | human gut metagenome | host: Homo sapiens | study: EMG produced TPA metagenomics assembly of...
CGTCGATATCGACGAAGTGGCTCATCTCTCAGCCCGACACGGGTGAGCAGGGGCTTGGAAAGTTCTGCGATATGCTCGTTCGCTCCAATGCTATCGACTGTATTGTCATCGACTCCGTAGCCGCTTTGGTTCCTAAAGCCGAAATCGAAGGTGAAATCGGCGACTCGAGCGTTGGCCTTCAGGCTCGTCTTATGTCTCAGGCACTTCGCAAGCTTGCCGGTTCTCTTTCGAAGTCAAATACCACGTGCATCTTCATCAATCAGCTGCGTGAAAAAATCGGCGTGATGTTCGGCAATCCCGAAACGACAACCGGCGGTAATGCGTTGAAGTTTTATGCCTCTGTTCGTCTGGATATCCGCAGCATCGGTAAATTGAAAGACGGCGACGATATCAAAGGAAACCAAGTGCGCGTAAAAGTAGTCAAGAACAAGGTTGCTCCTCCTTTCCGGAAAGCAGAGTTCGATATCATGTTCGGTGAAGGTATCTCCAAAGCCGGTGAGATAATCGACCTGGGTGCAGAACTGAACATCATTAAGAAAAGCGGTTCGTGGTACAGTTACAACGACACTAAATTAGGACAGGGACGTGATGCCGCCAAACAATGCGTTGCCGACAATCCTGAACTGGCAGACGAATTGTCCGACCTGATCTTCGAAGCGTTAAAAGGATAAAATCAATGGCACACAGATGATACGGATCAAGTCTGTAGTCATCTGTGTCCATGATTATACAGAAAATCATTCATGAACACAAAAGACAAATACCATTTGCTTTGCAACACTGAAACTAGTATTCCCATCTTTTCCCGTGACTGGATGGCTCGATACGGTTTGTGGCAAAGATAAATGGAAAGTCTTATTGGTTGAAGAAAAAGAAAGGATTACGGCAGCGATGCCACTTTATTGTCCTCGACAAGGTATTATCTCAATGCCATCCTACACACAAACAATGGGTCCTTGGTTCGCACCGGAATCCAAAGATACCAAATACACCAAAACTTTAGGCCACCGGCAAGTTTTATGCAAACAACTGCTAAACACGCTTAAAAAGCTATCCGTATTTTATGCAAAATTTTCATTACGGAATCACCGACTGGCTACCATTCTATTGGGAAGGTTACCGACAAACAACACGCTACACCTATATGTTGAAGGATATCCGAAACACAAAAGCAATATTGGGAAATATGAGTTTCAATATCCGACGGAACATCACAAAAGCCAGAGACAAATATCATATCACAGTAAAAAAAGGAATTTCTATAGAAGAGTTCTTGTTGATACAGGCACAAACCTTCAAACGTCAACAGATCACCAACAAAGAAGATATGGAAGTTTTAATCAAACTGATCAATATTTGCCGAAAACGGGACCAGGGAGATTTATGGGGCGGTTATGACGAAAAAGGACGTTTGCATGCTGTCGCTTTTATCGTCTGGCAAGAAAGTTCCGCCTGGTATCTGGCTGGTGGAGGAAATCCGACTCTTCGGGAGTCCGGAGCACACAGTTTAATTTTGTGGGAAGCAATCCGTTATGTTTCACAATATACCGACACATTTGATTTCGAAGGTTCCATGATACCGGGAGTCGAACGTTTTTTCCGTGAATTCGGTGCAGTCGCTATCCCAGGTGGTGTCAACTTTACGATTCATACACACGGTGCTACCTCCTGCGAGCTTCTGCTGTTTCACCGCAAAGCCGAAGAACCTTAACGCCGTGATTCCATTTCCGGAAAGTTACAAGATCGGATTCTGCTATTCCATGATCGTCTTTGATCTGGATATCGAAGAATTTGAGTACGCCTATCGATTGGATGGTCCTTATGATGAAAAGAAAGGACTCCGTTTTGATAAAAACAAAATCCTGCTGGATCCTTACGCACGTGCAGTCACCGGACAGAGCCAGTGGGGACATGTGAATAACGCCCAGCATGGTTATCGTGCCCGTGTGGTACAATCCAACTTTGACTGGGGTGACCAGCGTCACCATTCTATTCCTATGGAAGACTTGATCATCTACGAGCTACACGTCCGCGGATTTACCATGGATGAAAGTTCCGGTGTTAAGCACCACGGTACATTCGAAGGCCTGCGCGAAAAGATTCCTTATTTGAAAGAACTTGGAGTCAATGCTGTTGAACTAATGCCAATCTTCGAATTTGATGAGATGCGTGATGTACGATTGATTGATGAAAATGAACTTATTGATTTCTGGGGATATAATCCGGTCAGTTTCTTTGCACCAAATACAAGCTACTGTTCTTCTATGGAATATAACCGCGAGGACTGGAACTCAAGACACTGATCAAAGATCTCCATGACAATGGGATAGAAGTGATCCTCGACGTTGTCTTCAACCACACTGCCGAAGGAAATGAACTTGGAAAAACTTTCTGCTTTAAAGGATTTGACAATAAAGTTTATTATATGCTGACTCCGGAAGGAAATTACTACAATTTCAGCGGATGTGGAAACACTCTGAACTGTAATCATCCGATCGTGCGTCAGATGATCCTGGAGTGTTTACGTTACTGGACCATCAACTACCGCGTGGATGGTTTCCGTTTCGACCTTGCAAGTATCCTGGGACGTCATGAGGACGGTTCCCCTCTTAACAACCCGCCACTTCTGGAACTTCTTGCTTACGATCCGGTTCTTCGAAATGTCAAACTGATCGCAGAAGCCTGGGATGCCGGCGGGCTGTATCAGGTTGGTTCTTTCCCTGCCAGCCGCAGATGGGCTGAATGGAATGGCCGTTACCGTGACTGCCTCCGTTCCTTCCTGAAGGGAGATTTCTGGAATGCCTGGGACGCTGCATGGAGTATTTCCGGTTCCGGTGATCTGTACGGAGGCTTTTATTCTGATCATAATGACAATTATGCAGGATACAATTCCTGTGTCAATTTCCTTACCTGCCACGATGGCTTCACCATGTATGATCTTTATTCCTACAATGAAAAACACAACGAAGCAAACGGCTGGAATAACACCGACGGTTCCAACGATAACCGCAGCTGGAACTGTGGAGAAGAGGGCGATTCCACCAACCCCGAAGTGCTTTCCCTCCGCTTCCGCATGATACGAAATGCCTGTGCTGTACTGATGTCCAGCCGCGGAACCCCGATGTTCCTTGCAGGTGACGAATTCGGAAACACAAAACACGGAAATAACAATACCTACTGTCAGGACAACGAAACCTCATGGATCAACTGGAAGCTTCTGGAGAAAAATCACGATCTTTTTGAATTTTTTCAAATTTATGATCCGGTTCCGTAAATACCACCCTGTTATCTCCCGGAAGCTTCCCAACGCTGTATGCGGTATGGAAAATATCCACACCCATAACATTGACGCAAGGGATGTGACCATTCCAAGAGATGCCCACACCTTCGCTGTAAGCTTTGCAGGCTATGATAAGAGCAAAGGCACCGATGACCTGATCTACATTGTGATCAACGCATACTGGGAGGACGTAACGGTCACACTTCCGGAGCTTGCCCGTCCCGGTGCATGGTATCTCTGTGTCAACACGTTCGGTGACGGAAATGGCCGTTATTTCTACGAAAAAGGCCAGGAGCCACGCATTGAACACGATTTCTGCATGCGGCCCAGATCCGTTGCCATCTTTACCGGCCGCAATTATTAGAATTTATATCAGGGGCAAAATTCTTTTTGTCCCTGTCTGAAAGAAATGGAGTATTTTGAATGGAATTAAAAACAGAACTTTATCCAATTTTGCAGAACTTGTAGAGACAGGTGAATGCAAAAAATTCCGCGGTCGTCTGAAGACAGGCATCGACCTTGGTACTGCCAATACCGTTCTTGCCGTTGTCGACCGAAATAACCGTCCCATAGCCGGAATTTCCGCACCATCCCATGCGATCCAGGATGGAGTGATCGTCAATTACTATGAATCTGTCCAGCTTGTGACAAAGCTTAAAAATGAGCTGGAGGAAAGGCTTGGCACAGAACTTACTTACGGTGCTGCTGCCATTCCTCCCGGAGTTTCCGAGGCAGTGTCAAAAGCATCGGCTATGTTCTGGAGGGTGCCGGTTTCGAAGTTACAAATATCGTGGACGAGCCTACTGCCGCAGCTGCTGTCCTTAAGATCACAGACGGTGCTGTTGTGGATGTGGGTGGCGGCACAACCGGTATCAGCATCCTGAAAGACGGAAAAGTTATCTACACCGATGATGAGGCTACTGGCGGCAGCCATATGACCATGACAGTCGCCGGTCACTATAAGATCCCTTATGAGGAAGCCGAAGTATTGAAAACTACTCCGGAAAAAGAAGACGAAATTTTCCCTGTGATCAAGGCCACTGTAGAAAAAATGGCTGTGATCACCGAGAAATTTCTAAAGGGCTATCAGGTTCCGGCTGTTTATGTAGTTGGCGGTTCTTCCATGTTTAAGGAATTTACTACCGTTTTTGAAAAGAGGCTGAAGCTTCCGGTATACCGTCCGGTCCATCCGCTTCTTGTTACGCCCCTTGGCATCGCATATCACTGTGAGCTGCCAAAAATCTAAGCTCTTCCCGGTCTGGTCCTACGATTCTCCAGAAGGCAAACAACCTCCACTGAATCGGTGAGCGGGAACATATCAACCGGCTGCATCTTCTTTACCAGGTAATCTCTCTTAGTAAGGCAGGCAAGATCTCTTGCCAGGGTTTCCGGGTTGCAGGATACATAAACAATTTTTTCCGGTGAAAGAGTCAAAAGGGAGTGAAGGAATTTACGGTCACTTCCGGAACGTGGCGGATCCATGAGAACAACCTCCACCTTCTCTCCCTCTGCTGCCATTCCTTCCATAAACCATCCTGCATCTCCCGGAACAAAACGAACATTACGGATCTTGTTTTCCCTGGCATTCATTCTGGCATCACGGATAGCATCACGGTTCAGTTCTACACCAATGACATCCCTGGCATTCCCGGAAGCGATGATCCCGATAGTACCTGTGCCACAGTAAGCATCGATCACCCTCTCTTTTCCTGTCATTGCCGCAAACTCCATAGCTTTTCCGTAAAGTACTTCTGTCTGCACAGGATTTACCTGATAAAAAGAAGATGGAGAAATACGGAAGGTCAGTCCCATAAGTCGATCTTTGATGAATCCCGGTCCGTAAAGTACGATATTGCGGTCTCCAAGTACCATGCTTGTCTGTCTGTCATTGACATTGAGAACCACCGTAGTGATCTCCGGATGCTCTTTACGGAGAGCTTTTACAAAGTTATTCTTAGATGGAAATATTGGAGAAACCGTAACTAATACCACCATGATCTCTCCTGTGGAAAAGCCTCTCCGCACAAGCACATGGCGGAGAAGTCCATATCCTGTATCCTCATCATAGGTCTTGATCTTAAAGGATTTCAGCATACCACGTATGGTACGGATGATTTCCTGACTTTTTTTATCTTCGATCATACAGTCATCTACGGAAACGATCCTATGACTCTTCTCCTCATAAATCCCGGAAATTACGTTTCCCTTCCGGTCACGGCCAAAAGCTGCATGAACTTTGTTTCTGTAATAATAGGGATCTTCCATTCCAATGATCGGCTCTACTTTTCCGAATTTTTCAGAAGGCCTTCTGTAATTCTCTGTTTCCTGCGAAGCTGCTCCTGGTAGGATACACCCTGATAACGGCAACCGCCGCATTTCTTCGCAACTGAACAGACAGTCTCTTTCTGTTCCATTTTTATCTCTCCTCTTTTATGGGCACAAAAAAGATGTTCCCAGTTATTTTCACTGAGAACATCTTATCAGACCTTTTCTTTTTTTACAAGAAAATCCTTGGCCTACTCCTGATATGGCTCATTAAATACAAGAATATGTCTCTTCACATTCTCGTAAGTACCCTTGACCATAGCCTCATTGAGGTCAAAGAAATTATGCTTGTCTGTTGATTCCATATATTTCTCCACATGAGCTGTCAGGCTGTTAAAGCTTGCTGTGGCAATATTCACCTTACGGATGCCAAGAGAGATCGCCCTCTGGAAATCTTTATCAGTGATGCCACTGCCGCCATGAAGAACCAGCGGAATATCCACTTTCTCATGGATCTTCTCCAATACATCAAAAGCAAGCGTCGGCGCTACCGGATAATTACCATGGGCATTACCGATGGCAACTGCAAGCGCATCAATACCTGTCTCTCTTGCGTAAACGACCGCATCATCCGGATCTGTGCAGCGGATACCGTGGTCACAGCTTCCATCCTCACTTCCGCCCACAAGTCCAAGCTCAGCCTCAACTGTAGCACCGTATTTACGTGCTTTCTCCACAACGGCCTTTACTCTGGCGATGTTTTCCTCAAAAGGAAGCGTAGAAGCATCCAGCATAACCGATGTAAAGCCAAGCTCCAGAGCCTTGTCAACCGTCTCAAAAGTAAGACCATGATCCAGATGGACAGCCACATCCACCTTAGCCTCCTTTGCAGCCTGTACCATCATCGGTCCCATCAGGTGAAGCGGAGAATTTTTCAAACGCACCTCCGCGATCTGAAGGATGATCGGAGTATCCAGTTCTTCTGCTGCGCGGATCGCACCTCTTACCATTTCCATATTACCAACACTGAAAGCACCACAGCCAATATTTTTCTCTTCGGCACGTCTCAGCAGATCTTTCATTTTCACAAGTGCCATGATTCGGCCCTCCTGTCCTGTTTATCGTACACTGTTTGCATCTTCTTACAGAAAAAAAGCGGTGTCAAAGCACTACTGGCTGATACCGCTTTTTCTATGCAAAGCGGACATCTTTATTCCGCTTAACTGTACATCAGCATGCACCTATTTCCCTGCCGTAATTATAAGCCTGTCTTCTCAGCAATGAATTTTCTTGCACGGATCGCATACTCAAGCGGATTAGCCTTAGCCGGATCCTGCTCAGCCTCAACAACCATATATCCTTCGTAGCCTGCATCCTCGAGAACCTTGAAGATCGGATCATAGTTGATGCATCCATCTCCCGGAATCGTGAAGGCACCGGCTCTTACGCCTGCAAGGAAGCTCATGTTTTCTTTCTTAACCTGCTCAACAACTTCCGGACGGATATCCTTCAGATGAACATGTTTAATCCTGTGAACATATTTCTTTACAACCTCAAGAGGATCCTCTCCACAGTATGTAAAGTGACCGGTATCAAAAAGAAGACTTACATATTCAGGATCTGTATTCTCCATCATACGGTCAACCTCAGCAAGGCTCTGTACAACAGTACCCATATGATGATGGAAAGTAAGAGCAATACCATACTCCTCTTTTGCGATCTTACCAAGCTTGTTCATGCCTGTACAGAAGGTATCCCACTCTTCGTCATTCATCTCATATTTATGTCCGAAAACCGGAGTATCCATCTGGCCCTGAACACTGTGGCTCTGCTCAGATGCGCCGATCACTTTCGCACCCATAGCTTTCAGGAAAGTAAGCTGTGCACGGAACTCCTTCTCAACCTCCTCAAACGGTTTGGTGATCAGGAAGCTTGAGAACCACTGGTTACAGATCTCAACACCACGAAGCTCAAGAGCCTTCTTAAGAACCTCAGGATCCTTCGGATACTTGTTACCCACCTCGGAGCCTGTGAAACCGGCAAGAGCCATCTCACTGACGCACTGCTCAAAAGTATTCTCTTTGCCAAGATCCGGCATATCATCATTTGTCCATGCAATTGGTGCAATACCAAGCTTTACTTTATTCTTATCAAACATTGGTCAATTCTCCTTTTTATTTGAATTATTCCATAATCTCAGAAATCTTAACCGGTCTGTGCTCCTCACTGGATTTCTTAGCTGCAAGACCCATTAACACCGGTTTCAGACCATCATAAACATTAAGAGGTGTCTCTTTGTCATTAACGATCGCATCAATAAATGCTGCAACCTCTTTACCATAAGCGTCCATGTATCTCTCAAGGAAGAAGAACATCGGCTTCTCACCTGTAACACCCTCAGCATTGCTGATCACTGTGGAAGACTGGCTGTCATTGGAAATAGCAGCCATACCATCAGAACCGAAAACCTCAGCTCTCTGATCATAGCCATAAGAAGCTCTTCTGCAGTTATCGATAACAGCAATAGCACCATTCTCCATCTGAAGAGTGATAACAGCTGTATCAACATCCCCAGCCTCACCAATAGCCGGATCAACCAGATTTGCGCTCTGAACATAAACCTCTGTAGCATCGCAGCCTGCAAGATAACGAACCATATCGAAATCATGAATTGTCATATCCAGGAACATGCCACCGGAAACCTTAACATAATCAATGCTAGGCGGCTCAGGATCGCGGGAAGTGATCTTGATGATCTCCGGTTTACCAACCTTACCAGCTGCAACAGCCTGCTGAAGAGACTCAAAGTTATGGTCAAATCTTCTGTTAAAACCAACCTGATATTTCAGATTTGTGCCCTCAAGAGCATCGATAACCTCTTTGATCTTGGCAATGTCATGATCGATCGGTTTCTCACAGAAAACATGCTTGCCAGCCTTGATAGCCTCTACAGAAATCGGAGAATGAGTATCTGTAGAAGAACAGATCAGAACTGCGGAAATCTCAGGATCATTGATGATCTCCTTATAATCCTTAGTCGTGTGCTCAACACCCATACTCTTAGCCCATGCAGCAGTCTCATCATTTAAGAAAGGATCTGCAACCGTCTTGATCACCGCATCCGGCACCCTTGTTGTGATACTGGTAATATGAACTCTACCAATTCTACCTGCTCCGATAATACCAACTTTAATCATAGTTTTGATCTCCTTTTGATTTATTTTCCCAATGTAATCTCTTTGCGTGTCCGAACACGCTCTTTATGCTTAATATAATATCATCGCAACACACAAATCGCAACCCCTAATATTGTACAATATTACCATCTTTTTTCTATTAAAAATGACGAGAACTATTTTTAGCCACAATATGTAATATTTTTAGGTCAACTTCACCAAAAACATCTCCAACACATTCCCATACAATCGTCCCAAATCTCCCACACCCCACCACCCTCCAAACATCCCAGCACAGCATCACAGCTCACATCCCTTCCAGCATCCAGCACAGCATCACAACTCACATCCCTTCAAACATCCAGCGCAGCATCACAGCTCACATCCCCTCAAGCATCCAGCACAGCATCACAGCTTACATCCCTTCAAGCATCCAGCGCAGCGCCGATGCCCAAACTCTCCCTGCAAACAGGCGCAAACTCAGCCCTTGCAGTCGTCCAGCGCAGCGCTGACGACCCACAACCTATCGTCAAACGACATTTTTTCTCGCTGGAAACACCAGCCGCGGAAGGGGATGCTGTCTGGCTCTGCTTCTGCAGGAGGGGAGCTGATTCTTGGACGGCGGGAATCTGCGTTGTTTTCAAAAGTCCGCTGTCTGAGCGGCAGCAGGCCGCGAGTTCGGACTTTTTAAAAACGCTTTTAGCAGATTTCCGGCGTCCTAGAAGCCAGCCCCCGACGAAGCCGCAGACCAGCCAGCATCCCCTTCCCCGGCGTCCCTTCATCCGTTCGTTCGTCCCTTCATCCACATACAAATACAAAAAAAGACACCACGTCACAAAAAAACGCAGTGCCTCTCTCATATTCAAGTTATTGCGAAAAAAGCATCAAGCAGAAGCCTGATCAGCCTTCTCAACCTCAGCAATCGCCTGCTTCCTCATAGGAATACGGCAATTCTTATTATTACCAAACTCAACAATAACATCTTCCTCAGTCATATCAATAACAACACCATAAAAACCACTGGTAGTAACAACACTGTCACCAACCTCCATGCTGTTCAACATAGTCTGAGTTCTCTTCTGCTCCTTCTTCTGCGGACGGATCATCATAAAATACATAATTCCAAACAGAACTACGATCCAGACAATACCAAGACCCGCGCTAAGTCCGCCAGCTGCCGCTGTAGATGATGCGATCATTTCAAATTCCTCCTGCTAAAAACAAATAATCTGCGGTACCCCCGCCGTTACTGACCTCTAAAAGTGTCACTTCGTACTATCATACACAAAAACCAAAAAACCTTCAAGAGTTTTCTTATAAAATCAAAGTAATTTACACAAATTTTATAAATAAAACTTACCGGTTCCCGTTGATCCTGCCTTCCTCAAAGCCTTCCAGACGCATCTTCTTATAAGCCGCAAAATTCCCTGCATCCAGCGCATCCCGGATCTCTTCCATCATATGATTATAGAAATACAGATTATGCAGAACACAAAGCCTCATGCCAAGCATCTCCTTCGCCTTCAGAAGATGACGGATATACGCTCTGCTGTAATGACGGCAGGTCGGGCACTGGCACTCCTCATCGATCGGTTTGGAATCCAGCTCATACTTTGCATTAAAAAGATTCATCTTGCCATGGTTGGTATACACGTGACCATGACGGCCGTTACGGCTGGGATATACACAGTCAAAAAAGTCAATACCACGCTCAACCCCCTCCAGAATATTGGCCGGGGTACCAACCCCCATAAGATACGTCGGCTTGTTCTGCGGCAAATGCGGAACCACCTCATCCAGGATCCGGTACATCTCCTCATGACTTTCACCAACTGCAAGGCCGCCCACTGCATAGCCGTCCAGATCCATCTCCGCGATAGCCTGGGCATGCTCAATACGGATATCTTCATAAACAGCCCCCTGGTTAATGCCAAAAAGAAGCTGGTTCTTGTTAATGGTATCCGGCAGACTGTTCAAACGAGCCATCTCATCCTTGCATCTTTTAAGCCAACGTGTTGTACGCGCTACCGATTTCTGTACATAATCCCTGTCTGCCACACTGCTTGGGCACTCATCAAAGGCCATTGCAATGGTAGAGGCCAGATTTGACTGGATCTGCATGCTCTGCTCCGGTCCCATAAAAATCTTATGACCATCGATATGAGAGTTAAAATACACGCCCTCTTCCTTGATCTTACGAAGCTTCGCCAGCGAAAACACCTGGAATCCGCCGGAATCGGTAAGGATCGGTCTGTCCCAGTTCATAAATTCATGAAGACCTCCCAGCTGCTTTACCACCTTGTCGCCAGGGCGCACATGAAGATGATAGGTATTGGACAGCTCTACCTGTGTACCGATCTCATGAAGATCCACAGTGGAAACTGCACCTTTAATTGCTGCAATTGTTCCTACATTCATAAAAACAGGAGTCTGGATCGTTCCGTGGACCGTCTTAAACTCGCCCCTTTTCGCTCTTCCTTCTGTTGTGATCAGTTTATATTCTGCCATTTCATTTCCCTTCTAAAAAACATTTTAAAAGTTGTCTCTGCCCGGCATCTGCGTTACAGGTACGCCATAACCAGCTGTCGATGCAAATATCTTTCAAAACTTTTAGTCAATATCATAACACATTTTTTTCTTTACGGCTACTGATTGTTAAACTTTTACATTGCCATTTTTTAAACGATATCGTATAATATAGAATATTCGCTTAAAAATCCTTTATAATAAGAAGAAACAACTCCCATCTGACAGAAATGTCAGAGTCGGGCAACCCCTATATAGATACAACGAGGAGGAAATCAATTTTTTATGAAGAAACACACACTTGGAATTGACATTGGTTCCACCACTGTTAAGATTGCGATCTTAGACGAAAACGATACGCTTGTCTTCTCCGACTATGAGAGACATTTTGCAAATATCCAGGAAACCCTTGCAGATCTTCTTCAGAAAGCTGAGGATCAGCTTGGTGAACTGACACTCTGTCCGGTCATTACAGGTTCCGGCGGACTGACACTTGCCAATCATCTGGAAGTACCTTTTGTACAGGAGGTTATCGCCGTATCCACTTCCCTGCAGAAGCTGGCACCAAAGACAGATGTTGCTATCGAGCTTGGAGGCGAGGATGCCAAAATCATCTATTTCGAAAACGGAAATGTAGAGCAGCGTATGAATGGCATCTGTGCCGGCGGTACCGGTTCCTTCATTGACCAGATGGCATCTCTGCTCCAGACCGATGCACCAGTCTTAATGAATACGCCAAACATTACAAGGCACTTTATCCCATTGCGGCACGCTGCGGTGTTTTCGCAAAAACAGATATCCAGCCACTGATCAACGACGGAGCAACTAAGGAAGACCTTTCTGCCTCCATTTTCCAGGCAGTTGTCAACCAGACCATTTCCGGTCTTGCCTGCGGTAAACCGATCCGCGGACACGTTGCCTTCCTTGGCGGGCCTCTTCACTTCCTTTCTGAGCTGAAGACTGCTTTTATCCGAACCCTGAAGCTGGATGATGAACATATTATCGCACCAGACAACTCTCATCTGTTCGCAGCCATCGGCTCCGCCCTGAATGCAAAGCAGGATGTTACCGTTTCCCTGACCGAACTGAAGGAACGCATGCGGACCACCATCAAGCTGGATTTTGAGGTAGAACGTATGGAGCCGCTTTTTGCCACAGAGGACGACTACCAGGCTTTCCATGACCGTCAGAGTGCCTACAGGGTAAAAACCGGAGATCTTTCCACCTATAAGGGAAAATGCTTCCTGGGGATCGACGCCGGCTCTACCACAACAAAAACCGCGCTGGTAAGCGAAGACGGAACTCTTCTTTATTCTTTCTACAGCAGTAACAACGGAAACCCGCTGAAAACCACCATCAACTCCATCAAGGAGATTTACAGCCTTCTTCCGGAAGATGCAGAAATTGCTTTTTCCTGCTCCACCGGTTACGGCGAAGCCCTGATCAAAGCGGCACTTCTTCTTGACGAAGGTGAAGTCGAAACCGTTTCCCATTATTACGCAGCTGCTTTCTTTGATCCTGAAGTAGACTGCATCCTGGATATCGGCGGTCAGGATATGAAATGTATCAAGATCCGTAACCAGACTGTTGACAGTGTACAGCTCAACGAGGCATGTTCCTCAGGCTGCGGTTCCTTTATCGAAACCTTTGCAAAATCTCTGAACTACACAGTACAGGACTTTGCAAAAGCAGCTCTTTTTGCAAAACATCCCATTGATCTTGGAACACGCTGTACTGTATTTATGAATTCCAAAGTTAAGCAGGCCCAGAAGGAAGGCGCTGAGGTTTCCGATATCTCCGCTGGTCTTGCCTACTCCGTTATCAAAAACGCCCTCTACAAGGTTATCAAGGTTTCCGATGCTTCCGAGCTTGGCAAGCATATCGTTGTACAGGGTGGTACCTTCTATAATGACGCAGTTCTCCGCAGCTTTGAGAAGATTGCCAACTGCCAGGCCATCCGCCCGGATATCGCCGGGATCATGGGTGCCTTCGGTGCTGCTCTGATCGCAAGGGAGCGCTATCAGGAGGGTGAAAAAACCTCCATGCTTTCCATCGATCAGATCAACAGCCTCCAGTACACCACCTCCATGGCAAACTGCCGCGGATGTACCAACAACTGTCGTCTGACCATCAACAAATTCTCCGGCGGCCGTAAATACATCAGTGGAAACCGCTGTGAGCGCGGACTTGGAAAGGAAAAGAACAAGGATCATATCCCGAACCTTTTTCGATTACAAATATAAAAGGATTTTTTCCTATGAACCTCTTTCCGCAGATAAGGCTACCCGTGGACAGGTTGGTATCCCACGTGTTCTGAACATGTTTGAAAATTACCCCTTCTGGTATACCTTCTTTACAGAGCTGAAATACCAGGTGGTGCTTTCTCCTACTTCCACACGTAAGATCTACGAGCTGGGTATCGAATCCATCCCAAGTGAATCCGAATGCTACCCGGCCAAGCTTGCTCACGGACATGTCACATGGCTGATCCGTAACGGTGTGAAATTTATCTTCTACCCATGCATCCCTTACGAACGCAACGAGTTCCCGGATGCGGTCAACCATTATAACTGTCCGATCGTTACTTCCTATGCGGAAAATATCAAGAACAATGTGGACGAGCTCAGTGATCCATCCATCACCTTCCGCAACCCGTTCCTGGCATTTACTTCCGAGGATATCCTGACAAACCGCCTTGTGGAAGAATTCCAGGATATTCCTGCTGCCGAGGTCAAAGCTGCTGCCCATAAGGCCTGGGAAGAACTTGCAGCCGTACATACGGATATCCAGAAAAAGGGGGAGGAAACCCTGCAGTACCTGAAAGAAACCGGCCGCCGCGGAATCGTTCTTGCAGGCCGTCCATACCATATTGATCCGGAAATCCACCACGGTATCCCGGATATGATCAACAGCTACGGAATCGCCGTATTTACCGAAGACTCCGTTGCACACCTTGGACATCTGGAACGTCCCATCCGTGTCAACGACCAGTGGATGTATCACTCCCGTCTCTACTCTGCCGCAAATTTTGTAAAAACAAGAGAGGATCTGGATCTGATCCAGCTGAATTCCTTTGGATGCGGACTTGATGCCGTTACCACCGATGAGGTTTATGAGATCCTGGATGGAAGTGACAAGATCTACACCTGCCTGAAGATCGATGAGGTCAACAACCTGGGTGCGGCAAGGATCCGTATCCGTTCCCTGATCGCTGCTATCCGTGCAAAACAGGCACAGAATAAAAAAAGGAACATCAATCCGGCTTCCATCGAGAAGATATCCTTTACCAAGCAGATGCGTAAGGAGTACACCATTCTCTGCCCGCAGATGTCTCCATTCCACTTCGGAATCTTTGAGGCTGCTTTTAAAGCATCCGGCTATAACCTGGAAGTCCTCCCCAACGACAACAAGCATGCTGTTGATGTGGGTCTTAAATATGTAAACAACGATGCCTGCTATCCGTCCCTGATGGTTGTGGGACAGATCATGGATGCTCTTCTTTCCGGCAAATATGACCTGAACAAAACTGCAGTCATCATGTCTCAGACAGGCGGCGGCTGCCGTGCCTCCAACTATATCGCATTCATCCGCCGCGCCCTGAAAAAAGCCGGTATGGAGCAGATTCCGGTTATCTCCCTCAACTTAAGCGGACTGGAGAGCAATCCCGGATTTAAGATGACTCTTCCTCTGATAAAGCGTGTGGTCTATGGTGCCGTATTCGGAGACATTTTAATGAAATGTATTTATCATATACGGATCAATGGTACCCAGATGATGCATATGAAAAAGCGGTTATTGACTTTAGTGGGCACGATTCTCCTATAACAACGGTTATTAAAGGAAAAGAAAACCGTTATTGATATAGGAAATGGAATGACAATTACAATATACCATACGGGGGCTCACTCTCTAGGAGAAATTCTTCTTTACATTAAAGAAAAGGATTGTATAATAACGGGAGATTGCATTCAGGTTCGAGGAACCATGAACGAGAGTGGAATAGGAACATTTCCTCTGTTTGTTAATGTGGAACATTATATTGATGCATTAAATAAAATAAAAGAATTAAATTGTACTTGTGTATGTACTGCACATACGGGAATATTGACTCGTGAGGAAGCGAATGAGTTGATAAAGGAATCGTTTGCTTTTATGCTCACACATCAGGAACACATTATTGATACATTAAAGAAAGCTGAAAAGCCTATGGCATTACATGAGATAGTAAAAGAACTGCACGGCAAGTATTACCAGGTATATGAGATGGCTTATCAGATACATGCAACAACACATGCACAATGTCAGTATTTAAAAGCAAAAGGAATTCTGAAAAGAGTTCCGCATAATGGAAAATTATTGTGGAGTATAAAATAAAACAGAAAGAGTTATAGTTCTACGCAATTTGTAGAACTGTGACTCTTTTCTTTTGGCAAAAATTGTCGAAGAAAAAGGGGTATTTAGCAAATTGCACAAAGGCTGTCGAATAAAGGGGG
>ENA-OQED01000466-OQED01000466.1-human-gut-metagenome-genome-assembly--contig:-NODE-466-length-15731-cov-1.147398_pt1 | contig 15731 bp, 22 predicted proteins | sample MGYA00242790_ERZ504625 | MGnify/ENA primary metagenome ERZ504625 (study PRJEB26092, sample SAMD00036345) | human gut metagenome | host: Homo sapiens | study: EMG produced TPA metagenomics assembly of...
CCTGCTTTTGATTAGGCATGGCTTCTGTATATAAAATTGGGGGCTCCCCATAAAAAGAAAAAGTACTGAAGAAACATTTTTTATCATATATATCTGTACTCCTGCTGGCACTCCTCTTCGGGTGTGAGAAGGACACCGGAACATCCGGTTCATCCCCTGTCTGTTTCTATCTGTCTCCAGAGCCATCCACCCGTGCGACAGATACGGAATTTGAGAAGGGGGATGCTATCGGAGTTTTTGCGGCCGCGCGTGATGACGAGTCGGTTCCGGCTCAACTGCGTCCTTCCGGTAATTTTGCAGACAACAAGAAATATATATTTGACGGTGAAAAATTTGTACCGGATGGGGAAAGCAACTCAATATTCATAACATCCTATCCCATTGACTATTATGCATATTACCCGTATGCTACTGTTGACAACCCTTTGGAGTTCACTTTCCATGTGGCTGCTGACCAGGAAAGCCTGACAGAATCAGACCTGATGTATGCCAGGAACACTGACGGCTCAGGCAAAAACAATATTCCTTTAACCTTTATCCACAAGCTATCGAAAGTTGTGGTTCCCTATAGCCGGGAGAATGTCGGGGGTGCTGCCGGAACTGCCGTTGTCAATGATGCATATACAGGCTGTATCATGAATCTTTCGACAGGAGAGATACGTACCTTGTTCGATGACGGCCAGCAGGATATTGTTATGTTCAAGGATGGTAACGCAGCCGATGTCAGCTTTAGTGCCATTTTCCCGGAACAGACTTTTAGTGCAGCCGACCCTTTTATTATTTTTGATGACTCGAAAGAGTTTAAATTATCTGCAGACCGTCTGTTTGAAAGCGAGCATGTGGTGGAATTGCCGTTTATGGGCAAGATCTTGGAGTACCAGTTTGCAGTGACTCCGATAGAAAAGAACATATCAAGTAAAGGCGGCACCTTTAACCTCGCAATTGCTTCTAAAAAATATTATTCTGTCAATGGTACATTGATACCTGGAACAGAAACGCCTCTTGATTATGACTGCTCATCATCTGTGGATTGGATAACGTTTGATAAGCCGACGCTGGAAGTTACAGTAGCTGAAAATACAGATACGGATAATAGTAGAACGGGAATAATAACATTTAAACAAGCTGAATCGGATAAACAAGTAAGCTGCACGGTAACCCAGTCTGCGGGTGAAATCACATATGGTGCTTGGACTGTTACTATCTCCGCTAATCCGACAACCATCGCTGCTGCGGGTGGTACGTCAACCCTGACCTATTCCGCTGTGCGTAACGTTCTGACCAATGGAACTGTTACCGGCACAGAGAAGGCTACTCCGACAATTAGCGGTAGTGCCACCGGCTTCACCCGTTCCGGTGCTACGGTGACGGCGGCCAATAATACTACGACCTCTTCCCGTAGTGTGACTTATACGGCCACTCATGAAGGCAAGTCCGCCACTTGTACGGTCACCCAGTCTGCAGGTAGTAAACAGTATGCTTCTTGGAGCGACTGGACTGTTACTGTATCAGCTAATCCGACTACTATTGCCCGTACCGGTGGTACTTCTACAATAACCGCATCCGCTACCCGTACCCGCACCTGGACATGGAACGGTGTTTCCGGTTCCGGTGGTACCGAGTCAGAGAAGGGTACGCCTGTATTGAGCGCGAGCGGTACTGGCTTTTCTTTGAGTGGTACAACACTAACTGCCAGCAACAATACTACGACATCTTCCCGTAGCTGTACGGTAACTGCTACCCATGCCGGCAAATCTGCTACTTGTACAGTTACCCAGTCTGCGGGCGAGATAACTTATGGTGCCTGGAAGGTTACCATTACGGCCAACCCGACTACCATCGCTGCTGCGGGTGGTACGTCAACTCTGACCTATTCTGCTGTCCGTGATGTCCTGACCAATGGAACTGTTACCAATACCGAAAAGGCTACTCCTACAGTTAGCGGTAGTGCCACCGGTTTCACCCGTTCCGGTGCTACGGTGACGGCTGCCAACAATACTTCTGCATCTTCCCGCAGTGTGACTTATACTGCCACTCATGGTGGCAAGTCTGCCACTTGTACAGTTACCCAGTCTGCGGGCAGCATGACTACCAAATATGGCAGTTGGACCACTAGCAGCCTTACAGTGAGTGCTTCTCCTAATCCTGTAGCCGCTTCCGGAGGAAACTCCGCATTGAGTTGTAAAGCTACCCGTACCCGTACTAAATATACGAAGTGGAACGGTGTTGTCACCAAGACTGATACAGAGTCTCAGTCTGTTGCAGTAACAGCTACATGGAGCAAGGTTTCCGGTTCCGGTTCATTGAGCGGTTCTACGGTCACTTTCGGTAATAATACCACAGCAAGCGCACTTAGTGGTGTTTATCGTGCCTCCAGTGGTGGTAAGACGGCTGACGTTACCGTCAGACAATCGGCTGGTTCTGTCTCTTATACATATACATTTACCTTTAGTGACGGCTTGACAAGTACCAGCTGGAGCAGCATAGCCGCCGGAGGTGATTCCAAGAGTTATTCAATTGTCTCTACCAGGGTCGTGAAGTGGAACGGCGTACAAACTGGCACAGAGAATGTCAGTTATTCTGGCTCCAGCAATGTGTCCTGGGCTTCTGTTTCCGGATCTAAGATAACTGTTGGAGACAATCCGAATGCTTCAGCCCGTAGTGGTGTGGTAACGTTTACCCAAGCGTCATCCGGAAAAACAATAAAGGTAACTCTTCTTCAACTGAAGAAAAATTCTGTAGACATTAATTAGTTATCTGATATGAAGAAAGTAATTATTCCTTTAGCACTTTGTCTCATCACCGCCGCATGTGGCGGTGATGAGAACGGCGGCACGGAACCGGAGATGAAGATCAGCTCTTGTTATGTCGTAAGCAGTTCGTCCGGCCAATCCGAGAATTTTTCCTCTCCAGTCGGCATGTATATCACTTCGGAAGCCGGGCAACCTTATGAAGGAAGCGGTGTCTGGAGCGCAAGCTACAACTCTGGGGCGTGGGCAATGGATAAGCCGTATATGTGACTAAAGCCGGTAAGGTATATGCTTATTATCCCTATTCGTCGAATGACTCCCCACCGGTCCTGCCGCTTGATATGACAAGGCAGACCGATGTACTATACAGTAGGGTTGCGTCTCCCATTGCGCCAGGTTCAGTCTCCCTATCTGTCAAATTGTACCATGCTTTGAGCAAACTTGTGGTTAGCGTTAAAGGTGAGGAGGTTACGGGGCTGTCTCTTTCTTCTCCGGTAACATGCAGGTTTAATATCTGTACCGGGGAGTTCACGGATTTACAATCCGGCCAGGTGACTTCTACGGATGGCCGGCTGTTTGTCGTTCCTCATGTTACAGTAGGGAAAGAAATGATCATTACCCTGAAGTCCGGGAAACAGTACACATATTCGGTGGATGGTACAGAGTTCCGGGCTGGAGAGAGCTATACCTACGAGTTCCAGCTTAATGAAGATAGGGACAAACTGGAAATCCTTGACATATCCGTGGAGGATTGGATTAACGACAACAATTACAATGACTATTTAAGAAGATAATTATGAAAAAGAAAATCGTTTTATTGGGTCTGATGCTTCAGGCATCGTCCTCAATGTTTGCACAGACAGCAAACTCCAGGTCAGACATAAACAGCATGCTGTCTTCCTGGCTGATACCCGCCATCGGTCTGTTGATGTTGGGTGGATTTATCGGACTTGTAATCTATAACCAAGAAGCTCTTCGCGGGAAGAACGGACTGTCAAAGCAGGACGGTTGGATATCCGTGGGAGAGGGGATGATATTTATTGTTGTCGGTATTGCGGCTATCGGATTCATAGCTTCGAAACTGGCAAGTATGAATTTCAGCATCTGATGGATATTTGCAAGGTATATAGGGGACTGGATTCTCCCTGCAAAATCAAGGGGTTGCTGAGTCACTATTTCTATATTGTCTTCTGTGCCTATCTGGTGAGCTTTGTCTTTGTCCTGTTTTCTTTCAGTTCGATTTTGCAGAAGGGAACTGTACTGTCCTTCCTTGTGGAGGCGGTCATTGAATTGGGGAATTCCGACAGCTCTTTATGTGTATTTCTATAGGAAATCCGACAAAGTGAAGATAAGAAAGGACAACCGTGTTATCACAATATCGAACCGTGGGCTTTATAGGGCTTTAAACCAAAGAAGATATGGACAATGATTTTTTTTATCCTATACATGACATCATTCCGGATAGGGAAGGCCATGGGATGGTTATCGGAAAGAACGGCAGTCTGACCTATGTGGTCAGACTGTCATCGCCTGAGGTGTATTCACTTTACAAGGATGAACTGGCAACACGCCATGCTGTATTTGTACAGGCATTCTCCCATATGCCTGACAATAGTTGGGTGCATAAGCAGGATATTTTCAGAAGTCTTCCCTTCCAGTCAACCGGTGTGGGGATGTCGTATCTGGCCAAATCTGATCAGGAGCACTTTTCAGGAAGGAAATATCTCAAGCACAGCTGTATGATAGCCTTCACTCTGGCAGGAATACAGTCGTTGTCCTCCGCATATGTGAAGAATATATTCTCTTTTAAGGAGAATCTTTCCGGTGAGGATTCAGAAAGGTTGGATGAGTTCTTGTCGGCCGTTGAGTTTGCCATAAATAATCTGTCTGCGCTCCGTAATACAAGGATTGACTTTCTTTCCTTGGATGAACTGCGGGAGTATCTTTTCCTTTCCGCTAATTTCTCGGAAAAGAACGGAATACGTGATATACATTTTGAAGAGCAGAATTACTGCTGGAAATACCAAGGCGCGGGTGTATGCCATCACAGACGACGAGTTCTTGCCTGAACAGTATCCGGTGTATGGAAAGGACTACACTGTTTCCAAGGACAAGTCCGAACTTTATATGTCTCCTTCCGAGGCATTTGGCGGCATTCATCTCAATCATAACCATGTGTATAACCAGATCCTTTATTTTTATTCGGACAAGAAGTTGAAGGACACGTTGCGCCGTAATCTGGATTCCCATATCGCCAACCGTGGCTGGGACAGAATCAACTCGCCGGCAAAGATTGCCAAAATGACGGAACTGGTCAAGGAGATTAAGGACAATAACGAGATCCTCTGCTATGCCCATTACTCGGTCGTTCTGTGGGAAGAAGATACTCAACAGTTGGAACTGGCCGAGAAGGAGTTGCGGTCATCGCTCGACTTGTTTGATCTGAAATATTATATACCCTCATATGGTAACCTTGCGGATTTATATGCCGGTGGAATAGTTGGCTGTGTATCTTCGCTCAGGCTGGAATATATGTTCATGACTTCGCTCTCCCTTGCCGTAGCTTTCTTTGTCCACTATACAGGCTTTTCCGATGATCCGGACGGTATTCTTTTCAACGACCGCCTGACTCAGATTCCGCTGCGCAAGGATATATGGGATGCCAACAACCGCCGTATCAAGGCGCGTAATGCCGTGGTTATCGCACCAACCGGCTCCGGGAAATCCTTCTGACGAATAATATCATCCACCAGCTCTTGGACAAGGACTTTACAGTGGTGGGTGTTGAATTCGGAAACAGCTTCAAGCAATTGTGTTACCTCTATCCGGAGATAGCCATACACATTGAGTATGATCAGAACCAGCCCCTTGGCATCAATCCTTTCGATCTCGGAGGTTCACCCATGACCCCCGAAAAGGAGGAGACACTGGTCGCACTCTGCCTGCGTTTTTGGCAGAACAGCTCGACAGACCCCAATCTGACTGTAGCCTTGCGGAAGATGCTTTCCCAATACTATTGTGATGTCAGCCAAGGACATTCTTTTCCGGGTTTCTACACTTATCTCACGCAGAATTATGAGAGTCTGTGTGAGAAGTGTGACATCAGGCCGGATTACTTTGACATTGATTCTTTCCGGCATGTTTGCAGTGAGTTCATGCCCGGCAAGAGCTACGCGAATCTGTGTGCCGCTGAAGGTGTCGCCAGCAGCCTGAGTGATAAGAGGTTCATCCATTTTGAACTGACCAAAGTCAAGGCAAACCCTTTTGTTGCTTCTGTCGTGATGAGCCTCTGTTTGACGTCATCAATAATAAGATATTGTCAGATCCTTCAAAAAAAGGGTATATCATTTTTGATGAATATGCCGAGACAGCCCAGATGAAGTCTTCCAACTCACTGCAGGGTGACATACATCAGACCGTCGCTTTCTTCTACCAGAAAATCAGAAAAGAGAACGGAGCTGTCATGACCATTATCCAGTCACCTTTCCAGCTGCCGGAAAATGAATATACGAAAGGTATTATAGCCAATACCCAACTGTTGTATGTGCTTGAAGGTACCGAGGTCGTATATGATGCGGTGATCAAGACCTTTATGATAAAGAACAATGCCCACATCAATCAGATGAAGTCCATACAGAACAATTATGACTGTACGCATCCCTATTCAGAGTGTTGGATCAGATTTGGCGAGAACTATGCATTGACGGTCCGTCTGGAAGCTTCGGCACGCAAGTATCTTGCATTCCAGACTCAGGGAGAGAAACGTGCTGCTCTGGACCGGCTGTATAGTACAAACGGCCATGATATGCAAACGGCCATTGAAACATATTTAACTTCTAAAAAATGACAACATGAGACATCTTTTATTATCCCTATTCGTGATGTGCTGTTCGATACGGTTGGCACATGCACAGATCCCGGTGACTGACGCCGCGATGAATGCCAATACCATAGCCAACCAAATTACTAATGCGGCAACCTGGGGCAACCAGGTTGCTGAAGCTGAAAGAGCAGGCTTCTATCCTTACCACTACCCTTAAGTTTGTCACAGACGTCTCTTCGGCAATCAGGGATGCAGCTTATGCCAAATCATTGATTGAGCGGCAATCCTATATAGTGGACCGGTGTACTGACGTTATTGTCCGTGCCGATAAGGTCGATTTGTCCCTTGCTTCTTCCATTGAGCGCAATGTCACTGACTTCCTTGCGACCAATAATTCTCTGATATCCTTGATCTCGAATACGATGACCAGTAAGTTCAAGATGAATGACAGTGAGCGTCTGAAGAGTCTGATGGATATAAAGAAGGAACAGGATGAACTGCTCCAGAGGCTGCATACAGTGGATATGATTCTGGGCACATCGATGGCCACCCGTGATATCATTGAGTTACAACTTCTAAAATGATGATTATGGGAAATATAGAATCCATTCAAGTGGCTTATGACCGGACGAAATCATATATTGTATATGACTCCTTCCAGTATATAATGATAGCCATTGTTGTCTTTCTGATCGGTATGAAACTATGGGATGAGTGGCAAAAGAATCTTTCAAGCAACAACCATCGTTTGATGTGGCCGCATACTGGGGGCAGGTGAAGATATGTCTGGTTGTCTGTTTCATTGCCACTTCTGCCGGTATGGTTTTTCATCTGGTTGAGACGGTCTGCGTTGAACTGCAAGACAACCTCATCAACGACCTGGGTGGTGATACGGGCAACAAATCCATAGAGACTATGACGAATATGGTGAAGAACCAGGTCCTTGCAGTACAGGAAAAAGAGTCTAAAGGGTTGACGCTTGATATTCCCAATATCACGGATATTGTCTGGAAGGCCCTTACCGCAATAGTGATGTCTGTCGGTGTTTTCCTTTTCAAATACACCTATACATTTTTTATTCTAGGGCGGTATATGTGGCTTTTACTGTTGGAACTGATTGCACCGGTGGCCATTGTGCTGATGATACACGAAAATACCCGGAGCTATTTCTATACGTGGCTGAAGAACATGATCATCTGCTATCTGATGATTCCGATGTTTCTTTTGGCGGACAAGTTCTCGAATGAGGTGGCCGGCTTTTTTATGGAAGGCAAGGAAAACCTGGGACAAGTTACTGTATTGGTGATTGTATGTGTCGGTGTCTGGGTGAAAATCAAGATGTTCAGTGTCGTGAAAGCTAAGGCTTCCAATTTATTTTAGAATCATGAAAGTGGAAAAAGAAAAATACATAGCGGTTCTTAGACAGATATACGGTGCATTCTGTCCGGTTGGAATGCCGTTGAAGGTGAAGATACTTCTGGCATTGCTGGCTTTGGTTGTCAGTTTTGTTGTAATGTCTTTGAAGAATTTAATTTTTATGCAATATGGAAGTTAACAAGGCCAATCTTACTAAGGGATTCCTCTCCTATGTGGAAGCAAAGCGTAAGCAAGCCCTTTATCTGAAGCTTTTCTTTGTATCCGCCACATTCATAGTGCTTGCCGTGCTGTATTATTCATATTCGATTGTGAAACACGCCAATGACAATGTGCTGGTTGTAAGCACTGGGGGAGAAATACTTCCGGTAGAGTCAACGGAGCTGGAAGAGCTGTATAAGGCTCTTCTGGTGACCCATTGCTATTCAGTGAGTTATTATGTCAATAGTTTTGATGTCAACAACATCAAGAACAACCAGGCACGTGCGGCCTTTCTCGTAAACCAGGCTGATCTGAATGCTGTATTCGGGAAATACCAGTATGACAAGGCCTATTCGGATGCCATCAATAAGGGGGTTGTTTACCGGTGCAATTTTGATCGTGTAGAGGATCTGCAACAAGTGGGTAACGGTAGCGAGTATCAGGTTGTATTCTCCTCGACACTGAGTGTGATGAGCAGTAACGATACAAAGAAAATCCGCATAGTGTCAAACGGTACTCTGATACGTGTCACGCCGCGCTACCCGGAGAATCCGACCGGTTATTATTTCAAGAATTATGTCCAGGAATATTTTCCTTTAAATTAATTGTGCCATGAAAATAAGGAAACCTTTTGTAATGGGGGGCATGTTGCTTGTGGCGGCATTGCTCTTTCTCTCCATGTTTATGGACATGTCTGCTCCTCAGGAGATGGAGAGGCAGACAATATCCTTGCGTGCCGAGGCTGAAGATTTGTCCATCGATGATATGATCAATACGTCCGATAAGAGGAAAAGCCCTTCCAATGATGTTGTAGCACCGGGCTTTGCCGGCAACGTCGGAGAATATGCTTCTTCTTCCGTTTCGACATATAGGGAAGATGATCCGGAGGCGATAGCCCGTATTCAGGCGGCTATCCGTGAGAATGAGGAGAATCTGTCTGCCGGTTTGCGGAATATCGAGGCTGAAAGGAAAGGGCAGGCATTATCCGGCCTGCCTTCGGCCCGGAGTGATGAACATGACCGGGATGGCCGTTTCCAAAAGGATGGAATGGAAGGCTTGAAGAAGGACAGAAGGATAGAAATGGAAGAGCTTGAGAAGAGTGATGCGGAGAATGATGAAGAGATGCCGGTGGCCGGGCCGGAAAAGGCTTCTCCATTTCACAGTATCCGCCTTACTTCTTCAAGTAACAGAAATGCGATTAAGGCATATGTACATTCGGAGCAGGTCGTAATGGCTGGCAGTACCCTTAAAATGCGTTTGGGAGAGGATGCCTATACGGATAATGGCGTGTTTATTCCGAAAAATTCACCGGTATATGGTATTGTAACCGGGATAGACGGCGAACGTGTGAATGTCAAGATTACCCATATCAATCTTTCAGGCAACATCCTGCCGTTCGCGAAGTCAGTATATTCCAAGGACGCCTTGCTGGGTATCTATGTGCCCGGTAATCCAAAATCCGAGATTACCAAGGATGCTGCGGGCGGTGCGTTGGACGGGTTACCCACAAGTGGAATACCCGGTGTTGATGCTGCCGCGCAGGTTGCTACTGTTGTGGCTTCAAGTGCTGCCAATGCTGGTAAACAGGCTTTATCCAAGAATGTGAAAAAGATAAAGGTCACCATTAAGACCAACTATGAAGTGTATCTTCGTCCGGAAGAAAAATAGGTGATATCTGATAAGGAAAGAAGAAATTAGTGTATAACAATCAAAAAGAAGTAAATCAATGAAGTATGGCATGAAGAATATATTGTTCTCCCTATTTGTGTTTTCCCTTATCTGTCCGGTGGCGGCACAGACAGCCGGCACAGAGCGAACGGCGGCTGACAATACCATTGCTTTACGGGAGATCCAGTCTTCCTTCTTCTCTGTCTCTACACACAAGACATTCCATCTCATTTTTCCGAATGAGGTGAAATACTTCTCTATTGGAGACGAGAATGTGGCCGGAGAGAAGATTGAGGCTTACCCGTGCGCTATCCGTCTGAAATCTGTTGTGCAGTCATTTGAAGGTCTTACCAATATGAGTGTCGTTACTGCCGATGGGCAGTATTACAGTTATAATGTCTCGTTTGTCCCGGAACTTCAGAAGACATATCTTCAGGTCGGCAGAAGCTATATGCAGCCCCCGGTTATTGCTGTCAACGACAACCAGCAGAGCCATCTCATCTTCCCCGACAAGATAATGTACGTTGACTACGGTACGGAGGATGTGGAAGTTGTCAAGGCTTCAGGCGTTGACAATATTATTGCTGTGCGGGCTTCAGCCCCTTTCTCTTCTGAGACGAACGTGTCTGTCGTCACCCAGTCTGGTAAGTTCTATACTTTTGATCTGAAATTTGCAGAGAAGCCGTCCCACCTTTCATATGTCGTTGATCCTACAGCCAAGACGGAGGAAAAGCGCATTGCTCTGCTTGATAATAAGGAACTTAATAGTGTGCAGCGTGAAAGTCTGCGTAAAAAGGTGAATGCATGTTTCCCATCCTTGAACAAATTGCATAAGGATTATGCCGGCATTCGCTTTTCCATCACGAATGTCATTATTGACAAGGATATTCTTTTCTTCAAATTCCGTATTGTCAATTACAGCAATATAGACTATGTCCCTGATTTCGTGCGTTTCTATATCCAGGACTCCAAATTCCGGAAAAAGACGGCCATTCAACAAATCGAGCAGATTCCTTTGTTTTTCTTTGATTATCCGGAACGGATCGGTGCGCATGAGACGAAAGACTTCACAGCCGCACTGAACAAGTTTACAATTCCGGACAAGAAAAAGCTGGTCATTGAGATGCAGGAACGTGAAGGCGGCCGTCATTTCCTCTATAAACTTGATAACAAGCCTATAATTTCGGCTGAGATACTTAATCCTAAAAGAAAATCAGGTACCGGGAAGATGGATTTTCCGGTACGGAATAACCCTTGATTTCACAGATGATAAAGCTGCTTGCCATATTGATGTTACTATCAGGTTCCGTTCCGGTATCCCTACTCGAGGAACTGGCGATAAAGTCCAGGACCCTTGCCCCCATAGTTGAGGTGGCAGACCTTTATTTCTCTGCAGGGATTCTGGATTATCTGCCTTTACGCATACCCGTCGTTGGTGGAAGGGTATCTTCTCCCTATGGGTATCGTAAAGATCCTCTTACTGGAAAGGGGCGATTTCATGCCGGCCTTGACTATGCCTGTGAACTGCTACTACGGTTCATGCTTCAGCTGCTGGTGTTGTCTGTTTTGTCGGGCACCGCGGCGGGTATGGAAAATGTGTAGAGGTCAAGCACCGTTACGGTTTTAGCAGTATTTATGCCCATTTATCGGGATATTACGTCAGAACAGGAGAGAGTATCCCTGCCGGTAAGATAATTGGTTTTGTCGGTACGACAGGACGTAGTACCGGGTATCATCTACATTATGAGGTGAGAAAAAATAATCGCGTCATCAAACCACTATTTATATATTGAGAATGGAACGGATAGAACAAGAGAAAGAGTATATAATATTGTTAAGTATTGCGCGTTACGGTTATGCTGCCATTCCCCAGGACTATAATTTTCTGTCACGTCATGCCATGCTGAACATATATTATGAAATACTGAAGAGCTATACCTCTGGAATGAGTGTCGAGCATCTGGATAGGGCTGTAAGGCAGCATGCAGCGCTTCAGCTTGGCGGGATGAACGATATAGGCGCATTGTGTGCATATAGGAAGGCCAAAGGAAACAAGGAGACCAAGAGGCTTCTTGGCAACAACACTTATTATTGGAAAGTGCTTCTGAACGAGATAAAAAAAAGAAAGCCATGAACACTATACGCCAGATTGAAAGGATGGAGAAGCTTCACGGTCTGATACTCCGTGAGATGACGGGTGATTCCCTTGATTTGTCCATTAAGTTGGGTGTGTCCCGGAGAATGGTCAACTACTATCTTCAGGAGTTCCGGGACTATGGTGCCCGGATAGCGTACTCACCGGTTCGCAAAACCTATTATTATTTGAATGATTTTGAAATAATCTTTAAATTTGAGATAAAGGTTTCCTGCTGAGTATTAGGAAATACGAAATGATATTGCATACGTTATCTACTATATTTGTATAATAAACTAAATTCAAATGTTTATGAGAAAGTTAAGAATTATTTATGCTTTGTTTGCTCTGTTGGCTGTCAGCTGTGGTCGTGACGAACTGGTTGAAAATGAGGTGCGACGTCCGGTTGTGCCTGGAAAACAGTCCTCGGTTATTATTGAAGGTGAGGATGGTGATGGGCAGGGTGTTACGACCCGTGCCGGTAGCCGGGTGGAGTTCACTGGCGGTTATGCTACGGGTGCCGGTTTGTATGATGGTGAGGATGATGCTACGGTTGCTGCCGTACCTTATTCGGGCTATCAGTTAGTAAGCTTTACCGGTGGCCCTGTAGGTGGCAGTTCTAGCCAATTTAGTGGGAAAAATCAGTATAGCTTTAATATCCAATTGCGAGATTGGAAGTTTACAGTCTCCTTCAAGAAAGAGTACACTGTAACTGTATCTGCAGGTACTGGTGGCACAGTGTCTGGCGGTGGCAAAGTCCTGGATGGTTCCAGTTGCACTGTTACAGCAAGGGCCAATTCAGGATATTCGTTTGATGGTTGGTATGAGGGCAGTAGTAAGGTCAGTTCTTCAGCAAGCTATACTTTCACGGTTAGTTCTAACAGAACTCTCTGCTTTCATTTGACTTGATAAATTACTTTTCATATCAATGGTTTTTGTCTCTAAAAAGCAACGACAAAATCTTATAAATTTTCTTAATGATGCAAATCTACATACATTTTTCTATTTTCTAAAAAATCCTTTAGCATATTACAATATATTAACTTTTAAAGGGCCTGATATTTGTTGAATCTTATATCTGTTTGTTATTGGGGCGTTCCCGTTCCGGTCGGGCTTTCCGGCTCAAACATATTCGTTACACTCATACTCGCCTGCTATCCCTAACGCGACCTGAGTCAGGTAAGTGAGAATGCTTTTTGATATAGGGATACGCGTAGGGATAAATATAACACGTTGATAATCAGAAAAATAACTTAAAAATGGTGAGCTGAAAATTTGGCTATATCATTGAAAATCACTATATTTGTAGTGTAATCAATGAGAGATTACAAGCATTTAATAAACTTAAAACTGCTTTAGCTGGCAGGGTAAACAACAGCAAACAAAATTATGGAAAAATGGATGTTGATGGCTACATGCCATTGGTGGCAGAAAAGGTGGGGGAGGGCTTTTGGGTAGATATTCATTTGATGCAGTTGTCACTTGCTCACTATGGGGAATGTAATGGCGATTTAATGGCTGACCCGGAAATGATGTTCTTTTCAATGAGGAATATTCAGTGGCAATTCCCTTTTATTATAAGAATGATTACGTCAGATGTGAACAATTTAGCATTAGTTTGACCCAAAAACAATACCATGTTGAGATGCAGAAGGAGCATGTCGCTTTTGCTGAGATATGGTTAAACAATATACAATCACAATATGAATTGGAATAGAGAATATATATATAGGCTTTTGCCCTATATGTGTAATTTATTATTGTTAAGTTTACGAGTTGAAGAATGATTTTTTTAACGATTAGATATGAACCAAATGGATAATAAATTGCGGTGTAAGAGTTGTGGAAAACAGATAAAAGGTGGTTGCTACAATGCTCCCGATGGACCTTTTTGTGTGGATTGCTGGGAAAATAAGATCAGCGAGGAAGTTAAAAAGGATTATGAGAAACAAGTCTTAAAAAGATTGCAGGCTATTGGCATCAGTTTTAAAAACTAAAGTAGATATGAACCCAATGAATAATGAATTTATTGATGGCATTTGGTTTGCCGTTCAACATATTGTAGTAGTCAGAGATATGCCTGTTATTGCAGCAGGAATAATTAAGGAAGCAAATCTTTCAATTGATGACTGTAAAGTTGCACAAAAAAGGAGTGGTTCTTTCAACGAGCAGATGAGAAAGTTTATTAAAACTGAATTAGAGTAAAACAAATCAAATATGAATATAGAATTAATACAGAAAAGAGTTGAGAATTGCTTCTCGTTTTCTCATGCGGTAAACCATATAGAGGTTTATGAGAAAAATAGTCGATTTTATATCGAACTGGATGCGACGTGTCTTATTGAATTAAAAGAAAATAGCTGCAGAGTTCGGAGATGACAATATAGTAATATTGCCGGGTAATAATACTATAAAGCTATATATAGATTCTCTGGAGAAACAGCTCAAATCGGACAAGAAAAGAAAGAAATGAACTGTAATAAGAAAAGGTTTACATTAAGATTGACCGATGAGGAGTTTCGGGAACTTACTAGAATTAAAGGGTTGATAGGAATCACAACAACGACTAAGGCGATACGATATATTATTAATCATTTTGCAGAATTGAATAACCGCTATATTGAGGAAATCAATAAAAACGCAGCGCTGAAAGAGAAGTATAAGAAACAGGATCGTTGTATCGAGAGCCTATTAAAATCAATAAGCTCTCTAAAAGAACTGGATGATTTGAAAGTTGTGCTTCCGGAAAAAAGACTGGGAAAAAAATGAATATGGGGAATCATATTATAGACTTGTTTTCCTATGATAAATATATTGTTAGCTTTTCGGGGTGGGAAGGACAGCACAGCTACTTTCTTATATCTCCTTGACCATGGAGTGCCCACTGATCGAATAGAGTTATGGCATCAAGAAATAGACGGTCGAGAAAAGACTTTTTTTGATTGGGAAATAACGCCGGATTATTGCCGGCGTTTTGCTGAAGCTTTTGTCGTAGCTATTTATTTCCAGTGGAAAGAGGGAGGATTTTATCGGGAACTGATGAGGGAGAATAGCTTTACTGCTCCTAACTGCTTTGAGCTGCCAGGTGGTGGGATAGATAGAACTGGCGGTCAACGTGGAAAATTATTTACCAGGTGTAAATTCCCGCAATGTTCTCCTGATCTAAAAGTAAGATGGTGCTCCAGCTATCTGAAGATTGATGTTTGTTCATCGGCCATCATCAATCAGCAGCGTTTCCGGGGCATTCGCACATTAGTTTTATCCGGTGAAAGGGGAGAGGAGTCTGCAGCGAGGGCCAAATATAATATATTTGAGCCGGATCGAGCGGATCTACGCAATGGAAGACAATTTACAGGCATGTCGATAGATTCCGTCCTATCCGGGATTGGAAAGAACAACAAGTGTGGGACATTATAAAGCGATACCGGATAAGAGTACATCCATGTTATTACATGGGTTGGGGAAGATGTTCCTGCAAATTTTGTATCTTTGGCAACAAGAATCAGTTTGCCAGTGCTGCAAGTGTCAGCCCGGAACAGATAGGTAGAATAATAAAGTTGGAACGGGATTTTGGATATACATTAAAAAGAAATTTAAGATTGCCAGCTGGAGCGTTCGGAGAAAACTGTGGTGCTACTTAGTTAATTGCAGATATGGAAGTAAAGTATGGAGTTTATAAAGTTGTCGGTTCAAAATCTGAACTGGTTATAGCTTATGGAGAACCGCACGTACCAATGAGGACGAGACGAAAAATATGCCGGCAAGAAAGCCAAAAATTAAG
>ENA-OQED01000467-OQED01000467.1-human-gut-metagenome-genome-assembly--contig:-NODE-467-length-15730-cov-1.180799_pt1 | contig 15730 bp, 13 predicted proteins | sample MGYA00242790_ERZ504625 | MGnify/ENA primary metagenome ERZ504625 (study PRJEB26092, sample SAMD00036345) | human gut metagenome | host: Homo sapiens | study: EMG produced TPA metagenomics assembly of...
CTGTATCAGCAGGGAAGGAAAAAGAAAACCGGACAGTCAGAGTAGGCTGGTATGAAGGAACCTATAATACCACAGAACCAAACGGTGAGAAAAGAGGCTACAGTTACGAATATCAGCAGGCAGTGGCTGCGCATACAGGATGGAAATATGAATATGTGGAGGGAAACTGGGCAGAACTGATGAGTATGCTGAAAAATGGAGAAATCGATCTGATGGGAGATATGTCCTATGCAGAGGAACGTTCTGCTTCCATGCTCTTTTCAGAACTGCCATGGGCGAGGATAAGTATTACCTTTATTATAAATCCTTCTGATACAGATATCTCGGTTTCAGATCTGACTACATTGAATGGGAAGAGGATCGGGGTGGTGCCGGATACACTTTCTGCCAGTCGGTTCTGTGAGTGGGAGAAAAGCCATGGAGTAGACACGCAGCAGGTTGATATTACCAGTACAGATGATGCCCGTCAGAAACTACAAAATCAGAAAATTGACGGATTTGTTTTAAATGAGTCTCCACAGTGGGAAAGAGACGATATTTCTCCTGTGCTTCTGATTGGCAGCTCCTATAATTATTTTGCAATCAACAAAAAAACGCCCGGATCTGAAAGAGGAGCTGGATCAGGCAATGCAGAAGATAGAAAAAGAGAATCCTTTTTATGAAGAAGATCTTTATAAGAGATATCTCTCCGCAAATTCTATTGAAACTCTTACGGATGAGGAGCAGAACTGGCTGGAACAGCATGGGGCGGTCAGGATTGGATATCTGAAAAAGGATGTGGGTGTCAGTCTTGCGGATGCAGAGTCAGGGGAACCGACAGGAATTATTAACGATTATATCAGTCTGGCTTCCGATTGTATGGGAGAAAAAAGCATAGAATTTCAGACGACAGGCTTTGATTCCCAGGAGGAAGAACTGCAGGCATTAAAGGATAACAGGATTGATATGATTTTTCATATGAACCAGAATCCATATGAAGCTGAGCAGAACGGCATTATATTGTCAAATACTGTTTTTGAAGTCAATGTTGCAGTGCTCACCGGTGTTGAAAAGTTTGATGAAAACAGGAAAAACACAGTGGCGGTGAGTAGAAATAACCTGCTGGGAAAGTGGTATATTTCTTTTAATTATCCTTTCTGGAAAATAAAGGAATATGATTCATCTGCTGAGGTTGAGAAAGCAGTTCGCAGTGGTGAGGCAGACTGCTTTGTTGTGAAGGCAGGACAGTCATTAAAGACGCTGGCAAACAGCAAAATGTACAGCGTTTTTCTTACGAAACCCGGCGATTCTTGCTTTGCAGTCACCAGGGAAAATATAACATTAATGAATATCCTGAATAAAACCATCCAGACTCTGCCTGCTTCCAGACTTTCAGGCCTGTTTTCTGTATATGAAAACGCACCGGGAAGGGTTACTCTGGCAGAATACATAAAGGATAATTTGCGGGTAGTTTCCATGAGTTTTGTAAGTGTGACCCTGGTTATTATACTGATTATAGTTTACCTGATGATGAAAGCAAGGAAAGCCCAGATTCAGGCAGAAAAGGCTAATGCTGCCAAATCGGATTTTCTTTTCAATATGTCACATGATATCCGTACACCGATGAATGCCCTGCTGGGATACAACGGCTGATGAAAAGGGAACTGACAGATCCAAAGCTTTTGGATTATCAGGAGAAGATGGAACAGTCTGGAAATCTGCTGCTGTCTATTATCAATAATGTGCTGGACATGGCCAAAATTGAAAGCGGTAAGATGGAACTGGATGAGAATTATGTGAAGATTAGAGATGTTTATCAGGGAGTTTACAAAATTTTCCAGGCAGAAGCGGAGAAAAAGGGTATTCACCTTGAGATGGAATATGAGGTGCAGCATGAACATGTAATCTGCGATGAGACAAAGAACAGGGAAATTTTCCTCAATCTGATCAGCAATGCGGTAAAATATACAGCTTCAGGGGGAAGGGTTACCATAAAGATCACAGAACTTGACTGTGACAGGAAAGACTATGTGCGGATACGGACTCAGGTAATTGATACAGGTATCGGAATGAGCGAAGAATTCCTGCCATCCCTGTTTGAGGCTTTTGCCCGGGAACGCAATACAACAGCCGCAAAGGTTGCAGGAACAGGTCTGGGAATGCCGATCATAAAGAAATATGTTGATATGATGGGCGGAACCATTAAAGCAGAAAGTAAGCTGGGAGAAGGAAGCAAATTTACAGTTATCATGGAATACAGGATTGCTGATAAGGGTTACTACGAGCAGGTTACGGATCCGTCCCCGGATACAGAGGAAACAGACAGGATCAGCGGAAAATATGTTCTGCTGGCTGAGGATAATGACCTGAATGCGGAAATCGCAGAGTTTATCCTGGAGGATATGGGACTTATGGTTGACCGTGTTGAGGATGGAGTTCAATGTGTGGCAAGGATGGAACAGAAACCGGCAGGGACCTACGATCTGATCCTTATGGATATCCAGATGCCGAACATGGATGGCTATAAGGCAACTCAGGCAATCAGAAGGCTGGAAGATAAGAAAAAAGCCGGTATTCCGATCATAGCTATGACAGCCAATGCATTTGAGGAAGATAGAAAAAAGGCATTTGAAAAAGGAATGAACGGACATATTGCAAAGCCTGTTGATGCAGAAAAGGTTAAGAAAACCATTCTTTCAGCTATACGATGAGATGAAGGGAATGAGGAGAAATAAGAGATGAACGGAGAGGCTCATCTCTTATTTCTTTTTAGGTAGCAGGATTCAAGCTGATTGATGAGTGCATACAAACACATGGCAAACAGGCAGAGAAGACAGATGCTCATGAGGAGCCAATCCATTTTGAACACCTGACTGGAATAAATAATCAGATACCCCAGCCCTTCTTTCGCAGCAAGAAATTCCCCAATGATCACCCCGACCAGACACAATCCGATATTTACCTCATATTGCTGATGATCGCCGGAATCGAACTTGGAAGCACAACTTTAGTCAGTACCTGATGCCGTTTCCCGCCAAGTGTATAGATCAGCGTCATCTTTCCCGGATCCGCGGACATAAAACTGGTATACAGATTCAGGATGCTTCCGAAGATAGCCACCGACATACCGGCAACAATGATGGTGGTACGTGTGGCACCGAGCCATACGATGAGAAGCGGGGCCAGGGCGGATTTTGGCAGACTGTTTAGAACAACCAGATACGGCTCCAGGATTTCTGAAAGCTTCTTACTGAACCACAGAAGCACCGCCGTTAGGATACTGAAGACGATAACCAGAAGGAAACTTACGATCGTCTCATATAAGGTGACGCCAAGGTGCAGGAAGATGCTGCGGTCTGCGACCATGTCGAGAAAACACCGGGCAATCTTAGAAGGACTGCTAAAGATAAAAGAATCGATGATTTGATGTGAGGCGGTCAGTTCCCAGACAGACAGGAAGACAACCAGAAGGAGAACCCGGGCAGCAGCTACGAACTTTTTGTGCAGCCGGTACTTTGATAAAAAGGTTCTTTGCGCTGTAGAAGATGAGGCGGCGGTAGAGATGGCACTTGCATTGGAAGTGATATTTGTGCCAGAGGCAGCAGGAATCTCAGTCTTTGACATTCGGTTCATCTTCATTTAACTCCTTCCATATCAGATTAAAATAATTCTTGAATTCCGGCGCACTTCTGCGGTTCAACGGAGTATCGTGCTCCAGATGGAACAGCAGAGGAATCGTTTGTTTGATTGTTGCCGGACGATTAGAAAGGACAATGACACGGTCGGCAAGTGAGATCGCTTCCGACAGGTCGTGCGTGACCAAAAGTGCAGATTTTCCTTCATTCCGGATGATCTGACCGATGTCATCGCCAACCTGAAGCCTGGTCTGATAGTCCAGGGCGGAAAAAGGTTCATCCAGAAGAAGAAGCTCCGGCTCCAGGACGAGTGTGCGGATCAGGGCAGCACGCTGCCGCATCCCGCCGGACAACTCCGAAGGCCTTGCATTCTTAAAGTCACCGAGTCCATAGATGTCAAGAAGCTCATGTGCCCGTTGCTTCGTACGCGCTGTCAGTGCGTGCTGGACTTCCAGCCCAAGGATTACGTTATTATAAATCGTGCGCCATTCAAAGAGTTCATCGTGCTGTAACATATAGCCGACATTTGTCGTGCTCTCTTTCAAAGGCTTTCCGTTGATCTTAATCTGCCCCTCTGTACAAGGCAGCAGTCCGCAGATCAGCGAAAGCAGTGTAGATTTGCCACACCCGGAAGGCCCCACAATGGCGGCAAATTCGCCTTTTTTCAATGAAAATGAGATATCAGACAGAGCCAGGGTCTCCCCTTGCAGAGTATGATACGTGTAAGAAATGTGCTGTAGATTTAAAATCTGTTCCCGAACCGGTTCCATAGAAGACCTCCTACAAGCAAAAAATAACCTATATAAGTAAGATATGCCGCAGACAGAAAACAGGTGAATAAATGTGGTGTGTGTGGTAAAATGCTGATATGGAAATGTCAGAAAGACATTAACACACCAGGAGAGGTCATTATATGTTACAAAAAATAAATTATCAAAAAGAACTGGATAGATTAATCACGGATCTGCAAAAAGAAGAAAAAGTCCCGACGCTTCTGCTTCACAGCTGCTGCGCCCCGTGCAGCAGTTATGTGCTGGAATACTTAAGCAATTACTTCAGGATCACGGTACTTTATTACAACCCGAACATTTACCCGGAGAGTGAATACAGCAAGCGCATCATCGAACAGCAGACACTGATCGGGGCGATGCATACGAAATATCCGGTGCAGTTCATTGCGGGCAGCTATGAGAAAGAGAAATTCTATGCGATGGCAAAGGGACTGGAAGAAGTAAAAGAAGGTGGCGTGCGTTGCTTCAAATGCTATGAACTCCGCTTAAGAGAGGCCGCAGAGATTGCAAAAGCCGGAGGATATGAGTACTTCACGACGACGCTCAGCATCAGCCCGCTTAAGAATGCAGCAAAATTGAATGAGATAGGATTAAAACTTGCAGAAGAGTATGGCGTGGCATATCTGACGTCGGATTTCAAAAAGAAGAATGGATATAAGCGGTCCGTAGAATTATCCGCGCAGTACGGGCTTTACCGGCAGGATTACTGTGGATGTGAATTCTCCATGCGCCAGCGCCTGAAAGAACAGCAGGAAGGAAAAGAACACAGTGAAAATGAATAAATGGAATCAGAAAATTGCATAGATTAAGAAAAAAATCACGTTTCAGTGTGAATAAATATGTAAATTTCTGTAATAATATTTGCTTTTACGCGGAAATGTGTTAAAATCGGAAACAGTAAACTTAAAAATGAAAGGAAGAAATCCATATGGCACAGTTATGGGGAGGCCGTTTCACAAAAGAAACAGACCAGTTAGTATATAATTTCAACGCTTCCATTACATTTGACAAAAGATTCTATAAGCAGGATATCAAAGGCAGTCTTGCACATGTAGCAATGCTTGCAAAGCAGGGAATCTTAACGGAAGAAGAAAAAGAACAGATCACAGACGGACTGAATGGCATCCTGGAAGATGTAGAGTCCGGGAAATTAGAGATATCGGATAAATATGAAGACATCCACAGCTTTGTGGAAGCAACACTGATCGACCGCATCGGCGATCCGGGAAAGAAGCTTCACACCGGACGAAGCAGAAATGACCAGGTTGCATTAGATATGAAGCTTTTCACCAGAGACGAGATCCACGAGATCGACGCCCAGGTAAAAGAACTTCTGGAAGTGATCCTTCACGTGATGGAGGAAAATGTCGAGACATACATGCCTGGATTCACACACCTTCAGAAAGCGCAGCCGATCACACTGGCCCACCACATGGGAGCATATTTTGAAATGTTCCGCAGAGACCACGAGAGACTGCAGGACATCGCAAAGCGTATGAATACCTGTCCGCTCGGTTCCGGAGCACTTGCGGGGACAACCTATCCTCTGGACCGTGAGTACACAGCCGAATTACTTGGATTCGACGGACCGACACTCAACAGCATGGACGGGGTATCTGACAGAGATTACTTATTAGAACTGTTATCTGCACTCAGCATCATCATGATGCACCTGAGTAGATTCTGTGAGGAAGTCATCATCTGGAATTCGAATGAATACCAGTTCGTGGAGATCGATGACGCATACAGCACCGGAAGCAGTATCATGCCGCAGAAGAAGAACCCGGATATCGCAGAACTCGTAAGAGGTAAGACAGGACGCGTATATGGTGCATTAAATGCACTGCTTACAACGATGAAAGGTATTCCTCTTGCATACAATAAAGACATGCAGGAAGATAAAGAATGGGCATTCGATGCCATGGATACCGCAAAAGGATGCATCACATTATTTGCCGGTATGTTAAAGACCATGCAGTTCAACAAAGACCGCATGGAAGAAAGTGCAAAACACGGATTCACCAACGCAACAGATGCGGCAGACTATCTGGTAAATCACGGTGTACCATTCAGAGATGCACACGGCATCGTAGGAAAACTGGTGCTGACCTGTATCGAGAAGAAGATCCCGTTAGATGAACTTCCGCTGGAAGAGTACAAGAAGATCTCACCGGTATTTGAAGAAGACATATATGAAGCAATTGATCTTGAGACATGTGTGAATAAGCGTATCACGATCGGAGCACCGGGAAAGGATGCGATGACGAAGTCGATCGCAGCTTATAAGAAATACATGGCTGAATAAAAAACAAAAAAAGGGAGAGAAAAGAAGATGGAGAAGAAATTAAGAGTAGGTATTTTAGGAGCAACAGGAATGGTTGGACAGCGTTTTATCTCATTGCTTGAAAATCACCCTTGGTTCGAGGTAGTAACAGTAGCAGCAAGCCCGCGTTCAGCAGGAAAGACATACGAAGAGGCAGTCGGCGGACGTTGGAAAATGGATACACCAATGCCGGAAGGCGTGAAGAAACTGATCGTAAAGAATGTAAATGAAGTAGAAGAAGTAGCTTCTACCGTAGATTTTGTATTCAGTGCCGTAGACATGACAAAAGACGAGATCAAAGCGATCGAAGAAGCATATGCAAAGACAGAGACACCGGTTGTATCAAACAACAGCGCACACCGCTGGACAAAAGATGTACCGATGGTAGTACCTGAGATCAACGCAGCGCACTTCGACCTGATCAAGACTCAGAAAGAACGTCTCGGAACAACACGCGGATTCATCGCAGTAAAACCAAACTGCTCAATCCAGAGCTACACACCTGCACTTGCAGCATGGAAAGAATTCGGACCAAAAGAAGTTGTTGTTACAACATATCAGGCAATCTCCGGAGCAGGTAAGACGTTCAAAGACTGGCCGGAAATGATCGAGAACATCATCCCGTATATCGGCGGAGAAGAAGAAAAGAGTGAGAAAGAACCTCTGCGTGTACTCGGAACACTGGAAAATGGTGAAATTAAACTTGCAGAAGAGCCAAGGATCACATGCCAGTGCTTAAGAGTACCTGTACTGAACGGACACACAGCAGCTGTATTCATCAACTTCGAGAAGAAGCCAACCAAAGAACAGCTGATCGAAAAACTGGAAAGCTTCAAGGGATTCCCACAGGAAGAAGATCTTCCGAGCGCACCAAAACAGTTCATCCAGTACCTGTCAGAAGACGACAGACCACAGGTAAAAGCTGATGTTAACTACGAGAACGGAATGGGCGTATCCATCGGACGTCTGAGAGAAGACAGCATGTATGATTACAAATTCATCGGACTGTCACACAATACTGTCCGTGGTGCAGCAGGCGGAGCTGTGCTTTGTGCTGAAGCACTTACTGCTAAGGGATATATCCAGGCGAAATAAATGTAATTGCTATTTAATCCATGAAGCGGCTGATATCCGGCCGGAAGAAAAGTAAGAAAGTCCGGTTGCGTGCACAATTCAGCACGCAACCGGACTTTCTTACTTTTCTTCCTTATGTTATCGCATGCTGTAATGTGTTAAATAACAATTGCATTCATATATACTTCCATGTTAAAATAATCCAAAGCATATTTTCAAAAAAAGTCTACGGTGATATCACTATCTTACGTCTTACAGCATTTCGGAAATCTATGCTTTTATACCAGATTGATATAATAAGCAGGAGAGATTTCGAGTGAGAGACGGAAAGATCCTCCTGTAAAAAAGAGCAAAGGAGGAATATAATATTTCAAAATATAACATAAAAAACAATCTCAACCCCAACATCAGAAACGGAGGCAGATCCTATGGACAGAGAATTATTAAACTACACACAAAACAGAGAACTTTCCTGGCTGAGATTTGACCAGCGGGTATTGGAAGAAGCAAGAGATAAGAGTGTGCCATTACTGGAACGCATGAAATTTGTAGCCATTTTCACGAGTAATTTGGATGAATTCTTTATGATCCGTGTCGGAAGTCTCTATGATATGGTGCAGACAGATGAAAAACACAGGGACAGCCGTTCGGGAATGACACCGCAGGAGCAGTTGGATGCGATCTATGAAGCGGTTGCGCCGCTATACAAAGAACGGGATAAGACCTATACAGAGATCAAGAAAGAATTGTCTCCATACGGAGTCTGCGGACTGGATTTTAAAGAACTGGAAGCGGATGAGAAAAAGTATGTGAAGAAATATTTCAAAGAGCAGATCCTTCCGGTACTGTCGCCGCAGATTGTTGACAGCAGTCATCCATTTCCGCATCTGCTGAACAAAGATATTTATGTAACAGCAAGTCTGAACAAAAAAGAACAAATGCTCGGCATTGTTCCGGTGCCGACGTATGTATCCGACATCCTGATGCTCCCGGGACACGACATCCGCTATATCCGCATGGAAAAGGTAATCATGGAATACCTGCATCTGGTATTCGACCAGTACGAAGTATCCGATCCGAACTATATTTGCGTGACAAGAAATGCAGATGTGTCTCCGGATGATGAGGCACTGGAAGTGACCGATGATTTCCGCAAACTCATGCAGAACACGTTACATAAACGCCGCCGGATGGCAGTCGTAAGATTAGAGACGGCAGAGAAATTATCAGCAAAGATGCAGGAATATTTCTGTGAAAAATTCAAGATCACACCGGCACAGATCTTCAGGACAAAAATGCCGATGAAACTGGATTACATGTTCTCCATCGCAGGAAATCTTCCGGAATCCATGAAACGGTCACTGGTCTATGAACCATTTTCCCCGCAGAAATCTGCACACGTACAGGAAGGAAGTATGTTAAAGCAGGTGAAGAAACAGGATATCCTGTTATTCTATCCATACGAAAGCATGGATCCGTTCCTGAAGCTGATCAAAGATGCATCTGCCGATCCGAATGTCATGACGATCAAGATCACAATCTACCGTCTGGCGAAGAAGGCGAGGCTGGTGGAATATCTCTGTGCGGCCGCGGAAAATGGCAAAGAAGTCACGGTGCTGATCGAGCTGCGTGCCAGATTCGATGAACAGAATAACATCGACTGGTCGGAACGACTGGAAGAGGCTGGCTGCCGCGTTATTTATGGATTCGACGGATATAAGGTGCATTCCAAGATCTGTCTGATCACATACAGGAACCGGAATGAGATCCAGTACATTACTCAGGTGGGAACCGGCAACTATAATGAGAAGACAGCTGCCATGTACACCGATCTGTCCCTGATGACAGCCGATCCGCGGATTGGACAGGATGCGGCAGAATTTTTCAAAAATATGTCCATCGGAAATCTTCAGGGCAGTTATCAATATCTGATCGTGTCACCGGTCAGCTTAAAGAGCAGTATCCTGCAGATGATGGACGAAGAGATTCAGAAGGGGAAAGACGGACGCATCGTGATGAAAATGAATTCTGTAACGGATGTAGATTTCATACGGAAGGTATCCGAAGCGTCATGTGCAGGAGTCCGGGTAGACTTGATTGTTCGCGGAATCTGCTGTATACTACCGGGAGTACCGGAATATACAGAAAATGTCAGAGTGATGAGCGTGGTTGGCCGCTATCTGGAGCACCCGCGTATCTTCAGTTTCGGAACCGGAAAAGAACAGAAGATCTATATCGGTTCCGCTGACATGATGACAAGAAATACAGAAAAACGAGTGGAAGTAGCATGCCCGGTATTAGACGAACAGATCAGACGGCAGATCAATCATGATCTGAAAGTCATGTTAAGCGATAACGTCAAAGCCAGGGTGATGCAGAAGGATGGCACTTATACAAAACGTAAGATAAAAGATGAGTCTTCCGGGAAAATGATTGATTCGCAGGCAGTCTTTATGGAAGAAGCGTTAAAGGCAGCGGAAGAGGTGCAGAAGAAAGAGCAGGCGAAGGCTCAAAAGAAATCAGGTGGATTTGCAACGAATCTGGTCAGGAAAATTTTGCATATGCTGCATAAGTGAATATACCAGAGACAGACAGTGGGAAGTGTCCGGATAACTAAGTAGAAAAGCTGTCACTCGTATACACAGACAAAGGAGTAACATAATTTCATGGGGAAATCATTATACATTGCCGAAAAACCCAGCGTTGCGCAGGAGTTTGCCAAGGCATTGCATATCAATACAAAACGAAAAGATGGATATCTGGAATCGGAGGAGACGATCGTAACCTGGTGTGTCGGACATCTGGTCACGATGAGTTATCCCGAAGAATATGATCCGGCATTAAAAAGGTGGAGTCTCGAGACTCTGCCTTTTATCCCACAGGAGTTCAAATACGAAGTCATTCCTGCGGTGGCGAAGCAGTTTAGGATCGTGTCGGGACTTTTAAACCGTGAAGATGTAGATACCATTTATGTCTGCACCGACTCGGGGCGCGAGGGAGAATACATTTACCGTCTGGTAGAACAGCAGGCAGGCGTGAAGGGAAAGAACCGGAGACGTGTGTGGATCGACTCACAGACCGAAGAAGAGATCCTGCGTGGAATCAAAGAAGCAAAAGATTTAAAAGAATACGACAATCTGGCAGCATCCGCATACTTAAGAGCGAAAGAAGACTATCTGATGGGAATCAATTTTTCCAGACTTTCTGACTTTAAAATACGGCAACAGTATATCCAATTATCTGAATACGAAATATTCTGTCGTATCGGTCGGACGTGTGATGACCTGTGTCCTTGGCATGGTCGTGCGAAGAGAACGGGAGATCCGCGAGTTCGTAGAGACGCCGTTCTACAGAGTGTTAAGTACAATTGGAGAGAAAGGTTCGACGTTCGAGGGAGAATGGAGAGCGGTCAAAGGTTCAAAGTGGTTCGAATCTTTTGATCTCTATAAGGAAAATGGATTTAAGGAAAAAGAAAAGGCAGAAGAACTTTTGAAGAAATACAAGGCAGACGGACTGTTCGTAGATGATTCTGATCATGTCTGGATGACGGAAGGCATGAAAGAAAGATTTCAATTACTGAAAGATACTTATTCCATCGGTGAATAGGTTTATCTTATATAAAGATCTCTGAACTGTCAAAAATTTCAGTTTTCCGGACAGTTTGGAAATATATTTATTAACTCATATTCAGGAGGATTTAAAGGTATGCGCAAGGGAAATTTAATCAAAATGGCAGCTCCTGCAATTTTAAGTGCAGCAATGATGGTTTCAGGATTACCGGTTATGGCTGCGGATTTTACATCTGATACTGCGGTGGAGACTGAGGCACAGGCAGATGAGTTTAATGCAGCAGATGATACTGCTGATGCTTTCGCAGGCGATGAGGAAACACCTTTTGTTGACGATCAGACAGCAGCAGAAGATGAGTTCGCTGCAACAGCAGAAACAGGCTACAAATATGTCTATGCAGGTCTGACATGGGCACAGTACTGGGCATCTGAGGGAGTTTACAATGCTGCAAACACAGCTTCCAATGCAACAAAAGACAGCCATGATGAACTTGACAAAGGCGGTTTCGACACAGTAACCAGAGCTACTGTAAACCATGGCCTGCACAGAGGAAGCTACCAGTGTGAAGCAATCATGTATGACAAAAACGGCGGTTCTTATGAGATTTCCTACTGGACCTCAGCTAATGATGCAGTTCTTACGGACGGAACAACTGTAAAGCTGAATCAGCCTGAGCGAGGACAGATTACAAAAGCTGACGGAAGCGTTGCAGAATTCGACCATTACAGCGTTGTAGGTCTGAAATATGTGCCTGTCGCAGTAAAGGCAGAAGATTATGAAGCCTTCAAATCCCAGTTCAAGGTTGTGGAAGACGGAAGCACAGTTGCCGGAGGATTTGGAGAAAACAATTTGCAGTCCTATAGTGCAGTTGCGGATGTTACCGCTGAAACAAAACGGCTTAAAAGAAGCTGTAAAAGGTTCCGATGGAACATTCACATTCAAGGCCAGAACAAACGGTACAGGTTCCGGACTTAAAGATCAGGTACTCCAGACAGCATCCAATGTTACCGCAACAGTAAAAGAAGCAAGTGGAAGTTACGGCGAATTCTTAAGAGTAGATATTACAGGTGACGGATATGGTGCTCTTGGTGCTAAAATGTATGCTGTAAAATGGGATTACTACGGAAATGGTGATAAAGTTCTGGCATCTTACGGAACAAAAATTTGCAGCAGATAACTGGATGCACAAGGCAATGGGAATCCAGCTTGGTCTGACAGATTCCTACCGCTGCCAGCTTCCAAAAGGAACAGATGGAACCGGCAAATGGAAAATCACCGTATATGCAATGGGATATGCAGATACTGTATTTGAAGTTAATGCAACAGATGCAAACATCGTAAAACCGGAAGCAGGAGAAGCAGATACAACAGCATTAAAAGCAGCAGTAGAAAAAGCAGAAGCCTTAAAAGAAGCAGATTACACAGCAGATTCCTGGAAGGCAATGCAGTTAGAGCTTCAGGAAGCAAAGGATCTTCTTGCAAAAGAAAAGCCAACTCAGGCAGAGGTTGATGAAGCTACAACTCATCTGAACGCAGCAGTAGAGGCTCTTGTTAAAGCAGATACGAAGGTAACAGTAACTCTCAACAAGAAAACAGCCACTGTTTACAAAGGAAAAACAACTACACTGAAGGCAACTGTAACAGGAACAGCTGCAGCAAAAGTTACATTTACTTCCAGTAACCCGAAAGTTGCAGCCGTAAACAAAACAACCGGTAAAGTTACTGCAAAAGCAAAAGGTAGTGCAGTCATCACAGCTAAATGCGGAGATGTAAAGGTAACCTGCAAAGTAACAGTTAAAAATCCAAACTCTTACACTGAGCAAAACATCTGTATCTGTAAAAGTCGGCAAAACAACTAAGATCACAGCAAAAGCAGCTCCGTCAGGAAAAGTTACATACAAATCCGGCAACAAGAAAATTGCTACAGTATCATCCAATGGTACAATTAAAGGTATCAAAAAAGGTACTGCCAAGATTACAGTAACATGCAATGGCGTAACCAAAACAGTTAAAGTAACTGTAAAATAATCTGACCGGACTGAAGTCAGGTGGACATTTGCAATCGGATTCGCAGACAAGAGAAAAGAAATCCTGTATCCCACAGAAAGGGCAGGATTTCTTTTCAACTGTAAACCTTTATACAGTTATTACAGTAATCACCAGAATATGATTTCCTGAAACTATTGAAGAAGGAGGAATTTATGGACAAAAATAATGAGCAGAAAAATAATAAGACTCCGGAAATGAAACCCAAACAGGACAGTTTCCGTCCATGGTTAAAGCTTATTCCTGCGGCAGCAGTTTTTGCAGCAGTCTGTGTAACCTGTTATCAGGCAGATAAAAGTCCTGTGGAGACTACATCAGTTTCCGATAATAATGTTATGTCTACTGATGAGATTAAAGAATTGATTTCACAAGGAACTGCAGGTAAGGATTTTGATTCAGAAGACTCTTCTGAAACCAATGGAACCTCAGTTTCAAAAACATCAAAAAAAGACAAAAAAAACAAGTAAGATTTAAAACAGGAACAAAGAAAAATTCATCTACAGGTTCCTCTGCAAATGGAGGTACAGCAGGGGGTGGTGCAGGAAGCACAGTCACACCAACTACAGAAGTTCCTGCCGGTGGATATGCAGATGGTACCTATACAGGCTCCGGAACCGGTTTCGGAGGAACGATCACTGTTCAGGTAACTGTCACTGACCATAAAATTGCAGCTATCAATATTGTAGATGCATCAAATGAAACAGCCTCCTATTTTGCAAATGCACAGGGTGTGATCAGCAAAATTCTTGCAAGCCAGTCTCCGAACGTAGATGCAGTCAGTGGTGCCACTTATTCTTCAAACGGAATTATTACTGCGGTTCAGAATGCATTGTCACAGGCAATTCCATCAGGAAATCAGGCAGTTGTTACGCCAACTCCCACTCCATCACCGAAACCGACAAAGAAACCTTCTCCAATACCGAAGCCGGGAGACGAACAGATTTACAAAGACGGAACCTATACAGGAACCGGTAAAGGATACAGTGGGACAATTACGTTGACAGCTAAGATTAAAAAAGGTATGATCAAGTCTCTGGAGGCAGAGCATACAGATACGCCTATGTTCTTTAAGAAAGCATGGGATATCCTGGAAAATGAGATCATTCAGAATCAGTCTGTCGATGGCATTGATACTGTCAGTGGTGCAACCTACTCTTCAAAGGGTATCATAAACGCAATGAAAGATATTCTGAAACAGGCAGAAAAAGGCACCACAAAAGTGACACCAACTCCAACACCAGAAGTAACAGTTACGCCAACTCCTGAGGCAACCCCAACCCCGACACCGGAAGAAACTCCGACTCCAGAAGTTACTCCAACACCAGCTCCCACACCAACACCGGAAGAGACTCCGGAGCCTACGCCGGAACCTACAGGACCATATATTGATGGAACTTATACAGGCTCAAGCTACGGATACAGTGGAAGAGTAAATGTAACCGTAACGATTCAGGGCGGTCAGATTGCATCTATTGAACAGAGTAACAGTGATTCACCTGAGTACTTTGATTATGCATGGGAAACTATTTATCCTCAGATTATGGGAAATCAGTCAGCAGACGGAATTGATGCTGCAAGCGGTGCCACTTATTCTTCAGAGGGAATCCTTGGAGCAATTCAGAAAGCTCTTGCCCAGGCATTGGCATAAAATTATTGTAAGAGAAAAAATCATATGCTCTGGCTATTTCTAACTTATAACGTAAAAATGGAGGACAACAATATGATAAAACAAACTGTAAAAGTAGACGGTATGATGTGCGGAATGTGCGAATCTCACGTAAACGATGCAGTGAGAAAAGTCTTTCAGGTAGATAAAGTTACTTCTTCCCACAGCAAAGGGGAAACTGTGATCATCTCAGAGAAACCTGTAGACGAAGCAAAGCTAAAAACAGCCATCAGCGCAACAGGATATGAAGTAAAAGGTATCAGTTCAGAACCTTATGAAAAAAAGAAAGGTCTGTTTTCATTTCTTCATAGATAATGAGCATGTTCAGTAAATATCATTAAATCATAAACCTATTAAAAAACCAGGCAGAAATTTTGCAGATTATACTGCAGTTTTTGCCTGGCTTTCTCTGTGCCAACAAATTGATTTCTCGACAAATCTCGAATAATGGCGTTAAAAAGTCTGAAAAATTCCCAAAAATCAGTTGCTTAATTTGTACAAAACATGGTAGACTATTTGTAGTTAAGAAGCGGCAGAAATTTACAATTATTTAATCGATTCAGGAAAAGAGAATGATTATATCTGCCTGAATAACTGGAGAGGAAGAATTGAAAAGAAAAATAGAACTTGTCTGACTGGATTTATT
>ENA-OQED01000468-OQED01000468.1-human-gut-metagenome-genome-assembly--contig:-NODE-468-length-15680-cov-1.166206_pt1 | contig 15680 bp, 19 predicted proteins | sample MGYA00242790_ERZ504625 | MGnify/ENA primary metagenome ERZ504625 (study PRJEB26092, sample SAMD00036345) | human gut metagenome | host: Homo sapiens | study: EMG produced TPA metagenomics assembly of...
TCTATTTTATAATGAAAGAAAGCCCACGGCCAAAAGCCCTGGGCAACTACCGGCACACAATCCTGTTATTCAATTTCTGAATCATTCTCGCCCTGCTCGCCGTGATGCTGCAATTCGCCACCCTCTGCAAAGCCCTTCCCGGTAAAACAGCGGCAATTGTTTGAAACAGAATCCGAATATCCATGAAAAGCGTATGATGCTCCACATAGTAAGCATCATAGGCCACCTTTTGCTCCGCGGTCAATAAGTCGCGCCCATTCACCTGTGCAAGGCCCGTCACACCGGGCCGCATCCGGTAAACGCCGGATGCTTCGCGCAGGGAACGGATTTCCTCTTCCTCCGGGATTAACGGACGAGGGCCAACAAAGCTCATTTCCCCCCGCAGAATGTTAAACAGCTGCGGCAGCTCATCCAGGCTCGTCTTGCGCAAAAAACGCCCGCACCGGGTCACGCAATGGTCAAATTCTTTCAAATCAGCAGTTGGCGCGTTTCGCGTGCCCTGCTTCATCGTGCGGAATTTGCGGATATCAAAAAGCTGATTATTAAGCCCAACACGTTTTTGCCGAAACACAATCGGCCGCCCGCTATCTATTAAGATGACCATACTGAGCAACAACAACACCGGCGAAAGGAGGATAATCGCCAACAGACTGCAAATAAAATCGAAGAATCGTTTCATTCCCACACCTCTGTACAGATTTCTCTCCTCTGAAAAACACTGCGTTGTTGAGTATAGCAGATTTCATGAGATTTTTCAATTGTTTTTGTCGAAAAATCACAATAGATGTAACAATTCCCTCCCTGATCAGTGGCCAGAGGCAACTTTTTGCGGCATTTATTGCCTCATATTTTACCGGCCCCCACCCCAAAAAATATAGTCTGACGCCAGCACAGCACGCACAGGCGCCCCGTCCCGGCCCACGATTTTCACCGGTGGAGCGATCAAAAAATAATCTCCCGGCGGTGCCGCTTCCAAACATAGGCCTTCCAGCACTGCAATATTCTCCTGCAAAAGTGCACGGTGTGGGCGGGCTTGATTTCCAGGGCAGCCAACAGACTGCGCATCTGTCCCTACCAAACGCACGCCGAGCATGGCCAGTTCATCGCCTGCACTTTCCAAAAATAGGCGCCGCCGCCGCTTTTAAACAGCACGCGTTCACAGCCGGGCTTTACCAGTGCGTCAATCTGCTCGCCCGTCACCGGCCCCGGCTCGATCTCCAGCACGGTACAGGGGCCGATAAAACACTCGAGCGGCATTTCTGAAATGCTCTTTCCCCCTTCGATAAAGTGCATGGGTGCATCCGCATGCGTGCCCGTATGCAGGCAGGCATACAGAGCGGACAGATTGCACTCATCTCCATTTGCGATCCGGCTAACCACGTGCAGGCGTGGCTCCGGGTCGCCCGGATAAACCGGTGCCGTGAGCAAATCGGAAGAGATATCAATCAGTTTCAATGAAACACCTCCTGTCGTTTTTCCGCAAAAAAGGCGGAGTAGCGCGTGAAGCGCCCTCCGCCTAATAAAATTATTTAAGATTGATTTTTGTTTTCATCAATGCGTTGGTGCCCACAAACAGGCCGGAGGCAATTAAAAGCTCGATGACAAAGCCCGCGATGCCGATTACCATCCCCTCCTGCGCCCCCTTGGCCGCCATGCTGGTGGAGAAGGAAACTACAATCTTGCCTGCCGTGTTAATCACAACGGTCAACGGGATGTAGGTGGTCGCCACATATAGAGGAACCTGCATCACAATATAGATCAGAAAAAAACCGCCAGCGCCGTGAGAATCCCAAACCGCTGGAACGGGCGGACATTCGCCACCGTCACAGCAAAAAACACGGCGGATACAAACACCGCGATTTGAATGAACATGCCCACCGCCGTTACGGCAAGCGCCTTCCCAATCGCCTGCATGGAGGGTAGGCCAGCCGTGGCCATAAGCATATCCATCATGCTGCCAACCTCTTCGCCAATGGAAGACTGCACATACGCAAAGACGATAAAAAACGTTGCGATCATAAAAAATATAGCTGAGCAACACCCAAACAAAGGAGACGATCGCTTTAGAGGCAAGCAGAGCGCTGCTTTTGACCGGCAGTGTATAGCTGAGATAGCCCTCCGCCCCGTAAAGCGTCCGGTTAAAATTGGTAACAACCGCCACCAGGGTAATCACCACGCAGATCAGCCCGATGATAATCAGGCGATCGATCCGATAACGCCAACCCAGGTGACTTTCACCGCATAGGAGAGCAGCATTGCGGCAAGCGCGACCGCAGCGGCTATGTAAATATTCATTACAGAATGGGCGCTCGACTGAAACTCATGCTTAATTAATTTCCCAAGCATAAGCGAACACCTCCTTAAACGTTTCCTCCAGCGTTTTGCCGGAGGCATGGATCTCCTCCACCGCAGTGTTGACCAACACTTTTCCATTGCCGATCATCAGCGCACGGTCAAAAATGCGCTCCAGATCGTTAATCAAATGTGTTGAAAGGATAATGGAGGCATTCTCCGCATAGTTCTTCATAATAAAATCCAGGATAAACGCACGGGCAGCGGGATCAACGCCGCCAAGCGGCTCGTCGAGCAGGTAGAGCCTCGCTTTGCGGCACATTACCAGAACCAGCTGTAGCTTTTCCTGCATGCCTTTGGACATAGATTTGATCTTTTGCTTCATCGGCAGGCGAAAGCTGTTGATCATAGAAACCGCCTTTGCCTTGTCAAAATCCTCATAAAAATCGGCAAAATAGTTTACCGCGTCTACAGGCCGCATCCAATCTGCCAGATAGGTTTTTTCCGGCAGATAAGCAACGATGCTCTTCGTATACGGATCTGGGCTGTGACCGTCAATTTTTACGCTGCCTTCATAATCATTAATCAGGCCGGTCATAATTTTAATCAGCGAGGTTTTGCCGCTGCCATTCGGGCCGAGCAGCCCGATGATATTCCCCCCCTCAAACGAGACGGAAATATCCTCCAGCACCTTGTTTTTTCCATAGGATTTCGACAGGTGCTCTATGTCGATTAGGTTCGCCATGTTGCAGCCTCCTTCAGGCGTGTTCCGTTTTCTTCCATCATAAAGGATTGAAGTCCAAAGTCAATAGACAATTTGTAAATTGTGAACATGAAAAAGCAAAAAAGAGCCGTCCCCTTTTTCGTCATCCTCACGCACCGGTTTGCGCCGCCACAAATAATCTGGCGCGAAAGGCCTTGCTTTCGGCATCGCCTGACTGCGCATATAGGACGCATCAAATGTTACAGACAAATTGTTAGTCTTTCTTTAAACATATTATTTTGATACCCATCGAATGAATTGGGATGCTTCTTTTCAAAAGGCCATAGAAAAAAATGAAATTGGGCTTACAATTACAGAAAAATTTAGTCAAAACTATTTCGGAGCAAAATCGCTATATAACGCAGATAAACAATAAATAGATATCACAGAAATCTTAATTGATGAAAAAACTTACAAAGAAATTCCTTTGATATACCTTGATGGCTTTCCATCTTGGCAAGTTGGCTCAGGTTCCTATATCACACTTAAGAACCGATACTTATATGAGTGGAGAAGCTATACTTCTCAATTTGAAGAAGAAGATGGGCACGATATGAAGCTGACACGAATCGACTGCAACACAGGCAAGGTAGAAATCGTCGATGAATTCAAGTTGAATTCACCTCTCATCTATCTCTGCAAAATTGATGAAGAGCATTTTCTTTCTTACTATGTCGTAAAGGCGCCATCGAAAAAAATCGAATATGCGACATTAACAGTCGCTACAATTTATTCTCTTGATGGAACCAAGAAAGAAATCATCCGTGAAATATATGAAAACGACGTAGATTGGACGGATAGCGAAGGCACGTTGATTGAGCGCTTCGCCGTGAAAGACGGTGAGATTTACGGCTTTGGCCGCCGCCGGATTTCCGGCGCATACAAGTTTTTTTATCACTATGATCATAATGGAAAATTACTGGAAACGGAGGCGGTGCCGGGCTTTGAAAACATCATCGGCGAGGAACAACCTCTGGATTTTTTGCTGGTCGGCGATTATATGGTTTTTCGCACCTACGAAAGCCTGACGAGTTACATTTGCAAACGAACGTCAAACGGAACGGAATTGATCATGAAAGGGGCAGACGGAAATGTTTCCTATGCGATTTCCACAATCAATTCAGAATCACAAAACAGCACATATATTTTCTTTATAGAAAGTAATGTGAAGGACGACGACACATTATAAAGAAAAAGAATGCCCGCTCTATGCAATTGAGGTCGAAAGTGGTAAAATAATAGCAGCCAATTTCCCCATTCCCCTTAAGAAGCCTTATTTTGTAGGTATGCGCTCATTATCAAACGGCGACTTACTAGTTACATATTGTGAGAAAGAATATGACCCATTGAAGCAAATCCAATTCCTGTTGCCTTGTGACAAACTCCATGCACTTTTTCATCAAGCTTCTTAAACTAGTAGTATTCCTCTAAGAGACGTAAACGTGGATCGATATTTATGGACTGGTAGGTAACATCAACGCGCATCTGATAAAAACATGAAGCTGTGTTTCAAAAGCATCCCAAGAAACAAAAAGAGACATATCCATGAATGAATATGATTAAATTGATGAATTCCCCATTGTCTCTTCCCATATGAGAAGGGGCGAGGGGGAATCTTTTTCCGCATGAAAGCAAAGGCACGAAAGCCTCTAACAGGCTGATGATGAAATATCAGTTCTTTGGAAGAGCCGGCGGTCTCAACCATGAACCCTTTCTATTTCTCTGCGAATGCCCAGCTCCCCGGCCACGCGCATCAGATTATCCACGTCGCCCTGCACCAGCTTCCCGTTTTGATCCGGCGGCAAATTGATCACCATCATATTATTTGTCTTTTCAAGAATGCGATAATTCCGGATGATCTCCTGCGCGTCCATCAGCGGTTTGTCTGCATACGTATCGGAATAAAACCAACTGAACTCCTTGCGGGAACAGATCGTCTGCTCAAAGGGAAGATAATATTCCTTTTTGTTAAAGGTGTATATTTTCGGGTCGTCCTCCCGGCACATGTGCGGATCCCACAGCCGAAAGTCCGAGGGAAACATCCGCAGAGGGTCACGGTCACGATAATTCCTAGGCTCATAGCGTTTTTGCGGACCGCCCTTCTTTTCGCTGTATTTCCCAACGGTATGGTTCACGCCAATCTGGCACATGGGCTGCATCTGCTTTACATGGTTATATAGCCGATCCAGCTGCCATGCGCGGCACGGTTTATCCCACGCGCCGTCAAACCAGAGCTCCACCACCTCGCCATATCGGCCGTCCAGCAGCTCCGTCAAATGCTTTTCCATGTACTGGACATAGGCCTCGTCATCCCCGTAGCATAATTCGTGCCGATCCCAAAGCGAATAGTAGAGGCCCAGCCGGAGGCCATATTTTCGGCAGGCATCCGCCACTGCCCGGACGACGTCGGTCTGATTCGGGGAGTAATTGACGGAATAGGTGGTGGTGTGCGTATCCCACAGGCAAAAGCCGTCGTGGTGCTTGGTGATCAGGACGACATAATTCATCCCCGCCTCATAAGCCGTGCGCACCCAACTGTCCGCATCGATCGCAGAGGGGCAGTAGCTCTCGACCGGCAGCGTTCCGTCCGACCACTCCGTGTTGTTGAACGTGTTGACACCAAAGTGGAGGAACATACCGAATCGGCGTTGCATCTGCGCTAACTGGCCCTCGTTCGGCTGTAAAGAAGGCTGCTGCATAATTGGATAGGTTCGGGAGGGATAGGGCGCCATTTTCTTTTGAAAAAACATCGTTCTCTTTTCCTTTCTTTAATATTGGGGAAGACAAAAATGGCCTCATCACAGGGGGGCGTTTGGGTAAAAAAGAACCCGCAGCACTCAAAATGCGGGCCACAGGTTTGTGTCATTAGGTAGAAATAGATGCAAACGAGGTTATGCTCATAACCCACACAACAAATTGGAAGTTATCTCTGTTTGCTCTTTTGGTTAAATCTCATCGTTATAATACTTTTTGATTAAGTCAATCAAATCTTTAGCAACCTCACGAATTTCAAACAACTCATGCTCCCAAATATAAATCGCTGATGTATCGGTTTCACCATTAGGAAGAACACGATAACAGTAGTAATCACCACATCCGTTTGTTGCAAAATAGATGTTTCGATTTACTTTTTCTTCGAACTCGCCTTCCTCAAAGTATTCCGCCATAACGCTTCTATTTCTCTCAACATTTTCTATTATTTCCTTGACCGAAAGCAAAAACCATTGATCTCCGTCTGTTTCCCTAAGGAGTGCTTTTAATTCGTTGGGGAGGGAATACCCTACATATTTTTCTGCTTTAGCAAGTTCGCTCTCATCACACGGTTTTTGCAACTTTGCCCATTCGTTATCTTTAATTAATTCTGTTAATATCTCTCTAAACACTGTTCTTCCTCTAGAATTTTAAATGATTGCTCTGTATTCCGTATATTATATAAATAACCTTGATTGCAGTATAACAAAAAAGTCAGGTTAAAGCAAATGCAAACCTGCATTTATTTTAACCTGACTTTCGTGGTGGAGATGGCGGGAGTCGAACCCGCGTCCGAAAGCTCATCCGCACAACTTTCTACGAGCGTATCCGGTCTACTAGGATTCCCCTCAGCGCCCGCCGTCCGGCAGGCTGACGCTTACGGTAGCCTCCAAGTCATGACAGGGGAGGAGGCCATCCCCTGTTCACGTTCCCTGCTAATCGACGCCCAAATCTAAGCCGCAGGACTCAAAGACAGGACGCAGGCTTAAGCAGCCTGTAACGAAACTTTATTGTTGTCGTTTATTCTTTAAAAAGTGCGGCTTTTAAAGCGGTTCCGCGCCGCTGCTCGCTTATCGTGTTTCAAAACCCCCGTCGAAATCCTTTCATCCCCTTATTAAAAATGGTCATCCTATCCGGCCAACCATCGTTTCATACAGCCCGGCTCAGCCAATGGTGGAAAAGGCATCGCCCTTTTTAGCGCTGACGTTCCTTGAGGGAACGCTGGATATCGCGCGCCGCAGCCTTGCGGGCCATATCTTCGCGCTTATCATAATTCTTTTTACCCTTGCAGAGCCCTACCTGAATCTTGACCCGCCCTTTTTTGAAATAGGCGGAAAGCGGAATCAGCGCGTAGCCTGTTGCTTCGTCAATCCATAAAGGCGGTTAATCTCCCGTTTGTGCATTAAAAGCCTGCGCACACGCATCGGGTCGCGGTTAAAGATATTCCCCTGCTCATAGGGGCTAACATGCATGCCATTGACAAATATCTCGCCATCCTTGACGGAGCACCATGCGTCTTTCAAATTGACACGCCCCTGACGCACGGATTTGACCTCCGTGCCGAACAGCTCAATGCCGGCCTCCGCGCTCTCAATGACAAAATAGTCGTGAAAGGCCTTTTTTATTGGTTGCAATCGTCTGCAAATCACTTTTGTGCGCTGTTCCCACGGCCTTTCACCCCCTTCTGCCCAGATCATCGGCCGGATAATGGATTATATCACATGAAAAAAAATTGTCAAGCAAAAAGCGGCGAACAATGTTTTCCATCCGCCTTAAATGACCTGCCTGCCCTCCAGCGCGCGGGAGAGGGTTACTTCGTCTGCATATTCAAGATCAGCGCCCACCGGCACGCCGTAGGCCAAGCGGGTCACCTTGATGCCCATCGGTTTAACAGGCGGGAGATGTACATGGCCGTTGCCTCCCCCTCCACAGTCGGGTTCGTCGCCATGATAATCTCATCCACCTCTTCCTCCCCGCAGCCCAGCCTGGCGAGCAGCTCCTTAATGGCGAGTTGATCCGGCCCAATGCCGGTCATTGGGGGGAGATTGCGCCATGCAGCACATGGTAAACGCCCTCGTATTCATGCGTGCGCTCAATGGCGAGCACGTCGCGTGGATCCTCCACCACGCAAATTTTCGACTTATCCCGCGCGGGATTGCCGCAGACGGAGCAGAGCTCCGTGTCCGTCAAATTGCAGCAAATTTTTGCAGCGGTGGATTTTTTCATGCGCATCCAGAATCGACTGCGCGAAACCTTTCGCCTCCGCGTCGGACAGGCCAAGCACATAGAAGGCAAGCCGCTGCGCACTCTTGCGCCCGATGCCGGGCATGCGCTCAAATTGCTCAATCAGCCGCGAAAGCGCGGCTACCTGATACCCTGCCATCGCTTAAAACAGGCCTCCCGGCATACCGGGAATATTCAGCCCGCCAGTGATCTTGCCCATCTCACGTTCCGAGGTTTCATCTGCCTTACGCATTGCCTCATTGATGGAGGCGATCAGCAGATCTTGCAACATCTCAATATCCTCCGGATCTACGATCTCCGGCTTCATGTCGATCTTGACCACCTCATGCTTGCCGTTAACCGTCACCTCGACCGCTCCGCCGCCCGCGCCTGCGGTATATTCGGCGTTTTCGCACGCCTCCTGAACACGCGCCCATTTCCTCCTGCATCTTTTGAATCTGCTTCATCATATTGCCGCTGTTGCCGGCGTTTGGAATTCTTGCTTTCATCTGCTCTTCCTCCAAATTATAATTCTTTCCTCATCAAGAGATATGCACCACAGGCAGAGGAGTTTCCATCTGCATTCTTCACGCAAATCAAATCCTCCGTGACACTTTTTACTAGATCGAGATAGCCCATTCGCTGATATAAGCGCATATTTGCGTCATTCTCTTCCTCCACGCCGATCGAAAGCTCCAAAAAGCCCAATTCCTTCGCTCGATCAGCCATCCGATTCAGCAGCGCAGAGCCAATTCCCCGGCCGCGATACCGCTCCAGGACGTGCAAATTACATAGATAGGCCCGTTTGATGCCATCAGCTGCATCTGCATCCGGCAACTCCCGAAACAGATAAACGCGCCCAACCACCCGCAGCCCAATTCTAGCATACCAAAACTCGGCCTTTCCGGCATCCATATACGCGGCAAACTGCGGCTCCGCCCATGGCGCATCCCGCCAATACCGGTGAAAATCCCGCAGCGTGCCGTGAACGATTTTCATAGGAAAATCTCCTTCCAAATCAGGCTATCGAATTTCCGTTTCCACCTGTGCATTCTTTAAACGACCCAGCAGGTCGTCGAGCGGGTCTGCTTTTTTCTTCGGCGCTTTCTTTTCGCCGCCACTGTAAAGGCCCAAGCGGTATTTGTGCCCTGTCACACGGAGCACTGCCTCCTTGACCGCGGAGGAATGGCTGCCCTGCCGGATAAAGCTGCCCAAAAGCGGGTTTTCTGACTGGATGAGCACAAACTCCCCGCGGAAAAACGCGCTGGAGCCGGATAAAATCCCAGCGATCGGCTTATCGATTTCTGATAAAACGGAGAGCACCTGCGGCCACTTTAGAAAGGCTTCGTCCCCTTCTTGCCCAGCCTGCGGCTCATCATCCGGCCGATCCGGCTCTGGAGGCGGCTCAGGCGTGGAAACCGGTTGCCGCCTTGAGGAAGGGGAAGTGAGAGGCTCCGGCGCATCAGGCGGAGTTGATAATGAATCCATCCTTGCCGGGCTGGAGGCCGCCTTTTCCGCCCTCGCCGGAAGCTCAGGGGGCTTTTCTGGCGCTGCCTGTGGAGCCACAGCTACGCGCCCGGTGCGCATTGCCTGCTCAAGCGCCTCAATGCGACGGAGCAACGCTGCGCTGTCTGAGCAGAGGGTAGGCGTGGCGAGCTTGATAAGCGCCATTTCCATCTCAATGCGGCGGTTCACACCGGAGCGCATGCGCTCTAATGTGCCCTGTAACAAATCGAGTGCAGAGAGAATCGCTTCCATCGAAAAGCCCTCCGCCTCCACCTGAATCTGCTGAAGCTCACCCTCGGTGCAGATAATGAGCTCGCCTAGGGTGGGCACTGTTTTCGCAATCATTAGATTGCGGAAGTGGTCAATCAGATCGCCGCACAGCCGCTCCATATCGCAGGAGCCCTGATGCAGCTCGTCGAGCAGGGTGAGCGCCCTGGCGCTATCCTCCGCGCGGAGAGCCGCGGAGAGCTCATAGAGATGGCCGCGGCCTGCGAGACCAGCCGCTTCGCTGACAATCTCCACCGTGATCTGCTTTGACCTCCCGGCGCATTGGTCGAGGAGCGAAAGCGCGTCGCGCAATGCACCGTCCGCAATGCGGGCAATGAGCAGCGCTGCGTCATGCGCGAGCTCCATTCCCTCCTGACCGGCCACATATTCCAGCCGTGCGGCAATATCCTCCGGTGGAATGCGGCGAAAATCGAAACGCTGGCAACGGGAAAGAATCGTCGCCGGGAGCTTATGCACCTCCGTAGTGGCAAGAATGAACAACACATAGGAGGGCGGCTCCTCCAGCGTTTTCAGCAGCGCGTTAAATGCGCCGATGGAAAGCATATGCACCTCGTCGATGATATACACACGGTATTTAGCCGCGACGGGAGTAAAATTTGCCTCTTCACGCAGATCGCGGATGTTATCAACGCCATTGTTGCTCGCCGCATCAATCTCGATCACGTCTAAAATTGAGCCGCTGTCGATCCCCTTGCAGATTTCGCACTCGTTGCACGGGTTCCCATCCACAGGGTGCAGGCAGTTAACCGCTTTGGCAAGGATCTTCGCACAGGTGGTTTTGCCCGTGCCGCGCGATCCGGTGAAGAGGTAGGCATGGGATAGCCGGCCTTCCTGAAGCTCCCGGCGCAGCGTGTCGGTCACATGCGGCTGCCCGGCAACATCGGAGAACACCTGCGGGCGCCATTTCCGGTAAAGCACCTGATACACGGCAACCACTCCTTTCCAGCCTGCGATGCCTTTCCAAAAGAAAAGGCAAAGCGAACCGTTCACTTGGTCATGCAGCGGACAGGCAGACTGTGGCGCACAGTGCTGACTGTTTAATGCTGCTCGGTTCCCCGCCTGACATGGTTCACAGCGCCCCGCCGCACAGGACCCGCCCGCCACATGACCAAATAAATGCTTCGCTCTGCCGATGATAAAACTTTCTATGAAAAGCCTTATCGTATTATAATCTATTTTGAGTAGAAAGGCAAGAGGGAATCCGCAACAAATTCTTTTCCAAAGCTCCCACTTTTCTAAATCATGCTGCATTCCCAGCCATAGCTTACATAGAAGCCCTAAAAACAAATTTGCCAGCAACAGCAGATCTTCTCCGGGCATAGGATCATCCTAAAAACAAAAAATCCATGCGGACAGGTTAGACCTATCCGCATGGATTTTACACAGTGTTTCCTAACGCCTCCAGCTCAACTTTCATGATGACGCTGCGTTGGTCCCGGTCTCGGTGGCGGCTTCCGCCACATTTTGGGCCTTCTCCGCAAGCTTTGCAAGCCAGGCGCCAAGCGAATCATTCGCGGAAGCCAACGCCCCCGCAATGGGAGACAACAGCTCCGGCAGGAACCAGGCCGCCGCAATTGAGGTGACGAGCGTAATCCCCCAACGCTCCAGGTAAGCGCCTGCAACTAAAACGGCAATGATTGGGAACAACAAAATCTTTGCCGCAAGATTAGCCTCGTTTCCCGCGCCATAAAAGCTCTCCCACATCGCAAGTGCATCTTCTACCAAGGGGAAAAGCGAAGTCAGCAAAGAAATGCCAAGCCATAACATCAGCAGATAGAAAATGTTGTTGAACTGCTGCAACTTCATTACATGCACGCTGGCAGGGATCACGATCAGCAGCCCGAGCACCAGATTAAACAGGAAGGGGAGAAAACAGATCAAAAAACGTTTGCCCTTGCTCGGCATAAATTCATGCTCCACATGCCCGCACAGCTCGTTGGCCTGAAAATAGCGGGCATCTTCCACCGTGCAGTGAAACTTGCGGCACAGGCAATGCTCCCAAAGAGCATGCAGAAGCGTGCCCGGAAAGGTCAGCGCCTTCACGATCACATAAAGGATCCTCATGCCACATCCCCCTCTCCATTCAAGAAAATATCTTCAACCGTCAGCTTCCCGGCTTTATAATCAAGCACTTTCTGGCCCATTTCAACGCCATAGTATTCGAGGGTGGATATAACTTCTTCATAGCCATCCTGATTGCCGTTTGCCAAGTAGCACACCGCAAGGGTGTAGCTCGTCGCATAGTTCAGGGAGAGATCAAACGCGGTTTGTGCATTCGCCAACGCCGCCTTTTTATCGCCCTGAAGCAGCTCTACAATCGCCTTTTGGCGGTAGGGCTCTGAGCTGGTGTCATCCAGTGCGATGCCCTTTTCAGCTGTAGAAATCGCCTTGTCATACTCCTTTTGGAGCCGGTAAACCGAAGCTTCCGTGCCATAGGCACTGGCGTCCTCCACGTTCTGTGCCCGCATTTGGTCGCAAAGCTCTACTACTTTGTCATAATTTTTAGCCTCTAGATATTCTGTGGCCATTGCAGGCAGGTAAATCCAGCTGTAGCTTTCGTTTTCCTTCTGAACAGATTCCAGAAATTGGATACGGACGGAGCTCTCCTGTTCCGTCATGGCGGCAAGCATGTATTTATAATATTCTAAAATTGCTTTATCATAGCTTTCATTTTCCTTCAAGCCCTCAATCTTCTCGATCAGCTCGTCGTAGGGAAGCTGATCATCCCCCACCTCGCTATATCCGCTAAAAAGCTCCTCCACAGCGGAAATGGTATCCGTTATGGCATTCAAATTCTGATACAGCTCGTTGAGATCGCGGTTCCAAGCCCGCTCCAGCTGCGCCGTCGTGTAATATTTTTTGATTAAGCTCTGCGCGTTTTCTACATAGCCCAAATTCAGGTAGAGCTGCGCCTGGCCCTTCACCATGCGCTTCGCCGCCGCGGCCGTTGTATCCTGGCTCGCGTCATAATAAGCGTCGAGCGCAGAGTTAAGCTTTCCCTGGCGAACATACTGCTCAGCTTGTAACACCCGGGCAAAAGGCGACACGCCGATGAAAAAATCCGCTGCGCCATATAACGCCACAAAAGCAACGATCACCGCCAGCACGATCACTTTCCAATCCGCTTTTTGCTCCCCGGCTGAGACGGCGGCGTTTGCCGCTTGCCCCTTCCGCACGCACAGGGCTTGTTGGCAATGCTGGCGGGGCCTCCTCCTTCCCGCTCTGCGCATTCTTCTCCGCTTCCTGCTCCGCTCTCTTCGTTGCCTCCTCCAGCTCTTGCTGAAATGCATCCCGAATCTGGCTGAGCTCTTCATCCAACCCGTCGCCGGAGAGGGTGTTATGTTCACGGTCTTTCATGTCTCCCAAGGCAATGCCTCCTTCAAAGAAAACTGCAAAATTGCAATGTTGATATTTTAACATGAGAAAGCTTGTTTTTCAAATGCTATTGGAATTGTTTACATTCTTATCACAATTCAAACAAAAACGCTTTCTCCCACACCCCCGCTTTGCGTCACAACACAAAGAAAAGGCTCGAACGTGCTCGCATAGATATCATAAAGATAAGGCTCCGGCCATCTGCCCGTTCGTGCGACGCAGATCCTTTTTACAACAATTTTTGCAAAAAAACAGGCCGGAAACCCCGGCCCGTCTTCTATATAGATATCGCTTTTAGATAATGCCCTGCGCCAGCATCGCGTCCGCAACCTTGAGAAAGCCCGCGATATTTGCGCCGACCACAAAATTATCCTTATGGCCATATTCCTCCGCCGCAGCGGACATATTGGTGTAAATATTCACCATAATATTTTTTAAATTTTGATCCACCTTGTCAAACGACCAGCTCAGCCGCGCGCTGTTTTGGCTCATTTCCAGCGCAGAGGTTGCCACGCCGCCTGCGTTTGCCGCTTTGCCGGGCGCAAAGAGCACGCCATTTTGCAAAACACCTGGATTGCCTCATGGGTGGAAGGCATGTTTGCGCCCTCGCCCACTGCGATGCAGCCATTTTTCACAAGCTCACGTGCATCCTCAGCGGTGAGTTCATTCTGCGTGGCGCAGGGCAGGGCGATATCACACGGTATTCCCCAAACCTTCCCGTTTTCCGTATATTTTGCGCTGGGGCGCTCGGCAACATATTCGCTGATTCTGCCGCGGCGGCCTTCCTTAATATCCTTGATCACTTGAAGGTCGATCCCTTCCGGGTCATAAATGCAACCGTTAGAATCGCTCGCTGTAACAACCTCGCACCCAACTCCTGCGCTTTTTCAATCGCATAGATCGCCACATTGCCCGAGCCGGAAACCGCAACGGTTTTGCCCTCGATATCATTGCCGTGCGCGCGCATCATTTCTTCCACAATATAAACCAAGCCGTAGCCGGTTGCCTCTGTGCGCGCAAGCGAGCCGCCAAAGCTCAGGCCCTTACCGGTGAGCACCCCTTCATATTGGCCGGTAATGCGCTTATACTGACCAAACATATAGCCGATTTCACGACCGCCTACGCCGATATCCCCAGCAGGGACATCCGTATTGGGGCCAATTACGCGGTAGAGAGAGGTCATAAAACTCTGGCAAAAACGCATTACTTCCGTATTGCTCTTCCCCTTCGGGTCAAAATCTGAGCCGCCCTTCGCGCCGCCAATCGGCAGACCGGTCAGTGAGTTTTTAAAAATTTGCTCAAAGCCGAGGAATTTAATAATGCTCATATTAACGGAAGGATGAAACCGCAAACCGCCTTTATATGGGCCGATTGCACTATTGAACTGAACACGGTAGCCCCGGTTGACCTGCACCTTGTTGTTGTCGTCCATCCAGCAAACACGGAAAACCGTGGCGCGCTCCGGCTCGACGAGCCGCTCCAGAAGCGACGTTTTCTCATAATAAGGATTGCTTTCCACAACCGGACGGATCGACTCCAGCACCTCAGTCACTGCCTGACAAAACTCAGGCTGCGTGTGGTTGCGCTTGAGCGCTCGGTTCAAAACATCATCTACATACATGAAAATCACCCTTCCCAATTTCTGGAATCCCAAAGCTCTGCCTGCAAACATCTCCACAAGCATAAGACGGCCCACAGCTCAAACCAAGCCTGACACTGATGCCGTCTGTGCAAAGCCCTTCTCGGCTTTATGAAATTTATTCTACCTGATTCGCCTCAAAAATGCAAGAACTAATTTAAAATTATTCATATTTATAGAATCTTTATCTGAATTTAAGAAAATGCCAGCTTCGTGATTGAAGTTTTCAAAACTGATACTTTCATCGTTTCGCATTATTTTCACAAAATACAAGAATAAAGGCCAATATTTTTATTGCAATATGCTTGATCAGCCTTCCTGAGCGCTTGGGATGCCGGATAGGCATCTCAGCCCAACGGTTCACGATTCTTCACGTTACAACTCTTGCACTGCATGAAAACGCCGGGGATTTCTCCCCGGCGTTTTATATCTCTTTTTAAAAATTGCACTCAAGCCGCTTTCCGCGCCTTGCGCTGTGCCCACCAACGCTTCACAATCGGCTCTAGCTTCTGCACCAGCACAATGCCGACCCAGCCATAAAATAAACCTGCTATTGCGCCAACGATTACATCCGTAGGATAATGCACATGCACATAAATTCTGGAGAATCCAATCAGAAAGGCCAAAACCAAGGCTGGAATCCCGATCTTCTTATCCGTTTTCAGCATGGGCAGTGCTGCCGCGAAAGAAGATGAGGTATGCCCCGAGGGGAAGGAAAAGCTGGACGGCCGGCTCACAATCTCTGGGAAGGGAAAATCTTTCCAAACCGCGAACATAGCGGGATCGGCCGGATCAAATCGGTTAAAGGGCCGCGGGCGCGCAATCAGGTTTTTCAAAATGCCG
>ENA-OQED01000469-OQED01000469.1-human-gut-metagenome-genome-assembly--contig:-NODE-469-length-15675-cov-1.313867_pt1 | contig 15675 bp, 14 predicted proteins | sample MGYA00242790_ERZ504625 | MGnify/ENA primary metagenome ERZ504625 (study PRJEB26092, sample SAMD00036345) | human gut metagenome | host: Homo sapiens | study: EMG produced TPA metagenomics assembly of...
CGCCAGAGGATTACATCCAACGGAAGTACCATGAGTTGAACCTGCGCCCCAGGAAGTGCCTTGGCTACAAACACCATATGAGGTCTATTTCTCAAAGGTGTTGCACTTAGCTTGACAATTCGCCTCTCAAAAGCTGTAAACTGCTATAACTTAGAGTATAATACGGTGGCATATTGTCGCTCCTCGCATGAGGAGCGTGGATTGAAATCTTGAGTAACTTGCCATGATACAGAATAGTGCAGTCGCTCCTCGCATGAGGAGCGTGGATTGAAATTAAGACATGGGCATTGTATGCTAGAGACCGTGGTCGCTCCTCGCATGAGGAGCGTGGATTGAAATAAGAGGGCATGGTCTGCCATCGCGGCGTCGTCGTCGCTCCTCGCATGAGGAGCGTGGATTGAATAGATGGTAGCAAGGTGCATGAGAAAGGCAGAATCTAGTCGCTCCTCGCATGAGGAGCGTGGATTGAAATATCATAGGACGATGCATGGGTGTAATAGTAGATGTCGCTCCTCGCATGAGGAGCGTGGATTGAAATAGTGAGGTTGTGCGTATCTCCATAAACATCAGGTCGCTCCTCGCATGAGGAGCGTGGATTGAAATAAAGCTATGGGCGCGGAATATGACGCCCTCTACGTCGCTCCTCGCATGAGGAGCGTGGATTGAAATTTTGAGAATCCCTCATCCTCTAGATGCTTCTCTAGTCGCTCCTCGCATGAGGAGCGTGGATTGAAATCTTGTGTCATCTGGGTCATCTATTGCGTAGTTGGTCGCTCCTCGCATGAGGAGCGTGGATTGAAATATAAATGGCTCATCCATAAATACGAGACATCATGTCGCTCCTCGCATGAGGAGCGTGGATTGAAATATACCGTGGTAGCTCAATTGGCTAGAGCAGAGGTGTCGCTCCTCGCATGAGGAGCGTGGATTGAAATTAAATAGTCCTTGAACAAGTCTCCATAAAAACCGTGTCGCTCCTCGCATGAGGAGCGTGGATTGAAATAAAGGCATAGTAAAGCTGGTTCCTTTGGGACTTGAGGTCGCTCCTCGCATGAGGAGCGTGGATTGAAATGATGCGGCGAATCGCATGAAACTCGAACCCAAAGGTCGCTCCTCGCATGAGGAGCGTGGATTGAAATCTGCAGGCCTATTGGCAGGCGATGGACTGAGTCTTAAGAGCATTGAAAAAGGCTGCAGCCGGGATGATGTTGCATCCTGGCCGCAGCCTTTTTATGCGTTATTTCAAAGTTGATTGGAGTTACGGTTTATTTTTGTTGCCGTCTGCCTTTGCTGATGTGTCTTTTTCATCGGCGGTCGGTTGTTCTTCGCGTGTCACGAGAATCTTGTCGATGCGGGCGCGGTCCATGTCGACGACTTCAAAGGTGAAGCCGTTCCACTCGCATTTCTCGGCGACTTTCGGGATGTAGCCGAAGTAGGAGGTCAAAAAGCCGCCCATCGTCTGGTAGTGGTCGTGGTCTTCGTCGGGAAGTTCGGCGATGTCGAAGCGCTCTTTGAAGTCATCGATGGAGCAGAGGCCGTCGACGTACCATGAGTGCTCATCGCGCGGCGTGAACTGGATGGGGTCGGGCTCGACATTTGACATGGAGTCACCAATGATCTCCTGCAGGATGTCGTTCATGGTGATGAAGCCGATGACGCCGCCGTATTCGTCGAGGACCATGGCTTCGTGGATGCCCGTGTCGCGGAATTTTGCGAGGACGCGGAAGGTCTCCATCGAGCGCGGCACGAACATGGGCTTGCGGATGTACTGCGCGAGGTCAAGCGATTTGCGCTCGAGCGAGGCATTCAAGAGGTCCTTGGCGTAGAGCACACCACAGAAATCGTCGAGGTTCTCGCGGCCAACGGGGGAAGACATTCTGCGGATGCTCGCGGATGATGCGCAGGTTGTGGCGCAGGGAATCTGTCAGATCGAGCCAGAGCATCTGCGTGCGCGGCGTCATCAGGGAATAGGCCGTCTGGTCGCTCATGTGGAAGATGCGGTCGACCATGGCCTGCTCGGACTTCTCGAAGGTGCCGTCTTCTGTGCCTTGTTCGATGAGGTCCTTGACCTCGTCCTCTGTAACGGTGTCCTCGATGTTCGGGTTGATGCCGAGCAGCAGCAGGACGCCGCTCGCGGAGCTGGACAGGAAGCGGATGAACGGCCGTGCGAGATGCGTGAGCCTTGCGACGATGCGGTGATACTTCATGAGTATGCGCTCAGGATTCTGTGCGGCTTTCTTCTTCGGCAGGAATTCGCTGAAGAGCAGGGCGATGTACGTCACGACGACGATGCTCAGAATCATCGCAATGAGCGTGGCATGCGGCAGGAACGAGATGAAGGTGGCGAGGTACGGCGCGATGAACGCACCCGTACAGATTCCCATGAGGATACCCGTCAGCGTGATGCCGACCTGGACGAGGGAAAGCGGCGCTTCTGCGTTCTCGAGCAAACCGAGTGCCGCCTCTGCGTCGCGGTTACCATCTTCAGCGAGCTTCTCGAGGCGGCCGCGGTGGCTTTCCGTCAGCGCCGTCTCAATCAGGGAGAAGAAGGCATTGGCAAACAGCAGTAACAAGAGTAAGACGAGCAGTAGGCCCGCGTCAGTATTGTCCAAAAATGATACACATCCTTTTATCTGCATGAAATATAGTGTAAACTGTGTTCTTTATAATATAGCATAACTATATAATATAGCATAACTATGGTGCTTTGTCACATCTGGCGGAGCAGGAGCAGAAGACTCAGTCATCATACCAAGGGCCATTGCCGATGATGATGCCACCGTGCAGCGTCACAGGCGTGGAGTTGCCGACTTTTGTCGGCATGCGCGTCGTGATCTTGTAAGGCGTATCGACGAGCCAGGCCGTGACGAGCACACCGTCGTCCTTTATCTTGCGGTAGGCCTTGCGGTCGAGCTCTGCTTTGTAGACTTCGATCTTGTGGGCGGCGACGGTGGAGCTCGTCAGGGCTTGCGTGAGGCCATGCCGTCCGACCACTTGTAGAGCGTCTTGCCGTTCTTGTCGAGGATGGCGAAGTCGTAGACCTGGCCGTCGCGATGCGCGATGGAATAGTCGCTGTCACCGTCATTCGTGACCTTGAGCTCCATGACGAGGCGCCCGTGTTTTTCCTCGACGGTCAGTTCCTCGACGATTTTGTCGAAGCTGAAGGCAGCATATGACGGCACAATCTCGCTGCTGTGCGAGCCTGAGGTTGGGAACGAGACGCCGATGCCTGTGCCAAAGGATGCCGAGGCCACCGGTATGGAGGAAAGGGAGATGGCGCCGACTGCAAGGGCGAGCGCGGGGATGAGGGTATATTTCTTCATGATGATCACTCCTGATTCTGTCGTTTTAAATCTGGTATCATTAGTTCTATTGTACCATGATATGCTATAATGAATATGAGATTTTTTTGTTCGGAGGAATCGAAACACATGGATAAAGAAACAAGAAATGACCTGCCGGGAATCCAGTGGTTCCCTGGCCATATGAAAAAGGCGCAGCGGTTGATCGAGGAGAATCTGAAGCTCGTCGATGTCGTCATCGAGCTGCTCGATGCGCGCATCCCGGCGAGCAGCGCCAACCCGATGCTGGCGGAGATCATCAAGGAGAAGCCGCGCCTTATCGCGCTCAACAAGTCGGACCTCGCGGATTCGGCGAGCACGAAGCGCTGGCTTGCGTATTTCCGCGCGCAGGGCATTCCCGCTGTGGCAATTGATTCGGTCAAGGGACGCGGCATGAAGCAGCTCGTGGCCAAGGCGGAAGAGCTCGCGCGCCCCAAGACGGACCGCTTCGTCAAGAACGGCGGTCGGTCGCGCGCGGCGCGCTGCATGATCCTCGGCATCCCGAACGTCGGCAAGTCGTCCCTCATCAACCGCCTGGCCGGCGCGGTCAAGGCGAAGGCAGCCGATAAGCCGGGTGTCACGCGCGCGAAGCAGTGGATCAAGATCGGCGCTGCGCTCGACCTGCTCGACACGCCGGGCATCCTCTGGCCGAAGTTCGAGGACCAGACGGTCGGACTGAAGCTTGCGTTCACGGGTGCCATCAACGACGACATCTACGACCGCGAGCAGGTCACGGCGCTCCTGCTCTCTGTCATGCGCCGCGATTATCCGGAGCGCCTGCAGGAGCGCTTCAAGTTCAAGGGGGATATGCCGGAAGATGGCATCGAGCTTTTAGAGGCCGTCGGCCGCAAGCGCGGCTGCCTCGTCAAGGGCGGCGTCGTCGACCTCGAGAAGGCGCAGAACATCGTCCTGACAGAGTTCCGCAGCGGCAAGCTCGGTCTCGTCACGCTCGATGAGGTCCCCCAGTCTGCCTCGACGGAAGCTGCTGATGAGAAGCGGGGGGATGAGGCATGAAGGCCGTCGCAGACTGCACGATAAAGGAACTCGAGGCGGCCTTTGCCGCTGGCGCGGTCAGCGAGGAATTCCTCGCCGCCTGCCGCGCGGATACGCGCAAGGCTGCGGCCCGCCTCGTGCGCCGCTACGAGAAGGCACAGGCGGAGCACGAACGATTGCTGAAGCTCTACGCCTACGAGCATGCGGCCTGGGCGCGCGGCCACGAGATCGTGGCGGGCGTCGACGAGGCGGGCCGCGGTCCGCTCGCCGGTCCTGTCTCGGTGGCGGCCGTCATCCTGCCGCACGACCTCTGCTTGCCGAAGCTCAATGACTCGAAGAAGATCTCGGCCAAGGTCCGCGAGGAGCTCTTCGATGAGATCCAGGAGAAGGCTATCGCCGTCGGCACAGCGCTCATTGACGCGCAGACAATCGACCGCGTCAACATCTACCAGGCGACGATCAACGGCATGTACGAGGCTATCTTCTCGCTGCGGCCGGAGCCGCAGGAAGTCCTCATCGATGCCGTGCCGCTCGACAGGTTGCCGATGCCCTCAGAGTCCATCATCAAGGGCGACGCGAAGTCCGCTGCGATAGCGGCGGCCTCAATCATCGCCAAGGTCACGCGTGACCGCCTCATGGACGAGTACGACAAGGTCTATCCGGAGTACGGCTTCGCGCAGCACAAGGGCTACGGCACGGCGCAGCACATCGAGGCGCTCAAGAAGTACGGTCCGTGCCCGATTCACCGCCGCTCCTTCGAGCCAGTGCGTTCGCTCTCCTACGACTTCGACGGAATCTGACTGCAGGTATCGGACTGCTTTGCAGGATGCTTGACTCTTTCTCGCTCAGCCCCTATAATAAAACTATACGAATCGTTTGAAAATTACAGGGAATGTGGAGAGAATCATGGACACGACGAAACTTGGCCGTCAGGGCGAAGAGGCCGCGGCCGTCTTTCTCAAGGAGGCTGGCTACGAGATTCTTGCGCGCAATTTTCGCACGCCGCGCGGGGAAATCGACATCGTGGCCGGCACTGGGCAGACCGTGGTCTTCATTGAAGTCAAGACGCGGCGCACGACGCGCTTCGGTCGGCCAGCGGCCGCTGTCGATTACCGGAAACAACAGAAAATCATCCAGTCTGCGCGCTGGTTCTTGCGGCAGAGACATCTCGACGGTTGTCTCTGTCGTTTTGATGTCATTGAGGTCTGCGTCGCAGGGGAGCGCTGGGAAATCCATCACCTGCCCGGCGCGTTTGAGACGTGAGCATTTTGCAGGCCACCTGCCTTCTCGAGCGGAAAAGCAGAACGGCAGGCGAGTCGTAGAGATTGGGGGGATTGCGATTGTTTGCAAGATCATTTGGCGGCACGACGATGGGCGTCGACGGGCTCATCATCGCCGTGGAAGTCGATTCGGCGGCGGGACTGCCTGCTTTTGATATCGTCGGGCTGCCGGACACGGCGGTGCGTGAGTCGAAGGAGCGCGTGCGCACGGCCATCCGCAACTCCGGCATTCAGTTGCGTCAGGAGAAGGTCACGATAAATCTCGCGCCGGCCGGCATCCGCAAGGACAGTCCCGGCCTCGACCTGCCAATCGCCATCGGCCTCCTCGCAGCGTACGGCGTTGTGCCGCAGGACTCAATCAAGACGTCGTTCTTTGCAGCAGAGCTCTCCTTGGAAGGGGAGTGCCGCGCAGTGCATGGCATCTTGCCGATGGTCATTGCCGCGCGAGAGAAGGGGCTGACGTCTGTCTTTGTTGCGCGCGGCAATGCTAACGAGGCGCTGCTCGTCGAGGGCATCACGGTCTATGTGCTCGACCGGCTCAATGAGGTCGTGCAGTTCCTCAATGGGCAGGAAGCGCTTGCGCCGGCTGTGCCGTCGGAGGCAGAGGAGCGGCCTGTACTCTGCGATGACTTCGCCGATGTGCAGGGGCAGTTCCAGGCAAAAAGGGCGCTCGAGATTGCGGCGGCGGGCGGTCACAACCTGCTGATGATCGGCGTGCCGGGGTCCGGCAAGACGATGCTCGCACGCCGTTTGAGTTCCATCTTGCCGCGCCTCTCGCGCGAGGAGGCGCTCGAGGTCACGAAAATCTACAGCATCGCGGGTCTTTTGCCGCAGGGCGGCGGCCTTGTGCAGGAGCGCCCGTTCCGCAGCCCGCACCACACGACGTCGATGGTCGCGATGATCGGCGGCGGCAGTGTGCCGCGTCCCGGCGAGGTCACGCTCGCGCATCACGGTGTCTTGTTCCTCGACGAGCTGCCGGAATTCTCGAAGGCGACGCTTGAGGTCCTGCGGCAGCCGTTGGAGGACCGGGCTGTGACAATCTCGCGCGTCCACGCGACGCTGACGTTCCCGTCGAGCATGATTCTGATCTGCGCGATGAATCCCTGTCCGTGCGGCTACTACGGCGATGAGTCGGGCGGACGGACGTGTGAGTGCACGCCGAGCGAGATCCGCCGTTACACGCGCAAGATATCAGGGCCGCTGCTCGACCGCATCGACATCCACATCCGCGTGCCGCGCGTCGCCTATCAGGAACTGACCTCGAAGCGGCGCGCTGAGTCGTCTGAGACGATACGGGGCCGCGTGGAGCAGGCAAGGCAGCGCCAGCTCGCGCGCCTGCAGCCCTTTGGCCGCTTCTGCAACGCCCAGATGAACCATACCATCCTGCAGCGTGTGTGTCCGCTCACGGACGAGGCACAGTCGCTTTTAGAGCTGGCCTTCCGCCGCATGAACTTATCGGCCCGCTCCTACGATAGGATCATCAAGGTCGCGCGCACGATTGCGGACCTCGACGGGGCACCGGAGGAGATTGCAGCCAAGCACATCGCCGAGGCCGTCCAGCTGCGCAGCGACATCGGCCTTTCGGTGGAGTGAACGGCAGAGCGATAGCGAGGCAGCTCCTTTGACCAGATGGCAGGCGACAGGATATAATGGAAGGCATCACGATTCAGACACAATCCAGAAGACAAGATCCAGAAAGGAAGAAAAGAGACGGATGAAGACAGCCGATGTTTTTGTGAATATCCCCGTCAAGAGCATTGCGCGGGCCTATACGTACCGCGTGCCGCAGGAGCTCCAGCAAATCGAGGCGGGCTGGCGCGTATTCGTGCCGTTCGGCAGCCGCAAGGTCGAGGGCTTCGTCGTCGAGACGCACGAGCTTGCGGAAGCGCCGGAGAAGATCAAGCTCAAGGACATCATCGCCGCCGTCGATGAGGAGTGCTGGTTCTCACCGCAGATGATCGAGATCGCGCGCTGGCTCTCGGAGTTCTATCTCTGCTCGCTAGCCGAGATCATGCGGCTCTTCATGCCGGGCAAGAGCGGCCTGCGCATCACCGTGCGCTACGAGGCCGCAGAGAATCAGGCTGACCATATGATGCTCGCGATGCCGGGCTGCCGCGCTATCTACGACTACTTGCGCCGCGAGGGGCCGCAGAAGAAAGCCGCCATCTGCAAGGCGTTGCCCGAGTGGCAGGAGAATGCGGCGGATTTTCTCGACAAGATGCAGAAGTACCACATCGTCCGCAAGGTCTACGAGGCGCAGAAGCGCGACGCGGCCCAGTACGAGAAATATGTCGCGCTCTGCGGCGAGGTCACGCCGCGGCTCCTGGAGGCGTATCGCCGCAAGAAGGCACAGGCGCACCTCCTGGCGCTCTTGCAGCAGGAACCGGAGCTGCCGTTTTCCACGCTCAAGGAGCAGCATGTCAGCCTTGCGACCGTCCACAACCTCGAGGCGGCCGGCCTTGCGGAAATCCGCCGCCGCCGCGTGCTGCGCGACAGCTACCGCGATGCCAAGGCGCTGCATGAGGCAGTGGAGCTGACCGAGGACCAGCGGCAGGTCGTCGCACGCGTCTACCCGGCCATCGATGCCGCGCGCTACCAGGGCTTCCTTCTGAAGGGCGTCACGGGCAGCGGCAAGACGCAGGTCTACATCGAGCTCGCCGAGCGCGTGCGCGCGGCGGCCGCCGCGTCATCGTGCTCGTGCCGGAAATCGCGCTGACGGGACAGGTCGTCATGGCGTTCAAGGCGTACTTTCCCGATGACCTCGTCGTCATGCACAGCCGCCTGAGCCTCGCGGAGCGCAACGACGCCATCCTGCGCGTGCGCCGCAATGAGGCGGGCATCATCATCGGCGCGCGCTCGGCGCTCTTCACGCCGGCCGATGACATCGGCCTCGTCATCCTCGACGAGGAACAAGATATGAGCTACAAGCAGGACGAGTCGCCGCGCTACCACGCGCGCGTCGTCGCCGAGAAGATTGCGCGCGTCCACGGAGCTGTGCTGCTCTTAGGCAGCGCGACGCCATCGCTCGAGTCGTACTTCCGCGCGGCGCAGGGCGAGCTCACGCTGCTCGTCATGCCGCGGCGCATCGGCGACATCCCGCTGCCCATCATCCATTGCGTCGACATGCGCGAGGAGCTGCGCATGGGCAACCGCCACATCATCTCGCGCTCGCTGCAGGAGCTCATCGAGCACACCATCGCGCAGCACCAGCAGGTCATCATCATGCTCAACCGGCGCGGCTTCTCGACGTTTGTCATGTGCCGTTCGTGTGGCGAGGTCATCCGCTGCCGCCACTGCGGCCTGCCACTCGTCTATCACCGCAGCGGCCAGCTCAAGTGCCACCACTGCGATGTGCAGGAGCCAGTGCCCAATGTCTGCCCGAAGTGTGGCAGCCGCTACATCAAGTACTTTGGGTCGGGCACGGAGAAGCTCGAGCAGGAACTGCGGCAGCTCGTGCCGTCCGCGCGCGTCATCCGCATGGACCGCGACACGACGACGACGAAATTCGCCCATCAGGAGATCCTAGAGAGTTTCCGGCGCGGCGAGTACGACATCCTGCTCGGCACACAGATGGTCGCCAAGGGGCACGATATCCCAAATGTCACGGCCGTCGGTATCATTAGCGCCGACTCAAGCCTCAACATGCCCGACTTCCGCGCGGCAGAGCGCTGCTTCATGCTGATCACGCAGACGGCGGGGCGCGCCGGGCGTCACGAGACGCGCGGCCGGGTCGTCATTCAGACCTACAATCCCACGCACTACGCCGTGACCTGCGGCATCCGGCAGGACTACGAGGCTTCTTTCACAAGGAGATTGCCCTCCGTCAGGAACTCTTCTACCCGCCATACAGCCGCCTCGTCAAGCTGCTCTACCAGGACGCGTCGGAGGAGAAGGCGAGGGCGAATGCTACCGCGCTCGTCAAGGCGTTCGAGCTCGCCTTCGCAGGACAAGAGGGCCATCAGGTCATCGGCCCTGCGCCCGCGCTCATCGCCTGCTTCCGCGGCGTCTACCGCTTCGTCGTGCTCATCAAGACGGCCAATCTTTCAGCCGTGCACGACTTCCTCAAGGAGCAGGGGCTCCACCTGCGCGCCGATGTCGCCATCGACATCGACCCCATCACGATGTTTTGAGCCGCCCTACGCAGGCGGTTCTCTTTTTTGCTGCCCCAGAATGTGCTATAATAAAAAGGTGTTTTTCAGCACGAGCATGAACATGCAATTTGATTTGGATGGTGAAAATATGAAAGTAACGAAAGAAGACCTGGAGAACGTCGCGGTCCTCTCCCGCCTCTCGGTGCCGGAGGGCAAGGCTGAGACCTACATCCAGCAGATGGACTCAATCCTGACGTACATGGACAATCTTTCCAAAGTCGATACGGACAATGTCAAGCCGACGACGTATGCGCTGCCGATGCAGAACGTCTTCCGCGAGGATGTCGTCAAGCCGTCGCTGCCGCGCGAGGAAGCGCTCGCGAATGCGCCGCTGCAGGAAGACGGCTATTTCAAGGTGCCGAAGGTACTTGAGGACTGACGGAGGGAACGATTGTGAGATTATACGATAAACCGGCGCATGTCCTGCACGACATGCTCGTCAATAAGGAAATCACTTCGGTCGAGCTGACGCAGGATGTGCTCAGCCGCATCGATGAGGTCGAGGGCGATGTCGAGGCGTACCTGACGATCACGCGCGCGGAGGCTCTTGCACAGGCAGAGGCCGTCGACAAGAAAATCGCGGCAGGGGAGAAGATCTCCTTCCTCGAGGGCATCCCGGGTGCCATCAAGGACAACATCTGCACGAAAGGCGTCAAGACGACTTGCGCCTCGAAGATTCTCGAGCACTTCGTGCCGCCGTACGACGCGACGGTCATGACGAAAATCAAGGCCGAGAATCCTGTCATCCTCGGCAAGGTCAACATGGATGAGTTCGCCATGGGCGGCTCGACAGAGAACTCCGCCTACCATGTGACGCACAACCCGTGGAACCTCGACTGCGTGCCGGGCGGCTCTTCGGGCGGCAGTGCCGCAGCCGTCGCCGCTGGCACGGCCATCTGGGCACTCGGCTCCGATACGGGCGGATCCATCCGTCAGCCGGCTTCCTTCTGCGGCGTCGTCGGCATGAAGCCGACCTACGGCCGCGTCTCGCGCTACGGCCTCGTCGCCTACGCGTCCTCTCTCGACCAGATCGGCCCCCTGACGCGCGATGTCACCGACTGCGCGAACATCCTCAACATCATCGCCGGTCACGACGAGATGGACTCCACGTCGAGCGCTGCAGAAGTGCCTGACTACACGAAGGCACTCGTCGAGGACGTCAAGGGCCTCAAGATCGGCCTGCCGAAGGAGTACTTCGTCGAGGGTATGGACCCGGAGGTCGAGCAGGCTGTCCGCACGGCCATCAAGAAGTACGAGGAACTCGGCGCAGAAGTCGTCGAGATCTCCCTGCCGCACACGGAGTACGCCATCTCCACGTACTACCTCATCGCGCCGGCTGAGGCCGCGACGAATCTCGAGCGCTATGACGGCGTCAGCTACGGCGAGCGCGTCGACGGCGAGGACCTCGTCCAGATGATGACGAACACGCGCGACGAGAAGTTCGGCGAGGAGGTCAAGCGCCGCATCATGATCGGCAACTACGCGCTCTCCGCCGGCTACTATGACGCCTACTACCTCAAGGCACTCAAGGTCCGCACGCTCGTCCAGCAGGACTACACGGAAGCCTTCAAGAAAGTCGATGTCATCATGGCTCCGACGGCTCCGACGCCGGCCTTCAAGATCGGCGAGATGATTGCAGACCCGCTGCAGATGTACCTGCAGGATGTCTGCACCGTCCCCTTGAACCTCGCCGGCCTGCCGGGCATCTCCATCCCGTGCGGCAAGAGCAGCAAGGGCCTGCCCATCGGCCTGCAGATCATCGGCAAGCCGCTCGCGGAGGAGACACTGATCCGCACGGCCTACACGTATGAGCAGAGCCAGGACTACCACAAGCAGATGCCTGAGCTGGGAGGGAACCACTGATGAAATACGAAGCAGTCATTGGCCTTGAGATCCACTGCGAGCTCAAGACGAAAACGAAGATCTTCTGCGGCTGTGCTACGGGCTTCGGCGCAGAGCAGAACACGCATGTCTGCCCGGTCTGCCTCGGCCTGCCGGGCGTTCTGCCGACGGTCAACAAGCGCGTCGTCGAGTTCGGCATCAAGGCCGGCCTCGCGACGAACTGTACGATCAACAAGTACAGCAAGTTCGACCGCAAGAACTACTATTACCCGGACCTGCCGAAGAACTGGCAGACGTCCCAGTACGACCTGCCAATCGCTGAGCACGGCTGGGTCGACATCGACGTCGACGGTGAGAAGAAGCGCATCCGCCTGACGCGCATCCACATGGAGGAAGACGCCGGCAAGCTCGTCCATTCCGGCACGACCATCAAGGACTCCGCGACGAGCAACGTCGACTACAACCGCACGGGTGTGCCACTCCTCGAGATCGTCTCCGAGCCGGACCTGCGTTCTGCGGAAGAGGCTCGCGCCTACATGGAGAAGATCAAGGCCATCATGGAGTACATCGACGTCTCGAATTGCCGCATGGAAGAGGGCAACCTGCGCGCCGACATTAACGTCTCCCTGCGCCCGGTCGGCACGAAAGAACTCGGCACCCGCACGGAGATGAAGAACATCAACTCCTTCAAGAACCTCGAAGATGCGATCAACTACGAGATTGAGCGCCAGGAAGAGGTGCTCGAGGACGGCGGCCACGTCGTCCAGGAGACGCGCACGTTCGACCCGGCCCGCGGCATCACGCTCTCGATGCGCAGCAAAGAGAACGCCCACGACTACCGCTACATGCCGGAGCCAGACCTGCCGCCAATCGTCACGAGCGAGGAGACGATCGAGAAGTACCGCAGCGAGCTGCCGGAACTGCCGGATGCACGCTGCGCCCGCCTCGAGAAAGAGTACGGCCTGTCCGACTACGACGCCGGCATCATCACGAGCTCGCGCGCCATGGCCGAGTACTTTGACGCCGTCGTCGCGACGGGCGCTGACCCGAAGCTCGCGGCCAACTGGATCATGGGCGACCTCGCCAAGAACCTCAACGAGGACGGCATCGACATCACGAAGTCCCCGGTCAGCGCAGAGCGCCTCGGCAAGATGATCGGCCTCATCATGAAGGACACGATCTCCGGCAAGATTGCCAAGAAGGTCTTCAAGGAGATGTGGACGAATGAGGACGAGCCGGAGAAGATCGTCAAGGACAAGGGCCTCGTCCAGATCACGGACACGGGTGCCATCGAGGCAGCTGTCGATGCGGCCATTGCCGCGAATCCGAAAGCTGTCGAAGAGTACAAGGGCGGCAAGAAGAAAGCCATCGGCGCCCTCGTCGGCCAGGTCATGAAGGCCACGCGCGGCAAAGCCAACCCGCAGATGGTCAACAAGATGCTCGCCGAGAAGCTCGCCGACTAAAACAGGATACTGGAAGTACAAAAGCTTCCCGACCGGGAAGGCTTTTGATAAAAAGAAAGGAAGAGTCATCATGCAATACAGAGCTGCCATCTTCGACCTCGACGGCACGCTCGTCGACACGCTCGAGGACCTGGCCATCAGCGTCAACGAGATGCTCGAGTCCTACGGATTCCCGACGCATCCTCTTGATGAATACCGCTATTACCTCGGCAACGGCTCCAAGAAGCTCATTGAGCGCACCCTGCCGAAGGAGAAGGCCGCCGATGAGGCATTTGTCATCGAGGCGATGAAGCGCTATCAGGCCATCTACGAACATCACCGCGATCACACCGGCCCGTTCCCCGGCATCCAGGCGATGCTCGACGCGCTCAAGGCCAAGGGCATCCCGATGGGGGTCTGCACAAACAAGCACCAGCAGGCGGCCGACGAGATCATCGGCGGAATGTTCCCTGCGGGAACATTCACGACCGTCATGGGTGACCGCCCCGGTCTTCCCATCAAGCCAGATCCGAAGAAGGTTCTCATGATGGCCAAGGAATACGGCGTAAAGCCGAAGAGGTCGCCTACTTCGGCGATACGAGCGTCGACATGGACACGGCCGTCAACGCCGGCTTCCTGCCGGTCGGTGTCCTCTGGGGCTTCCGCCCGGAGGACGAGCTACTCGCGCACGGTGCCAAAGTCATTCTCTCCAAGCCGGAGGAGCTCTTTGATAAAGTAGAATTTGTTGGCATTGTTGAGAAGTAAATGATGGATCTGGTTGAGAAGTAAATGATGGATCTGAATGAAGTAAAAGATGCGTCCCTGTCCATTCGCAGACAGTATCGCATGCTGGAAGAGCAATTGCACGGCAAGCCCTGGACAACAGAGGAAGATGCCCTGGCCTTTTTGACAGATGCAGGACTGGTCGGCCGTTTGACCATGGCCAAAGAGGGACGCTGGCCGAGCGGCGACGAAGCCATGCTCTCCTCTAAGATCGGGGAGTGCGTCTGGTGGCTGGCCGTCCTTGCCGAGCGCAACGGGGTGGATTTCGCTGCGGCCGTCGAGGATTTCCTGCAGATGCGCGCCGCACAACTGCAGGATAGCTGAAATAAAGTGGAGTGAAAGAAAACATGAAACATCAAGTTCCCGTCGAAAAAGGAAAATCATATGAGATTGCGATCCGCACGCTCGGCACGAGCGGTGAAGGGGTAGGGCGATACGAAGACTTCACGGTCTTTGTGCCGGGAGCCTTGCCGGGCGAGTCCGTCCAGGCCGCCATTGACGAAGTCAAGAAGACGTACGCCAAAGGCCATCTCCTCAAGGTTCTGCGCGCAAGCCGTGACCGCGTCTCACCGGCCTGTCCAATCTACGAGCAGTGCGGCGGCTGCCAGCTCCAGCATCTCGACTACATGGCACAGCTCAAGGCCAAGCGGCAGCAGGTCATCGACGCCGTCACGCGCATCGGCGGCCAGAAAGACCTCTTCGTCGAGCCGACCATCGGCGCGGAGAGTCCGTGGAACTACCGCAACAAGATGCAGTTCCCGATTGGGCGCGTCAAGGGGAAGACCGTCATCGGCTGCTTTGCGCAGGGATCACATGCGATCATCGACACACACGACTGCCACATCCAGAAGGAAGGCAACAATGAGATCGTCAACGCCGTGCGCGAGATCATCACCGAACTGCGCATTCCGGTCTACAATGAGGACCGCCACACCGGCGTCCTGCGTCATGTCGTCGGCCGTGTCGGCGAGAACGGCGAGCTCATGGTCGTCATCGTCACCGCCACCAAGCAACTGCCGCGCGAGAAAGAGTTTGTCAAGGCCCTGCGCAAGCGCCTGCCGCATGTCGTCAGCATCCATCAGAACATCCAGACGTACCGCAACAACGTCATCATGGGCCGTGAGACGAATCTGCTCTGGGGCAAGCCGACCATCCTCGACCGCATCGGCCGCCTGACCTTCCACATCTCGCCGCGGTCCTTCTTCCAGGTCAACACAAAGCAGGCGGAAGTCCTCTACAACAAGGCCCTGGAATTCGCAAACCTCAAGGGAGAAGAGACCGTCATCGATGCCTACTGCGGCACTGGCACGATCACCCTGTTCCTCGCGCAGAAGGCCCGCGAGGTCTACGGCATCGAGATCGTCAAGCCGGCCATCCTCGACGCGCAGAAGAACGCCCGCGACAACAATGTCCGCAACGCCGAGTTCATCGTCGGCGATGCGACAGAAGTCATGCCACGCCTCTATAAGCAGGGCGTGCGCGCCGATGTCGTCGTTGTAGATCCGCCGCGCGCCGGCTGCACGGAGACCGTCCTCAAGACCTTCGCCAACATGCACCCCGACCGCATCGTTTACGTCTCCTGCAACCCCGCTAGCCTCGCCCGCGATATCGCCATCCTCGAGCCCCTCGGCTACAAGGCCGAAAAAGTCCAGCCCGTCGACATGTTCCCGATGACTTCGCACGTTGAGACCGTAGTATTGATGTCAAAAGTGGAGAAATAAGGGGGCGGATTGTCAAGCTAAGTGCAACACCTTTGAGAAATAGACCTCATATGGTGTTTGTAGCCAAGGCACTTCCTGGGGCGCAGGTTCAACTCTGGTACATCCAACGGAAGTACCATGAG
>ENA-OQED01000471-OQED01000471.1-human-gut-metagenome-genome-assembly--contig:-NODE-471-length-15664-cov-1.158589_pt1 | contig 15664 bp, 17 predicted proteins | sample MGYA00242790_ERZ504625 | MGnify/ENA primary metagenome ERZ504625 (study PRJEB26092, sample SAMD00036345) | human gut metagenome | host: Homo sapiens | study: EMG produced TPA metagenomics assembly of...
ATTTATTTGTTAAAATAAATTAGTCATGATGTTTGTGTGGGTCTCGGGTTAAAAGCCGAGACCCCACACAAACGCATGACGGCTGGCACATCGAAAAGCAAGCAGCACGGCGGTTTCTATCGGTTCAATTCCATACAAGAAAATATATACTGTGTCGTATTTAACTGGTACACTTTTGTATCACTTTTTAGACAGGAAAATATCTTGTCCGACTTGTATGGACAAGTTGTTTTCCGTAACAGTTTTTATCTATTAATCCTCTTTTTTTTCTTCTATTTGGATAATCAAAACGGCTTCTGTATTCCGCACTAAAGATGAATGGGTGCAATGTATTATCAAGCAGTTTATTAATTCTAATATCAAAAAAATTACAAACGCAAATGAGCGAAGCTTTATTTAATAAACACTTCCCATTTTCTGCTTTTGAATATGTTTGACTTTGACAATTCGCTATCCATGACATTTGTTTTTGTGTCAGGTGGTGAGCGTTTCTCACTATTTGCAGTTTTTCCCCCAGTTTGTCGGGAGAAATGTTAAAACCCTCAAAAACATTATAGTCAGTTTCATTCAATTCTTTTTTTAATTTTGCTTCAAAAGTTTCCAGAGAAATATCCGGGTCGAAAAGCGACCTCCCCACATTTGCAAAAATACACATGCGATTTAGTGTGGTTTGGTCTGGCGTTGTTTCGCCTGTCTCTAGCTTGTGATACACACCTTCTGAAGTACAACATACAAGGGAAGCCTTTTTCTCCGTGAGTTTCATTAACCTCCGCCACCGCTGTATTTTTTGAGCTAATAGACTTTTTTCTTCTGCCAAAGGTATATTCCCGCCCTTCTAATCAATAATAGAAAAGCAAGTGCAATCCCCAAATCGTAAAGTATTTACTTTGCGATTTTTAATTGTGTTTGGAAACGAGAGAATTAATCCCTTGACGTTTTTGCTCGTTACTCGTAAATATATATCTATAAGTGGTTTGAATACTCGCATGCCCTAAAAGAACCGCGAGAGTTTTTATATCTCCCGTCATATAATAAAAACGGGTTGCAAAAGAGTGGCGGAGGGTATAAACGTTTTTGTTTTCGATTCCAAGCTCATCGTAAATTCCGTTTATTTTGGTTTCAAGAAGTCGGACTTCCATAAATCGGTCTGAGCTTCCAGTAAGCAGGAAAGCATGTGAAGGAATATTCTTATATAAGTTATTTCCAATCATAACAAGGTCATCAATTAAGGGGATATTGCGTATTGCTTTTGAACTCTTTGGTGCATCAATAATCACTTTTGTTTTAGTAGGTACGTTTCTATCAGAGTTCCTAATCCTCTGCATGGTATTTCTGATTTGAAGTTCTGCGAGTTTCAAATCAAGGTTTAATTTTCTGCTTGCACAAAGCTCACCCGGTCTTGCTCCAGTATACATATCCACCAGAACGCAGTAAGTTAGAAAATCCAAATGAGATAGGCAATAATCTTCCAATCGTTCCCATTCTACAGAGGTAAAACTTTCTATCTCCGGTATGGTGAAACGCGGTTTATATATATCAATATCAATTTTGTTATATCGCAAAATTGCGGAAAGCAAAGTTAGAACATCGTTGGTGGTCTTATGCGACACCTTAAACAACAAGTATTTTGTAAAGTCGGTTATTGCACTTTCATCAATTGCTTCATCGCTTTTAAAGAAGGGCTTAATATAGCTTTCAAATTGTCTCCAATAAGTGGAGATAGTCGTTTGTTTTAACCTGACCATTGACCTTTGTGAAGTTATATAATTCTGGAATAGATTTTCTATCTGCATTTTTTCTTTTCCTTATGGATATTGTAATTTTTTGTAAAACTATTTACAAAGTGTTAAAAATAGGGTAAAATTAAGGCACAACTAATAAGCAGGTGCTTTCCAGTTACGCAAAGTAAATACTTTACGATTTTCGGGTAATAGCCATCTGCTATTGCCCTTTTTATTTTCTAATTTACAATATATCGTAAACAAAACCCAAAATTTAATACTGGAAATATTCGGAAGGAGGTGACTCTTCGTGTTCCAAATATCAGAATCCATTGCTGATTTGATAGAAGGAACAAATTATAAAATATGTAATAGTAGAAAAAAACAAAGTTATACATACCAATTTACAAATAATTACAGATGAAATTCAAAACGAATTAAGGGACATTAAAGAATATGGGAAAAAGACACTCTCTAAACGCACAAAGCATATAATTACCTATAAATTTGTTCATTTCATAACTTGTGAAAATTCAAAAGTTTATATTTTCACAAATCAAGAAAACTGTCTTTTCATTAAAACACTATACAACTGTATAAAACTGATAATTGAATCGGTAGAATTTGCAGAATTTAATGATTATAAAAGTCATTACTTTTACAAAGCAATTACTTAAAATCACTTCGATATAAATCTGGGAAGTCTGTTCGGTTAATGGAAAAAGAATTTAATCTTCAGATATAAAAGTAAAAAATTAAGTTTTCTCATTACATTATGTAAACTGTAAATCTGTTCTCGTTTGAGTACGAAGGTTCGAATCCTTCCCTGCCCACCAAAAATGAATAGATGTGTACAAGCTCTAAGGAAAAAGGGACAGGCAATCATGCTTGTCCCTTTTTTATAACAGAACAGATTTTTTACTAGATTTCAGGTAATCTGTTCTCTTGGTTTTAACCTTTTTTATGTCGAAAAATATACTATAAAGAGGTGAAATTATGCAAAAAATGAGCTTGACTTATAATACGATTGCTATCTCCTTTGAGAAAGCTTTTCTAGAGTTTCAACGATACAACTATACAAAAAATTTAAGTGAAAAATCCATTGCTTACTATGATGATTGTTATAAATACTTTACAAACTTTTTCAATGAAAAGAAAAATTGTAATCTGATTACGAAAGACACTTTTCAAGATTATATTATCTATTTACAACAGAAAACAAATGCAAATGAGAATACGATAAACTCTTACTTGCGTGGGCTTCGTGCAATGTTAAACTACTTTATGGAATTGGGGTATGTGGAGCCTTTTTCAATAAAGCTTCCAAAAGTAGAGCAAAAGATTAAGGTAGGATTCACCGATAGGGAATTAGAAATATTGCTAAAAAAACCAGATGTAAAAAAATGCTCTTTTACTGAGCTAAGAAAATTGGGCGATAAGAAAATTATCTTTTGCGGTACTGGAAACAGGCTTTCTACTGTTTGTGAACTCAAAATTGAAGATATCAATTTTGAAAATTATTGTGTACTGCTTAGGAAAAATAAGAATAGAAAACAACAGATTATCCCCTTACCCCCGCATTGGTTTCAGCACTTTCTGAATATTTAAAATATAGGAAACGGTGAACCGGCAGACTATCTTTTCTGCACACAATACGGAACAAAAAATGTCCTCTAAAGGAATGGAAAGTGCGATTGCAAACTATAACCGTAAAAGAGGTATATTGAAAACATCTGTGCATCTTTTCCGCTATGCATTTGCTACAAAGTGGGCTTTAGCCGGTCGGGGGAAGGGAAAAACTTCAAAAGATTTTACGGGCATTCTTCTTCAAAAATGACCGACCACTATATAGATATTTCAGGAATAGACCTGAAACAGGATTTTGAAGTATTCAATCCATTAGAAAAATACGCAGACAGAAAAAGAAAGATTTTTGTATAGAGAAAAGCAGAAACCAACGGGGAAATTTCCGTTGGTTTCTGCTTTTGTTAGTAGCCTTTTTCCTGTGTTTTTTACTTCTACCTTTTGTACGTTTTGCTTCAGCAAATAGGCGGGTGGCAGGATGTGATGGGGGAAGATATTGTACTGACTTATCAACTGCTCCGCCAGAAGCTTCCGTCCACTTATGAGCCTGGGGCAGTCGGTTATACAACGGTTCCCGAAACATTCAATGGCCTGTACAATCAACGCAAGCGGTGGGCAATCGGTATGTTGGAGGGATTATCCTCTGTTCCGCCTTGGAAACAGGGGACGGGATATGCCCGCTATTTTACTTTCGTGAATCTTTCTATTATTTACCTTGATCTTGCCTTTCTATTTGGACTCATCCCAGGAATAATACTCGCATTTTTTGGATTTTATTATTTCGCTGGATTTCTCACCTTATTGACAGTAGCCATTAGCATTCTACTCTTTCTAAGTATGTATCTCTATCAGAAGAAATTGGGGATTCCATTTCAAAATAGCATTTTGGGATTTCTGTGTTTTCTTTTGTTTTTCCAGGCCATTCAAAGTACGGCGGCATTACACGGCTACCTGATCCGGCTGCTGCATAGAAAGGGAGAATGGAAGTGAAACGGAAAAATGTATTATTCGGCGCCCTCATCTGCGTTGTGATTGTATTGGTCGTTATTGGGCTGCTTGCAGGAGTCTCCCATCGTATAAAACGTGACGTCATCACGGCGCAAATCAATCCCGGGCAGCCTGTCGTTGCGCTGACCTTTGACGATGGCCCAAACGCCCATTATACCCCGCAGGTGCTGGATATTTTTGTATGAACAGCAGGTTCCGGCTACCTTCTTTCTGATAGGCGAAAAGTTTACCGGAAACGAGCTGCTGATTCGGGAGATAGCTGCAAGTGGGCATGAAATCGGGAATCATACCTTCTCCCACCCGGATCTCACGCAATTAGACAGCCGGAAAATACAATGGGAAATCCAACAGACAGAAGAAAAACTGAAAGAAATCCTGCCGGACTATCCGATGAAGTATGTTCGCCCGCCTTATGGAAGATATACGCAAGATGTTCAAAAAGCAATCGGCCTTCCTCTTGTATTATGGACCATCGACAGCGGTGATTGGGAAGCTCCGGATGCAGAAAATATTTACACCGCCCTTATCAACAAGGTACAGGATGGGGATATTATCGTTTTCCATGACGACAATGCGCAAACAGTCAAGTCACTGGAAAAAATAATTCTGGAGCTCAAGAAGAGAGGCTTTCAGTTTGCGACTGTATCACAGCTGTATGAGTATGAATCAAAATGATAACGCAGTTGGAGCAGAACAGGAACAGTGCAGGTGATTTCCGGCCTGAAAATAGGCGGCTCCGAATGAAATAACCGGAAGGCGGGCATTTTTGTCCAACCTTCCGGTTTCCTTATGTGCCCGTCATTTCCTGATAGTTACCAAGAAGCGTAAATGCGGGCAGTTCATCCTGTAGGGCACAGAGCAGGTGAAGCGTTGCTTCCTCCCGAACGCTGCCTGTAAAATCAAGGTAGAAATAGTATTGGAAGTTGCTGTCCGGAATCGGGCGAGATTCAATCTTCGTCAAAATTCAGCCCGCAACGGGCAAAGCGGGAAAGCACGCCATAGAGGGAGCCGGTGGTGTGCGGCAAAGTGAAAATCAAGCTGATTTTATCCGCCTGCGGCGTGATCCTCATTTCGCGGGAGATGGCGATGAAGCGGGTGGCGTTGTTTTTACTCGTTTGAATATCGCGCGCCAAAATTTGAAGCCCAAAGTTGTGGGCGGCATCTGCCGAAGCAATCGCGGCTGCATCCTGTTGGCTCGTTTCGGCGAGCAGTTTTGCCGCCGCCGCTGTGTTGGAACAGGGGATGGGGGCTAGACCATGCGCCTCTAAATATTCGGCGCATTGAGCGAGCCCCTGCGGATGGGAATAAACGCGTTTTAGGCGATTCAGATGCACGCCTGGCAGCGCCATCAAACAATGATGGATCGGCAAATCCACCGCCGCGGAAATCGAAAGGCGATGGCGAAGCATCAGGTCAAACGTTTCATGTACAGAGCCTGCGTACGAATTTTCGATTGGAACAACGCCGAAATCGGCCTTGCCCTCCGCCACGGCAGCAAACACATCCTTAAAGCCGTGATAAAACGAAACATCCCGCTGCGGAAAAAGCAGGCGGGAGGCAGCGTCGGAATAGGCTCCATTTACGCCGGAGCAGGCGATGCGGGGCGCTTGCGGCCACACATTGCCTGCGGCCAGCGCCTGCTTTAATTGATTGCGCAGTGCCTGCCCACCGCCGAGCGCATCGTGTTGCAGGGCGCGGCTAGCCTCCATCATGGCAGCATAAACGCCTTGAAGGGCGGTTCCGTACGCACCGCCGCGCTCGCGTATCCGGTCGAGAATCTGCTGCTCCCGCTGCGCGTCCAACACTGGAATTCCGGCTTCGCGTTTAATATCCGCTACCTTCCCGGCTGCATCCATCCGCCGCATCAAAAGCGGCAGGAGCTGGTTGTCGATGGCGTTGATTTCTTTGCGGATTTCATTGAGCTTTGGATTATCCATGGCAGGCAACCTCCCCCTGCGACAGCATCGCATCAAGAAGTGCAATGGATACCGCCGCTTCCACAACCGGCTGCGCACGCACGGCGATGCAGGCGTCGTGCCTGCCTTTGATGACCAAGGTGGCGTTTTCATGCGTGACGCAGTCGATGGTTTGCTGCTCTTTTGCAATCGAGGCAGTCGGCTTGAAGGCAACGCGCAGCAAAAGCGGCATGCCTGTGGAAATGCCACCGAGAATACCGCCGTTGTGGTTGGTGCGGGTCTTGACACTGCCGTCTGCGGCGTAATACATTGCGTCGTTTGCCTCGCTGCCCACCATGCTGGTGAGTTCGAACCCATCCCCAAATGAAACGCCCTTCACGGCCGGCACGCCATAGAGGAGGGAGGCGATTCGGCTTTCCAGTGAATCGAACATCGGGGAGCCGATCCCCGCGGGCAGGCCCACTGCCGCACATTCAATAACACCGCCAAGGCTGTCTTTTTCCGCCTGCGCTTGTGCGATCCGGGCGCACATTTCGCGCTTTTTTTGCAGATCGATCACGGTGAACGGCTCCTGATTCAACAAGCGAAGGGCATCCGCATCCAAAGAGACGGCGTTGAAGGGGGTATCCCAAATGGCGTGGATTTTCAACACGTGAGAGCCGATGACGATCCCGTGTTTTTCCAAGATCTGGCGGCAAATAGCGCCAGCCGCTGTAAGCGGAGCGGTCAACCTGCCGGAGAAATGGCCGCCCCCGCGAATATCGTTCGACCCGCCGTAGCGCACACTGCCCGTATAGTCTGCGTGGGAGGGCCGGGGCAGGTGCAGAATGTTGGCATAGTCGTGCGATTTTACATTTGTGTTTTCAATCACAGCGCATAGGGGCGCACCGGTAAGCTTCCCATCCAGCAGGCCGGAGAGAAATTGCGGCCTGTCCGCTTCGCAGCGCGGCGTAGAACCGGCTGTGAGCCCCGGCGCGCGGCGATCCATTTGAACCTGCACGGCGTCAAGGTCAATTTTTTCCCCCGCAGGCAAACCGTCAAGCACCATGCCAACGGCTGGCCCATGGCTTTCACCAAAGATGGAAAGCTTCAGAATGTTACCCCATGTCGACGACATTCGCAACGCCTCCAATTTTCATATAATCCTCAAAAAAGGTTGGATAAGATTTTTTGACGCTCTGCGCATCGCTGATGATTACCGTATCATCCGCCCGCATTGCAGCGATGGAAAAGGCCATAACGATGCGGTGGTCGTTGCAGCCGTCTACCACACCCCCGCGCACTTTGTGGCCGCCGTGGATGGTGAGGCTGTCGGCCGTTTGAGTGACAGCACGCCCAACGCCCGTAAGCCTGCGGCTGTGCTCTCTAGCCGATCACTTTCCTTGAGCCGTAGCCGCGCTGCGTTATAAATGCGCATATCCCCGCTGCAATAAGCGCCCAGCACGGCTAGAATCGGCACCAAATCCGGAATTTGGCCTGCATCGATCTCCATCGCATCTAGAGAAAATGCCTTGCTTGTGAGGGTGTCTCCCGACCAGCGCAGGTGAGAGCCACATTGGGAGAGGATCGCCTTGCAGGCGCGGTCACCCTGCATGGAGCGGCGGTTAAGCCCGCGCACAGCAACCTCGCCGCCCAATGCACCGGCGGTGAGGAAAAACGCGGCGGCCGACCAATCGCCCTCTACCATCAAATTATGTGCGCGAAAGGATTGCTTGCCTTTTATTTTCCAGCCAGTTTGCGTTGGCTCCACATGCACGCTGAAGCTGCTGAGCATCTGAAGCGTCAGATCGACATACCCGGCAGATTGCAAGGGGGAGGTGAGGATGATTTCGCTATCCTCTTCACACAGTGGCAGGGCTAGCAGCAGGCCGGAGATGTATTGGGAACTGATATCGCCAGGCAAATGAAATGAGCCGCCTTTTAGCTTGCCGCTGATGGTCAGGGGCAGGCTGTGCGTGCCATCCGTTTCACAGGCGACTCCATGCTCACGTAGGAGCCGGAGCAAGGGATCAATCGGCCGCTCCGGCAGCCTGCCGCTCCCGGTGAACGTGCAGGTGAGCCCGCCGGCTGCTGCAATTGGGACGAGAAACCGCAGGGTGGAGCCGGATTCCCCGCAGTGAATTTCCGCCTGTCCGGGCTGAAAGGCATGAGTACCGTCAATGATGACACCGCCTGGGTGCGGCCGCACAGAAGCGCCCAGTGCGTCTGCTCCACGCAGCGTGGCCAGAATATCCGCAGAGAGATCAATATAATCGACAACGCTTCGGCCGTGGCTTAAGGCAGCACAGAGAATGGCGCGGTGGGCAGCGCTTTTGGATGGGGGAACACGGATTTCCCCATGCGGCGTTGCCGGCGATAGTATAACCTTTTTCATGTAAGCGGCTCCTTTCAAAACTTCTTTCGGCAATGCCAAAAGAATTGGTCCAAACATTCTTTTGGACCATTATATAGGAGAAATGTTACAAAACTATAAAAAGAAGGTTGAATTTAACCGGAAATCAGGAATTTTTTGTAGAAATCTTTCTATTTATCGCAGCCGAAAAAAGACGGGAGCTGATTCAGTGAGAGTGGGAGTGTGAAGCTGTCTCCAATTTTGCGTAGCAGAATGAAGTGGATCGAATCTCCCATCCGCTTTTTATCGTTTGCTGCGAGCTGAAGCAGCGTGCTCAGCGGCGCGTCGCAGGCCACGGGGAGGCGATACTTTTCCAGCAAGCTTCGGATGCGCCCACAGGTGCCAGGCTGCGTTAACCCGTTGCGCTCCCCGGCCGCACAGGCGAGAAGCATGCCGACGCCGACGGCCTCTCCGTGGGAATAACCCTCAAAGCGGCCGTATTTTTCAATCGCATGGCCAAGTGTGTGGCCAAAATTTAAAAGCATCCGCCGCCCGCTTTCCCGCTCATCCTCTTCAACAATGCGGCGCTTGCTGTCTACACAGGAGAAAATCATCTCCTCCAGGAAATCTCCGGCCCTTTCTTGCCCTAGCCGTTCAAACAGGGGCGCGTCGTAAATACAGCCGTATTTAATCGCCTCCGCCATGCCGTCGGCAAAAAAGCGGGGAGGCAGGGTGGAGAGAAGCTCCGGGTCGATGAGAACAGCCGCGGCTGCCAGAATGCGCCGCACAGATTTTTCCCCTGGGGCAGGTCGACCGCCGTTTTGCCGCCAACGGAGGAATCAATCTGCGCGAGCAGGGAGGTAGGAATCTGGATATAGTCAATCCCACGCATATAAATAGCGGCCGCAAAACCGGCCATATCGCCCGTGACGCCCCCACCGAGCGCGACGATCAAATCGCCGCGCGTAAAGGCGTTGCCGGCCAGGAAGGAGAGCATATCGCCGATGCTGCACAGGGCTTTACTGCCCTCCCCAGCAGGGAAAACGTGCGTGAAGGTATGGAACCCGGCCTCCTTTAGCGATGCGGCGGCAACTCCGGCATAGAGCGGGCCAACGTTGGAATCCGTAATGACAGCCGCTTTCTGCGCCTTGGAGACGCTGCGGATCAGCGCGCCGCAGCGTCTGAGGCAGCCGCGCTCGATTCGGATTTCATAGGGCCTGCCTGTCTTGACCTGCAAGGTTTTCATCATAGCATTCATCGCCTTTCTACAAAAGAGCGCAGTATGGAAGGGGGCTTTTTAACTGCCCGGCGCAAGAAGGAATTTTCATGGGAACGCGTCAAGCGGATGCGCCCCAGTTGTTCACCTTCCGGCCCATGGATTCAGTCAACGCGGTCACATGGGCCGCAATTTCGTCAAAAGCATCGGGAGTAAGGGACTGCGCGCCGTCTGAAAGCGCCTTTTGAGGATTATTGTGCACCTCGATAATCAGGCCGTCTGCACCAGCAGCAACAGCAGCGAGGGACAGCGGTTCCACCAGCCATGGAATCCCTGCCGCATGGCTTGGATCAACGACTACCGGCAGGTGGGAAAGCCGTTTGAACACCGGCACGGCGGAAATATCCAGCGTGTTGCGCGTATAGTTTTCAAAGGTGCGGATACCGCGCTCGCAGAGGATCACGTTTTCATTCCCGCTTGCCATAATATATTCCGCGCTCATGAGCGTTTCCTCAATCGTATTGGCGAGGCCTCTCTTTAAAAGGATCGGTTTTTTGCAATGGCCGAGCTCTTTAAGTAGTTCAAAATTCTGCATATTGCGCGCGCCTACCTGGATGATATCCACATCCTCGAACAGAGGCAGGTGGGAGGGGCTCATGATTTCCGTGATGATCGGCAGGCCGCTTTTGCGCTTTGCCTCCAGCAGGAGGTAAAGGCCCTCTGCCCGCAGGCCCTGAAATGCGTAGGGGGAAGTGCGGGGCTTGAATGCGCCGCCGCGCAGGATGCCGGCGCCTGCTTTCTTGACCCGCTCGGAGATCACTTCCAACTGCTCGGAGGATTCCACGGAGCAGGGCCCGGCGATCAGGGTAAGGGAGCCGTCCCCAATTGCGTTGGGGCCCACTTGGATGACGGTGTTATCCGGATGAAATTTCCGGTTGGCTTTCTTATAAGGCTCCTGAACGCGCTTTACGCTCTCTACGATAGCCTGTGCACGGATATACTCAATATCGATTTTTGCCGTATCGCCCAACAGCCCGAGCACAGTGGAGTGCTCGCCATACCATGCGTTGACGGTCACGCCGTAGGTTTGATTGAGCTCATTGGAAAAAGTGCTGATCTGATCCTTTGTGGTGCCCTGCTTCAATACGATAATCATGCTGTAAAACCTCCAATACAATTTGCGGGAAAATAAAAAACGGAGCTCATAGCTATGAGCTCCGTTTCTATCCCTCTTCAAACGCTTCTTTGGACGGCGGGAAAGCTCACAACTTTAATTTCTGCACGGCAAAAAACTCCCCGCTAAAAAAATAGCCGAGAGTGCTCATAAAGAAAAAGTAGCTTTTTGCAGTGCTGGTGAGCATTTCAATCTTCCTCCAAATGGTCTGCTTTCACTATAATACGCAGGAAAGGCAATTGTCAACCCTTTTTTTCACTTTTGGCCAATCCGCGTAGGTCGGTTTTCAATTGCCCTCTGATTTTGTGCAGGATTTCTGCAGCAATCTCGCTGGCAGGCTGCTCGATTGGCACAGTAACTGTGAAATCAGCGGCCTGGCGATAAAGCCGCATGCGCTCCGCATGCAGCGCTTCTAGCCTACCGCTTTTTTGGGCCGCTTGGAGCACTGGCCGCGGTGTTGGGTCCCGGTCGAGCCGAGCGCACAGCACCGGCAGAGCGACATCCAACAAGATAATCAAGCCGGTTTCCCGCAGCATGGCGGCATTCTGTGGGAAGGTCAGTGCGCCGCCGCCTGTGGCGATGATCTGGCCGCCCGTTTGGGCAAGCTCCTTGCAGGCCTGTGATTCCAGCATGCGGAAATAGGGCTCGCCATGCCGGGCAAAAATTTCTTCCACAGGCAGGCCTGCTTTTTCGACAATATAATGGTCCATATCGAGAAAGGAAAGCCCTGTTTGCACGGCAAGCTCCCGGCCCACCGTGCTCTTGCCGCAACCCATAAAGCCGCACAGCACGAGGTTTCGATCGGTCTCCGTTTTGCTCATTGAAAAACACGCTCCATTTCCCAATTGGCCTGTTCGATCACAGGGGCAATCTGCGCGGCAGTGAAGGGGTGGCCGCTCCAAATCTCTTGCGCGGCGGCGGCCTGCCAGACGAGCATCGGCATCCCATAGGCGCATTGAGCGCCGTTTTGTCGCGCGGTGCATAGCAGCATCGTTTCACGTGGGTTATAGATTGCGTCAAACACCGCCTTGCAGCGGCGCACGGTTTTTTTCCCTACGGGCATTGCATCCGAATGTGGATACATCCCGACGGGCGTTGCATTGAGCAGCAGGTCAAAATCGCCTTCCAGCGCTTCATATGTGCAAACGCATACAAAGGCGCCCGGCAGCTTTTGGCGGATTTCCTGTGCGAGCTTCTCCGCGCGCGCAAGCCCGGAAGGCCTGGCGGCAATGGTGAGCGAGCAGCCCGCCAAGGCCGCTTCAAACGCCATCATATGCGCCGCACCGCCTGCCCCACAGAGCAGGATTTTGCCAGCGAGCGGAATTTTGGCATCCTCCAGTGCACGCAAAAAGCCGACACAGTCCGTATTATAGCCGACGAGGTGCTCGCCGCATTTCACGGTGTTGACCGCGCCGTAAAGCAAGGCTTTGCCGTCTATTTGATCGAGCAAGGGAAGAATTGCTCTCTTGTGCGGGATGGTGAGATTGAAGCCGCTCAATCCTCGCAGGGCGGGGAGCTCCTCTGCAAGCTCCTGCGGTGGCAGCTCCCGCTTTTCATAAACAGCGTTCACGCCGTGAATGGCAAAAAGTTTTTCATGGATGAAGGGGGACATTGTGTGCCCAAGCGGATAGCCGAGCACGGCATAACGGCGTGTCTCCATTGTGAAAGCTCCTTTCAAAACGACGGACCCAGGCGAAAAAAGACGAAAAAGATACTCCCTCAAAGGAAGTTTTTAAGCATCTGTAAATAAACATAAAGTTTTCACGCTTGGGGGTTGACAAAGGGAAAAAATCTTACTAATATCTCTTATAGTTAGTTTTTCTTATAACAGCAACAGGGCGGTTTATTGTAAAGCTAGTTTAGCATATTCCGCGTTGTTTGTCTATTTGCGTGTGTGAGCGCAATTATAAGAGAGAAGGAGGGAAACAGAATATGGTTTTTGAGAAGCTGAGAAAGATTATTTGCGACCAGCTTGAGCTGGACGAGGATAAGATCACATTGGAAACCAATTTGCTCGATGATCTGGGCGCGGACAGCTTGGACGTGGTGGATTTGGTTATGTCGATCGAGGATGAATTTGAGATGGAAGTGCCAGATGAGGAGATCGAAAAGATGAAAACCGTGGCGGACGTCGTCAAATTTATTGAAGACAATCAGTAAGCGATTTGACTCAGCATGAGCTGGGCCGTTAGCATGGAATGATAAAAAATGGTAGGCGCAAAAGCGCCTACCATTTTTTTTTGACGAAGCGAGTAACAAAGCGGGGCTACCTTCATTGCGGGGATCAAAGAGATACGGAGCGCTTATGAGAGCAGGCGGCTACCGGCTATTTTTTGTTATGGCATAGGGGCGAACTGCGTTTGCCCGCTTTTAATCCTTGTGTAAACAAATGCGGACTCACCGCGTTCGCCCCTATGGTAGTTCCTGCATCAACCGCGGGCCCGTTTTGATGCAAAGCCTGCCGCAACCTCGCGCAAGCAGGCGTTCCCACACGGATTCACGCTTCGGCCTGCGTGCGTGCGGTGAGCTCGCGCTCGATGATGCTTTGTAAAAACGGATTATTTTCCATACAGATAGGAAACAAGAAAGCGTTGTAGCGACATTTTTGAAAACGCTCTCCCCGGATGATAACCTCATACCCCGCCGCGCACCTGGGGTTGCAGGCGCCGGAGCGCGTCAGACGCTTGCAGTCCGGCGCTTTCCGGATTGCGGCGAGCAAATCCTCCGGCAGAGCGCTCAGGAGCGCTTCGTCTCTGCTGGCGTGGTCGGCGTAGAGGCGAAGCAGGAGCCCGCTTTTGCGAAACACAAAATTTGCAACCGCTTTTTTAGTGGATGCAAATTTGTAGGAGACGAGAAATCCGCTGCTTGTGGGTTTTATCTCCACCGTACACCCGTTATTTACAAATAATTCGTGCAGCTCTGCCGCGAAGGCGCGGTGCTCTGGCTCCACGCGTGTCAAAAAGGCTTCATACAGCTCTTGTTGTTTGATCATTCCAATTCCCCTTCCGTGAGTAATTGCTTCAATGTTATAGGATTCCAGCCTATTTGTCTTGTAAAAAAACGACAGAAATCAGAATGAAACATGAGCCTTAAAGCTGTTTTTTGCGGAAGATCAGAATGCTTCCCAGCAGCAGGAGCGCGCTGAGAGCGGCGGTGAGCAGCAGGGCGGGAAACGCCTCCTGCACGGGGACCGTCCCTTGCACCAGATCAAGGCCGCAGCTTGCAAGAAACGAGGGCGTTAGCCGCCGTGCTCCGGGAAGAAGGCCCAGGAGATAGCAGAGTATCACTCCGCCGCCGGTCAGCAAAGCTCCGGCATAGGTTTGGGAAAACAGCACACCGCCCAATGTGACGCAGGCCAGCAGAAAGGCCCCGAAGAGCCACAGGGCGAATAGCGCCATTCCCAGCGATTTTGGCGATTGTTCCGGAAACAAAAACTGTGTGTATCCAAAGCATACTGCTGCGGAAAGGGCATAGCTAACCGACCAGCAGAGCAGCGAGGCCGTGTATTTCGACAGAATAAAGCCATGCCGTGAGAGCCCTTTGCTGAGCATGAGCATAGCCGTGCCGCTTTTCAGCTCGTGCGGGATCATACCGCTGAGCACCAGCACCAGGACGATTAGGCAGATCTGCGTCATGTTTTTAAAAAATTGCGCGTAGGCGTCCAGAAAGGTAGCGTCCGGCAGTTGAAGCGGCGTGCCGAGCCCCAGATCAATCTGGGAAAACAGCTTCGGCGTGAGCTTTGCGAGCAAAGGGCTCGACATACCGAAAAGCAGGAGTACGGCGCACAGGATCAGGAATTTATAGGTTTTCCAGAGCTCTTTGAGCTCCTTGCCGGTAAAAAGGATCGTCTGTTTCATGGATGAATCGCCTCCAGAAATACCTGCTCAAGATTAGGCTCCAGAAACTCGTATTTTGCAATCGGGATATCGCAGGCCGAAAGATAGCGGAGAATTTCACGCCCGGCGGTTTCCGGATTGCCGATCGTCAGGATCACGCCGCCATCCGCCACCTCCGCCTTCTGTACCTCCGGCAGTACGCCGAGCCCCTGCGCCAGTGCAGCAAGGCTGGCGGTCTCCTGTGGGACGACCAGCAGGCGGTCCGTCCGATATGAGCCGCGCACCTCTTCCAACGCACCCTCTAAAACAAGGCGTCCGCCATCCAGAATGCCGATCTGATCGCAGATGCGTTCCACGTCGGAAAGAATATGGGTGGAAAACAGGACGGTCGTATCCTTTGAGATGCTTTTTAAAATTTCCAGCACCTCACGCCGTCCGGATGGATCGAGCGCGCTGGTCGGCTCATCGCACAGCAGCAGGCGCGGCTTTCCGAGCAGCGCCTGCGCGATACCGAGGCGCTGCTTCATCCCGCGGGAAAACCCACGAATGCGGCGGTTCACACCGTCGAGGCCGACGAGTGCGAGCAGTTCGGCGGTTTGCGCCTCGATCTCCGGCCGGGTCAGGCTGCTTAATTGCCCGCACAGGCACAGGTATTCCTTTGGCGTCATATAAGGGTAGAATTCTGGCACATCGGGCAGGTAGCCGACCGAGAGGCTTTTCGGGCTCGACCCGAATCGGACAGGTTTTCCGCATACCGTGATCGTTCCATCGTCCGGCCGGAGGAAACCTGCGATCAGTTTCATCGTCGTGGTTTTCCCCGCGCCGTTTTTGCCGAGAAAGCCATAGACGGAGTGCTCTGAGACTGCCAAGGCACGAC